>SMTZ1_10012150_pt1 | contig 10683 bp, 6 predicted proteins | sample DeeMarSWOR136_30_FD_25667 | JGI IMG/M metagenome (IMG submission 25667) | reverse complement strand
GAGTCCTAAAGCAGAACTCAGCGGTGACGGTATTGTGAACTTTGTTGACTTAGCGATTTTGGTGGAAAAGTGGTCCAAATAGATCCCTCCACGCGCTTGTTTCAAATACTTGCAGGACTGAAACTATCTGCTACAGGGTGTGTGTTATACCAATCCTAATTAAAAAATGCCCATACGATTGCGCAAAATACCGGCTGGGAAGGCCTGGATTCCTGCTTTCGCAGGAATGACAAGTTCATGCAATCGGCAACTAATAAATGAAATTGGTATTATAACATCAATAATCATCTTTGGGATTCCGGTATGGCAGGCTACTTCAGCCAACGGTCGAGCCAGTCTATCACTGTTTCGTGCCAGAGGATTGAATTGTGCGGCTTAAGCACCCAGTGATTTTCGTCGGGGAAGTAGAGCAACTTGCTGGGAATTCCGAGGCGCTGGAGGGCATTAAAGGTGCCGAGTCCCTGAGTATCCGCCACCCGAAAGTCCAATGCACCGTGGATAACGAGCATTGGAGTCTTCCAGTTTTTAACGAAGTTTACCGGATTGTGCTTTTCATAGCCGGCGGGGTTATCCCAGGGCGTACCGAGGTGGTCCCACTCGGGGAACCAGAGTTCCTCGGTGTCGAAATAGGCCATCCGTTCATCAATATTGCCATCGTGGTTCACCAGGCAGCAGAAACGGTCGGGCCAATTGCCAGCTATCCAGTTAATCATATAACCGCCGAAAGAGGCGCCAAGCGCGCCGACCCTATCACCATCCATCCAGGGATAACGTTTTAAGGCGGCGGCCAGACCTTTCTGCAGGTCTTTTAGAGGCTTGCCGCCCCAGTCGCCCCGAATGGAATCGGTGAAGGCCTGGCCGTATCCGATAGAGCCGTGGAAATCCACCATAACCGCAGCATAGCCTGCTCCTGCGTATGCCTGTGGGTTCCAGCGGTAATGAAAGCTGTTGCCGAAGGATCCCTGAGGACCTCCGTGAATCAGAAAGGCCACAGGGTATTTCCTGGCGGGGTCAAAATCTACGGGCTTGACTATATAGCAATAGACCGTTTCATCATTCCATCCGGTAAATGTAAACTGCTCATATTCGCCCATACGAGCAGCGGCGATTCTTTCGGCGTTTACATTGGTGATTTTGCTTACATCGCTGCCGTCAGGTTTAACTGAATACAACTCCACAGAGCTGCGCAAGTTACTCAAGCCGAAAATAATCCTGTCCGCTGCGATGTTAGGTGAACTGACGCTGCCTTGTTTTACAATGGTTCGAACGGCACCGGTTTTTACATTGATGGCGAATAGAGATTTTTGGCCCACATTAGTCGCTGTGGCATAGATTGTTTTGCCATCCGCCGAGAAACAGAACAAGGAGGGGCTTCGGTCCCAGTTTTCCGTCAGAATCCTCTGCCGACCGTTGGGCCAAGGACGCAGGACTATTCTGAGGCGGTCGGATTCATAACCGGGCCTGGCCATAGCTAAGTAAGCCAACGTCCTGCCGTCGGGAGAGAAAACCGGATGAGTATCCCAGGCCTTATTCTCCTCACTCAAACATTTCGGCGGTTCGGAACCATCAACAGGTGACAGGTAAAGGTCGAAGTCTGTTGACCATGGTTCGGCCCTGCCCACATCGCGGGCGGAAAAGATAAGGCCCCTACTGTCAGGAGTGAACGTAATTTCTTCCGGGCCGCCGAACGGTATGGAAGGGGTATCGGCATTCATTCCCTGGGTTCCCGCAAGGCGGGGGCCCATAACGTCTACCGGGTCGCCACCCGCCGACGGCATTACAAACAGATGCGAACGCCGGCCATCCTTCCAGGTATCCCAGTGCCTGACAAAGATTCGCTCGTAAATCCGTCCGGTAGTTTTTCTCTGCTTGATTTCATCGAGCTTGTCCTTCGTTTGCGCTATGGTTTTGCAATCCGGGAAGACTTCCATAGTAAAGGCGATATGCTTTCCATTGGGTGAAACGAGAAGATTTCCGACATCAAGGGGCAGGTCTGTAACCTGTTGGGCTTCTCCGCCGTCAATGGGAATGCGCCAAACCTGTGAGGAGTCTGAGCGAGTAGAAATAAAGAATACCGATTTGCCGTCAGGTGTCCAGCGGGGATTAGAGTCCCCTTCCGGATGGGACGTTAAACGTCGAAGACCCGTCCCATCAGCGCCGAGAAGCCAGAGGTCGGTTCGCCCCCTGTTTGCTTCGAGGTCGGTTACTCTCAGCACGAAAACAATCCATTTGCCATCCGGTGAAACCTGTGGGTCGGAGAGCCGGTCCATCGCCAGCATATCGTTAACGGAAAACGGATGGGTCTGGTCGGTAGGTACAGCAGAAAGAGCTGCAAGACTTACACACAGAACAAGAAGCAGTGACATCAGCGTCGATCGCATCATCTTCTCCTTAATAGTTTCGGTTAAATACTAAACAACTATTCGCCACTAAGACTCTTTTGTGAGTGTAACAGGGATATCGAGCCAGAAGGTTGAGCCTTTGCCGAGCTCACTTTCAAGCCCGATGCTTCCGGCGAGCATAGCAGCCAATTCAGTGCTGATGGTAAGTCCCAGGCCGGTGCCGGTCGATTCGCGGGTTATAGAACCATCAGCCTGACGAAATTTTTCAAATATCTTTTCCTTGTCAGACTCGGCGATGCCAGAGCCGGTATCACTTACCGCAATCCGAACCGTCTTTTCATCCACCATTTTGGCTCGAATTTCAATTCTGCCCCGCTGGGGCGTAAACTTTATGGCATTACTCAGGAAATTGTACAGTATCTGCTGGACTTTGCCGGCATCCGTTGAAAGAATCGGTATATCGGAATCGACCAGGAGTTTGACTTTGATTTTCTTTTTCTTTGTCAGCAGTGAGAAAGAGGATACCAGAGCCTGACATAACTTTGACACAGAGGTTTCTTCTATGTGCAGCTCCATTTTCCCGGCCTGAGTTTTAGCCAAATCCAGCAGGTCGTTAATCATATTCAGCAAGCTGTTTCCGCTGGAGATAATGTTCTCAGCGTACCTTTGTGCCTTTTCCTTTTTCAAAAGTTGTGGCTTTTCTCTCAGGACCTGGGCAAAACCCAGAATCGCATTCAAGGGAGTTCTAAACTCGTGTGAAATATTGGCCAAAAATTCACCCTTAACCTTGTTGGCTTTGAACAGCTCGATGTTTCGCTCCGACAGCTCGGCAATTTTTGCATCGAGCTGTTTGTTTGCCTGGCGGAGTTTTTCCTGTGTAGCCCGCAGGCCATCGAGCATATTATTGAAGGCATTTGCCAGCCTTTCATATTCGTCTCCTGTCTTTATAGCGCTTCTGATGTCGAGATTTCCCTCGGCGACATTATTTGCTATTGCCCTTAGCTGCCGGATGGGCCGCAGGATAACCCGCTGGGTTATCCAGTAGAAAGCAATAACGGCACCGATACCGCCGATTATGCCGGCAACAATGACCCAAACGCGATTCATAAATTTTGTTTTGCTGATTTCGCTGCCTATGCCCCGGAAGCGAATAAGTACGGCACCTATCGGCTCATTTAACGAAAAGGCGCTGGCAATACCCTGTTGATTGTGGCAGCTTATGCAATGGTCGGTTGCTCTGAAAATTCTCACATAATTGCTCTGGAGCACGCCGTCTTCTTTCTCTAACAGGATATTATCGTTCCTGTCCTGGTCGGCTTTTAGAGTTTCAACCAACTGGCCGGCCTGCTCTGTAAATCCACTATAGACGGACCTATTTTCATTGTCCGTTGCCTGCACCTGTGGTTGCGAAGGCACAGGTGTGAAGCGAATCCATCTCATATCCGGGTCGTTTACATCTATGGCCAGACCGGTGTTATCCAATGCAGGAAGAGTTTGGCCGGGGTCCTTTAGCTGGAAGTGCCGGTCGAGCAGTGCCTGCGACCTTGCTCTGCCCATATCGAGCAGGTCTTTTTTGATGAGCTGACCCATCCAGATGTAAGGAAGAAGAAGTGCGATAGTTAAGGTAAATACCACCGCGGCCCCAAAGGTGAGTCTGCACTTTTTCGCCAGCGACAGCGGTGATAAGCGTAGAAGTACCAAAAACCTATGCCAGATGTGTTTTAAGTTAAACCGCATAAGTCAGAATTCACTTTTGCAAAGCATAAACAAGTGCACAAGAGCATAAAAGCATAAGTGATTTTCAAACACTACTCTTTAAGCTTATGGAATTCGGCTCTCAGCTTGGGTAAAGCATCCGGATAATTTTTCTGAATGAAATCAACCATCTTTTCTCTGACCTGGCAACGAAGACTCCATGCGGTCGAGGCATCTGCAGCGCTCATAAGAGCTCTTAATTCAACCGTGCGCTCAGACGTATTAGTAGCCTGCAGGACGCAGACTTTGCCATCCCAAAATTCCGAATCTTTCAGGATACGATGAAGCTCGGCTCTGATAGAATCGATAGGTACCGTATAGTCAACATAAATGAATACAGTACCTAAAATATCAGCTGTAACACGGGTCCAGTTCTGAAAAGGCTTTTCAATGAAATAGGTTATGGGGACAACCAAGCGCCTTAAATCCCAGATTCTCACGACCACATAGGTTAAAGTTATCTCTTCGATGCGTCCCCATTCATTTTCCACTATTACAACATCATCCACGCGAATAGGCTGAGTAACAGCGATCTGCAGGCCGGCAATAAAGGTCGCGATAGTTCTCTGAGCAGCCATGCCAACGACAATGCCAATAATACCTGCCGAGGCTAAAATGGTTGTCCCTAAGTGACGAATCCTTTCAAAAGTCATCAGACATATCGCGAAGGCCACAATAATCACAACTGCGATCACTATTCTCTTTAGAACCCTGAATTGCGTATGTATTTTCCTGGCCCTGAGATTATCTTCTACATCAACATTAAAACGGATGAGAATATAGTCTTCTAAAACATAAGTGGACCTGATTAATAACCATGAGACCAATCCGATAAGCAGCAAGCCCAGAACGTGATTAAGAAAATCAGACACCTGAGTTTGAAATGCAGTTAATTTCGATACCAGTCGGATAATGATAAGAATGATTATCCACAGTAAAGGTCTAAAGCAATACTTGAGAAAAGAGTCATCAACGATGCTTTTAGTTCTTTTGGTAAGTCTCAGCAGCAGTCTAAAGACCAACAAATGGCCCACAAACCCAACCAATACGGCCGTCCCGCACAACCAAGCCAACCTTTCCCAGTTCTGTAAATTAGCCAACATAGAATTACTCCAAATAACTAATGGTTTCCATTTTGAACTGTACCAAATGCAAAAAGACCATTTAGGCACCGAATAATATGTTGAAAAGCAACAACCTAAAAGAGCTATTCACTAAAAAAACTTATAGCCTGATGTCAAATTCCACTCCAGATGTAATTTCTTATCTACAATACCATCATAATAGTCAAGACAATTTTTCGCCTTTTTCTTGAATTGAAAGTCGGATTCCAATGCAGCTAATAGGGCTATTCATCGGTTTTTTGCCGGATTACGTGCGAGTGTCTTTGCATCCGGAGATTAAGCTCATCGAGCTGTTTCTGGTCCACTTCGCTCGGGGCATCGGTCAAGAGGCACTGTCCGCGCTGGGTCTTTGGAAATGCAATGACATCTCTGATATTTTCCGTTCCGGTTAGCAGCATAACAAGCCTGTCAAGGCCGAAGGCTATTCCGCCGTGCGGTGGGGCGCCGTAATCCAATGCCTTCAAGAAGAAACCGAACCGCTGCTGCGCCTGGTTCTTTGAAATATTTAGCAGGTCGAAAACCTTCTGTTGAATTTTCGGGTTGTGAATACGAATGCTTCCGCCGCCAATTTCAGAGCCGTTAACAACGATGTCATAGGCCTGCGAACAAATATTTGCAGGGTCGGTATCGAGCTTTTCAATGTCCTCTTCAACGGGAGAAGTGAACGGATGGTGCAGTGAATCGTAACGCTTTTCGTCCTTGTTCCATTCAAACAATGGAAAGTCCACCACCCATACGAACTCGAAGCGTCCCCGGTCATAAAGTTTCAGGTCGCGGGCAAGTTTGCATCGTAAGGGAGCCAAGGCCTTATTGGCAGCTTCTTCCTTGTCGGCGACAACCAAGAGCAAATCTCCATCTCTTGCCCCGAAGCGTTCGATAATCTGCCGCTGTGCTTCGGGGCCGAAGAACTTTGCGCAACCGCCGAGCAGTGAAAGATTATTATTTTCTGTTTTGAGCCTGGACCAGGCCAGTCCCTTAGCGCCGTAGTCGGCCACGAAGTTTGTTAAGGTTTTTTCGATATCGCTTCTGGAATATTTTTCGCCGCCCGGGACGCAAAGCCCTTTTACTATCCCGCCGTTTTCGATCACCGAGGTAAATACCTTGAACGAGCTTTGCTTGGCGATATCGGAAATGTCCTTCAATTTCATATCGAAGCGTAAGTCCGGCCGGTCGGTGCCGTAGTCGGCCATTGCCTCTCGGTAAGACATCCGCCGAATCGGCAATGTGACATCTACGTTCAGTATTTCCTTCCAGAGTCGGGCTATTAGGTTTGAGTGGACGTCGATGACATCGTTACTATCGACAAAGCTCATCTCGACATCGATTTGTGTAAATTCGGCCTGTCTGTCGGCGCGGGGGTCTTCATCCCGGAAGCAGCGGACTATCTGGAAGTATTTATCGACACCACTGACCATTAGAATTTGCTTAAAGAGCTGCGGCGACTGGGGCAGTGCATAGAAACAGTTTTTGTGAAGTCTGCTGGGCACAAGAAAATCTCTTGCACCTTCCGGAGTGCTCTTAGCCAACATCGGTGTTTCAATCTCCCAGAAGCCCAGCTTATCGAAATAATCCCGCACGACCATTGTAACACGATGGCGGGTGTGGAGTTTGTGCTGCATTTGGGGGCGACGAAGATCGATATAGCGGCTGGACAATCGCAGCTCCTCGCCTGTTTTGTCGGCTTCATATATTTCAAACGGAGGTGTCTTTGAGATATTGAGAATTTCCAGTTGCTGTACAGCGACTTCAATTTGTCCTGTAGGTAGCTTGGGATTTTCCATTCCCTCACTTCTGGGCTGGACAACACCTTTGGCTACTATTACCCATTCACAGCGAGTCTTCCTTGCCAGCTTATGCATATCGGGCTGAGTCTCAGGGTCGAAGACTATCTGCGTCAGACCTTCTCTATCGCGCAGGTCGATGAATACGAGATTTCCATGGTCGCGATATGAATGGACCCAGCCAGCTAAAACAACCTTTTTGCCGGCATCATCAAGCCGAAGCTGACCGCAATTATGTGTTCTTTTGAGCATAATAATATCTCTCTAAAAAACGATAGTCCGGATTCCCGCCCATTCGGCTGCGCTCAGGGCAGGCCCTTCGCGGGAATGACAGAAGAACAGGATAGTTCAATAGGCCTGTCTCGTCAACCCCGTTAGAGACTTTTTCCATTGGGTCTCTAACGGGGTCAATAATGGGTTTTTTAATATTTGACTTTCGGCCTGCCTGCACCTGTGTTTGCTTCGACACAGGTGGCGCAGGCACAGGTGCTAATGGTTGCTTATTTTGACGTGTGTTGGAGCAGAAACTGCTGGAGGCCATAGAGGTCGTCGGTATTGAGCAAGTCAACGCCGCTGGCCAGCAATTCCCGCCAGAGGGTTTGGCGGGCTGGTGAAGGTTTGTCGGGGGTAGCCCAGAATCTGATGCGCCGGCCTTTTTTGTGGGCGGTTTCGACAATCTTCTTTAATTTCCGGCGTTCTTCGACAGGCATTGGGCCGGAGCCGTTGTATGAGAAATGCCTTGTCCAGTTATCACTGATAACAGGGATTAGTGTAGCCGGTGCGTCAGAATCCAAATCTACAAGCCTGCCGTCATAGCCGGCATAACGGATGGTCTGGGCTTCCATCAGCTCGCGTGGACGATTGCCGGACACAATGGCAATGACCGCTTTATCGGTTCGTCCTTTTGAGTCAAAGGTGGTAAAAATGCTCTCGTACTCGGCCAGCATTTCGCTGAGCACCTTGTAGGTTGCGACGGCTTCGGTTTTTATGTCAATGAACAGAATGAATTGCGGTCCATTGAAATAGATCCGTCCGTCGCTTTGGGCTACGCGCTTTTTCAGCGGTTCAAGATAGAGCGAGCGCAATGTTCGATTCGGCCTTATTTCATCTGGGTCGTGAGCGACGAATAAATCGCCATCGACGAGATGGATGTCGGCCTCAACGCTGGTAAAGCCGTGGTCCAATGCGTCCAACAGGGGGCGGTCGTGCTCATAGTCGTTGTGGGCGTGAGCTCGGAGCAGAGGTATGGGGCCGGCGGGAGTTAAATTTTTCGAACAAGAGCCGGTAAGAAAAATTACAATCAACAAAGAAGTGGCGATTACAGATTTAGATCTCATTGTAGTATCACCTAAGACTACATCAAAGCTCAATGGCCTCTGCATCCTGTTTCATTTCTGAAACCTTATATCCTATGGATAAATAAATCAAATAAATTAAAATCAAATAAATTAGGCCTTTTTACGATTCGGATTTTATCTATTAAGGCTGCTGCTCTGATTGCTTTGCTTGTCCCTCAACTCTTTCTGGCTCTGATATGTCGGAAATTGCCACTCTTTTACAGGAATGAACACGCCATCGACCGCGACGCGTAAGGTCTGTTCATCAGTCATACACTGCTCACTATAGTTGATTTTAACCTGATTTGGCTCTGTGTAGTAGTTTTTATTGAAGCCCCATAATCCATTGAAGTCGAGCGCAAGATAAAGCCCTTTAAAGTAGCGTTCCCTAATTACTGTATGACCCTCGACGATTACGCCGAGCTTTTCCTTCCAATCGAGTTCATCGGCAAACTCAAGGATGGTACGCATCATCCCAGGAAGGTCTTTGTCGTAAAATCCAATCTCTAAAGCCAGGCGTTTTGCATATTCAGCCTTCGAACCGGGGAATGAAAACACCCAATTCTGGCGGATAGGCAGTGTAAGAGACAAAGTCTCAGCCAATTCTTCACCTGGTTGTAAACGAACATACCTACCTGTGGGAACTACGAACCACGTCATGAATGTCGGGACATTCAGCCGCCTACATATCAGAAGCGTCTGGTTATCTTCGGCCACGTAAACCTCAAAGCCTGAATTGAGAGCATCCACGCTTTTAAGAATCCAGACATCATGGTCGGAGTAATTTATAATCTTATAGCTCAAATCAAGGTTGGTATCATTTACATCCAGCTTGGTGAGGGCGAGCGTTATCGGGGTATCTTCCACTTTGTCATTGGCCGGTTCATCTGCGGCCGGGGCGGAGCCGTAAGGAATGCACACGCCATCAACCTCAAGTCTTAGAACCTGTTCACAATTTAGGACCTGCCTCATATAAGGGATTATGACCTGTTCACCTCCCTCATTGATGGATTCGCTGAAGTAAGCGTCGCTATTAAAGTCTGATTTAATAGCGAATCCTCCAAAGTAGCGTTCAAAAATTTCTGTATCATTAAGGTTTAGATCGGCTGCAGCAAGGTCCACGCAACTAAGTTTCTTGGCTACTTCAACAATATGAAGAATCAGACCTGGCAGGTCTTCGTTGAAAAAACTAATCTCCAAGGCCAAGCAACTGGCTTGTTCAGCGTTCCCAGATTCACCTTCAAATATATGATAGGGCCGAATAGGCAAAATAAGAGAGATGGATTCAACTTTATCCTCACCGGAGCGCAAACGTACGTATCGGCTTCTTAAAGGAAATTCCCATATTACTCCTTTTCTCAGCGGAAGATCAAACCGTCTCGTTATCACGAGGGTCTGGGCATCTTTGGCCATGTACACCTCTGAGGCAAGTTTACCAGCAGCGGGTTTTACACCCCAGCCATCGCAGATCCAAACATCATGGTCTGTGTTGTTCCTTATCTTCCAGCTCAAATCAAGGTTGGTATCATTTACGTCCAGTTTAGTAAGCTCAATCGTTACGCCGGCTTCCTCTTTTCCATTTTGACCACATACGACCTGCGGGCACATCGTCAAAGAAATCCACAGGGTTAACGTTAGAATTAAATTTTTACTTCTGCTCATCTCTACTCCTTTCGCTTTTAATCAGAGTTTTTTAGAACAGACATCGTATTCAAAGGTGTTCAGGGCAAGGGGTGCTGGATACGTTATTCGTATTTTTCAGAATCCACAAGCGGCCGATACCAGTATGTGCTCCGCACGCCGTATTATATATGGTATTGTAACAAATTACCGCCGACTGAGAAAATTCAATATTATTAAGGCAATGGCCGGCTTGTTTGAAGCCGGCCGGCTTTGACCGAATCGACCGTAACGGTAAATCTGCCTTTCCCCTCGATGACAAATTGTACACGTACAGCGCTCATGCCGTCGATGGTGCTCAGCTCCACCCGTTCGGGGCGGCGTTCGACAGCCCGGACGCGCTTGAAGTACCGGTCCGTAACCTGCCCGGCGGAGAGGGCACGAATGTCACCACCCTGAATTGAAACAATATCCGGTGAACTGATGTGATTAGCCACATCCTGAGCCGTTCTGGTGGGAATCAGACGCTGGTTCTCAACGGTCACCCAAATTTTAAATAAGTTTTCGTCAAGCTTTTCGACATTCGCCTCGCTAATTTTGAGCAGCGGCATCATATCAGCATGATAGAGCGTAAAAGCCATATTGCGGTGAAGCTCCTCTTCGAGCAGGAACGAAGGCGGCACACGGCCCCACTCTTTTTTCTCGCCTCCAATTTCAATCGTGC
>SMTZ1_10007826_pt1 | contig 10683 bp, 9 predicted proteins | sample DeeMarSWOR136_30_FD_25667 | JGI IMG/M metagenome (IMG submission 25667) | reverse complement strand
GTCTTTGGCGTAAATAAGGCCTACTATGTTGTCTATGTTTTCTTCGTAGACCGGCACCCGCGAATGACCGGCCGCAATAATGGTTTCCAGAATTGCCGCCAGGTCAGAATTGACCTCGACGGCCACAATATCGGTTCGAGGGGTCATAATTTCATCGGCGGTTTTGTCACTTAGCTCCAGTACGTTTTCAATCATCTCCTGCTGCTCTTCGTCCACAACACCTTCTCTTCTTCGCTGCTCAAGGCCATTCAGAAATTCTTCCTGTTTTTCTTCCTGTTTTTCCTCGGGCGTGCTCTCGGCAATTCCTGCCAGTCGCCGGATGAGGCCGTCATATAATCTCAGATCGAAGACGTATATAATCGGGCGGGCAATAATGGCAAAGAACATCAACAGTTTGTATGTATGGCTCAAGAACTTTTCGCCTGCGTGTTTGGCCCAGGACTGAGGGATTGCGTGGCCGAATATCAGAAGTATCGGCGCCGCTATAATAAACACAAGAACATAACTTCCCCACCCAATCGTGTGTCTGCCACGAAAAACTACAGCCAACAACAGCAGCAATATGCTCACATTGCAGATTAGTCGATATATGTAGCAGGTCCAGATGAGGGAGTTGGTGTTTTCTACCAGCTTGTCGGCCAATTGCTTTCTGTGGATTGCCTCGAAGGCATCCTGTAGTTTTCCACGCGAAAATGTTCTCAAAGCAATGACACTGGTGGAGAAGAACATTAAACAGGCGGTTAAGCTTATAATCAGTAATACAATCCAGCCTATACTCACTTCCTATCCCTTCAATGTATCTGTTGTTCGTTGTTTCTATTATACACTGCCTCGAAGCCAAGTTGTTGCAAAATTTCGTCCTCGGTATCGTGCATTTTTTTCGCCTGTGCTTCTTCGGAATCGTCGAATCCGAACTGGTGCAACAGGGCGTGAGTTATGTAGAGGGCCAATTCGGCTTGGACTGAATGACCTTTCAGGCCGGCCTGTTTTACGGCTGTTTCGGCGTTGATGACCAGCTCGAACGTTTTCGTCGAATTCGGCTCTGAATCGGACAAGTCGAAGCTCAGACAATCGGTAGTGGCATTGCGATTCAGAAATCGGATGTTTAATTTGCGGATTTCGGCGTTGTTAACCAGTGCGATGCTGATTTCGTATCTGGTATCCGATGTCTGGTGTTCTGAGAAACGGCTGCAAACAGCTTTGACTAATCCTTCGAGTGTGGGTAAACAGACGTCTATATCTTTGAAGTTTTTGGTGATTCGAACGACTGTCATAATTTTCAATTTTCAGTGCTCTCTGTCTTTACCTGTGTGTCAGGCTGCTTTGGATATTTGATTCGGCCGTGATAGTGTGCCGCAAGCGTCTTGGCCATACTGGCCTCTATCTGGCTTAACTCACGCAGTGACAGATCACACATATCGAATTGTCCGTCCTGCAGACGCTTCATAGCCATATTGTGTACGACCGCTTCTATTTTTGTCGGTGTTACTTCCGGCAGTGCCCTGACGGCACCTTCGACGGTGTCGGCCAGCATTACAATGGCGGCTTCCTTAGTTCTCGGCTTCGGACCGGGATATCTGAATTCAGCTTCAGAGGGAGGGGATTGTTCTTTTTCAGCGGGTTCTGTCTTTTGATTTTTCTGTGAAATGTCCTCTTCCGGTGCGTCGTGCGGCTCTGGAGCGGAAACCGATTCAGGCCCGTTTTCGGAAGTTGTTTTCAGTTTGTTTATGTTTGAATGTTTCTTTCTGGCCTTGTTGTAGAAATATTCGATCAGTGTTGTTCCGTGGTGCGTTTCAATGAATTGACGAAGCACGGCGGGCAGGCTGAACTCCTTGGCCATTTCTACACCGTCCTTGACGTGGCCGGAGATAATTAATTGACTCATTGCAGGTGACAACTCCTTATGCCGACTGGTCGAGCCCATCTCGTTTTCGACAAAGTAGCCGGCCTTATTGATCTTTCCAATGTCATGATAATAAGCGCCGACCCTGCACAAAAGTCCGTTGCGTTTGATTGCCTCGGCGGCTGCTTCGGCGATAGAACCCACGAGTAAACTGTGGCTGAACGTGCCGGGAGCTTCCATAGCAAGTCTCTTCAATAACATCTGATTGGCGTCACTGTAGTCCAGCAGTGTCATACTTGTGGCTATCAGGAAGATGCTTTCAATAAGCGGCAGAAGACTGTGAATTACCACACCGGCCGCCACGGTTGCACCGGCATGCCAGCCTGCCTGACTGAATACCTCCCTGGCATCAGGCGTCTGCCCCAGCCAGCCCAATCCAAGCACCTGTAGTCGGTGTACGGCCCAGAAGTCCAGAGTCACCGAAATTATGAACACCAGCACCGCCGCCAGGACGCTGACCTCAAGCATTTTCCTTCTGGTGCGGATCTCTCTTAGCGACAAACAGCACGTGAACACGGCTGTCAACATCGTCAAAAAAAGCCTGATATCGTTTGTTGCCTCTACTGCAAAACACGCAAACAAACAATAGAATATGCTCATCCCTATTGCGAATCGTTGGTCGTAAGCGACCGTCAAAATAATTGCCGCCGCCACAGCGGTAGCCGTTGCCCAGGAACTTTGTTTTGTCAGTAAGGTACCAAGTCTGGTTGCGGCCAACAATAAGATAAACAGGCCGAGCAGCGCAAAGGCCCTCGCGTGATTTCTTATTAATCGCTTCTGGTAGTGGTGGATATAAAAGGCCGCTGCAAGGGAAATCATTATTACTATGATAGCTAACCATAGCAGGTCGAGATAACTGGTCTTGGCGCCAAGCTTGAATGAAAGTACACATATGCACAAGACCACAAATAGCAGCCACAGCAGCGCTGATTTTAAGGAGTCGGTGTTGGACAACCACTTTATCTGCCACCCTCGCTCAGCTATTATATTCTTGCGTACCCGACTTCGACGAGGACTTGTTTTTTTCCAGGGCCACATCTTTTAGCCTTTTGCTTTACGGTTCTTATAAGCGGCCACGATATTTTGAACCAGTCGATGCCGCACGATGTCTCTGCGGGTTAATGATACGCAGCCTATACCCTTTATTCTTCCCAATATTTCAATTGCCTCGACCATTCCACTTTTCTGGCCGATGTCCAGATCAATCTGGGTTATGTCGCCCGTTATTATCATTTTCGAGCCGTGCCCAAGTCTTGTCAAGACCATTAACATCTGCAGGGGCAGGGTGTTCTGGGCCTCATCACAAATGACGGCTGCTTCGTTTAAGGTTCTTCCTCGCATAAAGGCAAGCGGAATGATTTCGATAATGTCCAGTTCCATAAGTTTTTTCATTTGCGCAAAACTCATCATATCCTCAAGAGCATCGAACAGCGGACGAAGGTACGGATTTACCTTTGCCTGCAGGTCTCCCGGCAGAAAGCCCAGTTTCTCGCCGGCTTCGACGGCCGGGCGGGCAAGAACGATTCTTCTGATTTGCTTTTTCTTAAGCATCGAGACCGCGATTGCCACCGCCAGGTATGTCTTTCCGGTCCCGGCCGGTCCCGTGCAAAAGGTGAGGTCGTTTTTAAGCATTGTCTTGACGTACTTTAATTGTCCTTTTGTCAGCGGCTTTATAACCTTTTTGCCAGAATAAACGGCAATAGCAGAACCGGTCTCATCGGCCAGATTCAAATCCTGACCCGTTAAAAGTGCGGTTACATCGGTGCTGGTCAATGAGCCGTTTTTGATGAGATGTTTTTGCATTTTTCGGATAATCTCAGCAGTTTTCTTCACCCCGCTTTCGTTGCCGGTGATGGTTAAATTGGTGTCCCTGGCGGTGATTTTAACATCGAAAGATTCGCGCAAGACGCGAAGGTAACTGTCCGTGGGACCGAACAGCTCGACCTCTTTTTGTGCCGGATTCAGTTGTATTGTAATTTGCAAGGTTTTCCCCTGTTTCGTTTGTTAGGCCTTTATACAGCACTGAAGCTAAAGAACAAATAGGCAAAAGCTGCTGCGGCCAAAGGTGAATCAATTATATCCAGTATGCCGCCAAAACCCGGTATGGCGTTTGTCGAATCTTTTTGCAGGGCATCTCTTTTTAGCATAGACTCAGCCAAATCACCAAGCTGTCCTGTAAAGGCAAACAACAGGCCGAAAATCACGGCCAGCCGGAAGTTCATTATACCACAATTTGCGGCGAAAAGAACAGCAACTATAGCCGCCGCCACCACGGCGCCTGCCATACCTTCCCACGTCTTGCCGGGGCTTAGTCTGGGTGAGAACTTGTGGGTGCCGAAAAGCTTTCCTGCCGTATAAGCTCCTGTATCGGCGGCTTTTACAACAAAAACAAACATCAAAAACGGCCAAAGACCGAAGTCGATGCGGATGGCCAGGACAAAGCCGCTTAAAAGACCTGTATAAATTATGGAGAAATAATTTGCTCCACAATTAGCCAGCACGTCGCTTGTTCCGAAACGGATATATTGGATAAACAGCAGTCCCAGAAGCACGAAGGCCGACAGGAAAGACAGGTAAATACCACGCTGGATGGCGATAAACTGCGGCCAGTACCAGGTAGTGGCGAATAAAATCGAGGCGACAGTCGCAAAGGCAGTGAAAATCTTCAACTCTTTCAACGCAGCCAGTTTCGACAGCTCGACCATAGCGGGAAATGTTAATAAGACAATCAAGACACACAACATTGTTGCCTGTATCGGTTTATCGTCGGCTGCCGAAACGGTCAGTGAGCCGTCCACCCAGCCGTCAAAAATAACGACGGCGGTGAAAAATACCGTCATTAATGTGCCAAAAAACAATCTGTATTTGAGCATAACTATCGAGAATTATCTTCGACCGCCCCGAAACGTCTCGAACGCTTGGCGTAGGCCATTATGGCTCTTTGTAAATTTGCTTTTTTAAAATCCGGCCAAAGAGTTTTTGTAATGTAGAATTCGCTGTATGAAATCTGCCACAGCAGAAAGTTGCTGATTCTCTGTTCGTTTGCAGTGCGTATCAGCAGGTCCGGGTCGGACAGGCCGGTGGTATAAAGGTGGCTGCTGATATACTGTTCGTCGATATCTTCGAGGGACAATGTGCCTTTTTTGTATTCTTGGGCGATTTTTTTAGCGGCATCTGTAATTTCTGTTCTGCCCCCGTAGTTCAGCGCCAGTGCGAGTACCATACCGGTATTACCGGCGGTTTGGCTTACGGTTTCTTCAAGTTCTGTTTTCACGGCAGCGGGCAGGCCAGCCAGCCGGCCAAGGTGAATCAGCTTTACGTTGTTTTTCATCAGCGTAGGACGAATCTGAACAAGGTACTGAGTGTAGAGGTGCATAAGTGCATTGACTTCGTATCTTGGCCTCTTCCAGTTTTCGATACTGAATGAGTACAAAGTCAGTGATTCAATGCCAAAATCGACGCAGTATTGAGCTATTTTTTCGACGGTTTTTCCGCCCTGACGATGTCCCTCAGCTCTCGGAAGACCCTTTTTACGGGCCCATCGGCCGTTGCCGTCCATAATTATGGCAATGTGGCGGGGCATATGCTCGACGGTCAGGCCGAGACTGGCGGCCGTTCTTTGCAGTTTTTCTTCGCAACTGGTTTCCAATTTCCACTTTCCAAACAGACAATTATAGTTATTCTCTAATTATTATCTGGTTTCTCGCCGGCCCGAGGCCAATGATTGTGATTGGTCTGCGGATTTTTTGTTCTATGAGCTTAATGTAATTTTGAGTGTTCGGTGGCAGGTCGCCAAAATTCTTTATTCCGGTTATATCATCATCCCATCCGCCAACGGTTTCGTAAACGCACCGCGCCTTTGAAAGTCTGGCTGCGTTTGCCGGAAAGAAGGTTGTTTGCTTTCCGTTGATTTTGTAAGCGGTGCAGATTTTAAGTTCCTTCAATCCGGCGAGGGTATCAAGGTGCACCAGCGCCACCGAATCGATAGCACCAATGGTTACGGCGTATGATACGGCCACGGCGTCGAACCAGCCGCAGCGGCGTGGTCGGCCGGTAGTCGTGCCGTATTCGTGCCCCTTGTCGCGGATGTATTGGCCTGTTTCATTGTCCTGCTCGGTAGGGAACGGTCCGGCTCCGACCCTTGTGGAATAGGCCTTTGCCACACCGAGAAATTTGTCGACCATTTTAGCCGGCACGCCGCAGCCGGCCGACATACCGAGCGAGCTTGAGTTCGAGCTGGTTACAAACGGAAATGTGCCGTGGTCAATATCCAGAAGTGTGCCCTGTGCACCTTCGAAAAGAATGGATTTTCCGTCGGCAACTGCTTTGTGCAAAAGTTCCGTAGTGTCTGTCGTAAACGGCAGAAATCTGTCGGCATAAGATTTACATTTTTCGAATATCTGACCGGCATCTGTCGGCTCGGCGTTGTAAACGGCACCGAAGACTTTATTTTTGTAGTCGATGATGGTTTGAAGTTTAGCTTTTAGAGTTTCTAGGTCTCTTAAGTCAGCCATACGAACGGCGTAGGTTCTGCCGACCTTGTCGGCGTAACAGGGACCGATTCCGCGAACGGTGGTGCCGATTTTGTTTTTGCCCAGCGCCTCTTCGCGTAAACGGTCTTCGGTTTTATGATAATCCAGCACAAGATGAGCGTTTTCACTTATAAAGAGGCGATTATGCAGCGTGATATTTTTTTCAGCTAATGTTTTAATTTCTTCTGTCAGGCAGGCAGGGTCCACCACTACGCCGTTTGTGATTACGCAGGCAACACCGGGCCGAACCGAACCGCTTGGTAAAAGGTGCAGGGCGAATCTGTCGTTGCCTACGACAACGGTATGACCGGCATTGGCACCGCCGCTGTATCGCACGACAATGTCATTGTCACCGGCAAGGGTGTCGACAATTTTACCCTTGCCTTCGTCTCCCCACTGTAATCCGATAACGCAGGTATTCATTATGCGTGATTTCCATTCCCCACACGTAAGTGTGGGGTCATGCCCTTTTCCTCCACACACTTACGTGTGTGGTATCCTTGTTTTTTATACCCTTTGTTATTCAACTGATTTTTGCCACCAGCTCATCGAGTACCGCTGACAGATTGTCATATTTCCTGTCACTTAATTTGTAGTTGACCTCCGCTCCTGCTTTATTTTTGTATGTGATTACAAAAAATCCCTTCGAGTCGAAGTGTGTTTTGTCTATTTTTTCTATCGAATCATAAGTAATTTTTTTCTTATCGCTGATAATAAGCTCATTTTCTTCGGCAATGATTTTCTTGTTTCTTATAGCAAACAGATACACCCCTAAAAGCACCGCAGCGCCGATAAAGAACGGCGGTGACTTCTGATTGAACACCAGCGTGCTGTCCGGTTTGCCGTTGGCATCGGTGTGCTCTTCCCTGAATTTTTCGCTAAAGTGCCCGTCATAGCCGAACCAGATTCCAAAAATCAGCAGGACAACGATATAAATCTTCAGGTTATTCTTTTTGAATTTACTCAAGCCGGCTTCTATAGCCATCTTAAAAGGCCTCCTGAAATTTACGTTTTAGAACAACATTTCCACCAGCAAAAACACCAGATTGTTGCATAAACTCGTGGTTTTGACAAGAAATAAACCGCTGCAATTATGTCAAATCGGGGTCGGGCAGCTTTAATTCCGTAATTACCGCCCCAATAGTTGAGAGAACAGCAAAGATAAATAACCGCCACACAAGGGCCGTTATGACCTGACCGCTCGTAATGGCAGTGCCGGAGCTGAGGACTGCCGAGGCCGCCGTATAAAGGAAAGCGGCCTCAACACCACCGCCCGCGGCAGCGGCAATCCGCCTGCCCAACGCAGCACCTGCGCAGCCTAAGGTTACCGCCGCCCCGCAGACAAGTGGCAGCACAGTCACAAGCGGCCAGATATCCAACAACTTCGGCAGTACGTCAATGTTCTTCAAATAGGCAAAATCAACCAATCCGAACGCTCCTGACATAACAGCCGCACATAATACTATATGCCAGTATCGCGGCTTCATCGCCGCTCGTATTTGTGCGCGTTTGCCCATCCGCCGGCGAATCGTCAGCGGCCAGTTATAAAATAAACAAAACACCCAGTGCTCCAGAAGCGCTCCACGCTCACCAAAGACAGGAACTATATGAACCGCCTCGGTCGCCCAGTGACTGGCCATAAACCGCGACAGCGCAGGATAGTGATACGTCATCTGTATAGGAAACGCCAGATAACCTATATACTTGAAAAAGCCCAGAAACACCGCAATATTGTAATCCTTGAAGTTGTGCTCACGTATTACCAGATACAGTACGTAGCAACCGCGAACCAGTGAGCCAGGCGAAATAGGCGTTACTTGGAAAATACCGATAATTCCAAGACCAATCGCAAAGGCATTCGGCTGACCCCAGTGGCCGAGCCAGTAAATCACCGCTATAGTAACCGAAACAATCTGCGTTACCGGCAATGTGCAGATATGAACCGCTAAGCTCTTCAGATACTTTTGTATAAACGGCTCATTTAACTGTGAGAGGATAACCTCGGCGTCCTCGTCGCTTAGCATATGTTTTTTTTGTCCCTGTGTCACCGTTTCCTGCAGCCAAAGCTGGCGAAGCTCGGCGTTAAAATACAACCTGACAGGCCGAACAAATATATATACCAGTTTTTCTCTTCTAAATTCCCTGTCCGTGAAGAACCTGTGTAATCCTGGAAAAATCAAAAGCAGAAATGGCAAATGGCAGAAATACCGCCACGGATGCCGGGCCAGCTTCAGCGCCCGTCGGCCGCCCACCCTGCCGGCTCGGTGCCATACGATAACCTTCTCGGCGACCCTGCCGCGAACGGCTCGACACAAATACGACCAGCTTGTCAGCATCGCAGCATAGTGCCTTCGCCAGTCAGCACGCCCCCAAATTCGTCGAAAAGTTGTACCCAGAAATGGTATCAACCCAATCGCAAAAAAAAGTAACGTCAAAATCCTGCTGCTGCGCAACCTTTGTTCGCACTTTTGGCCAATGATGTTGCGCACCTTCCAACTGGTCACCGCACTGTCAAGCATCGTCGACCATAATCGCCGGCTGTAAAGCAGCCTTATATGATTGTGTGTAATGTCCGGCACCGAATCCCGGTAAACCTGCTCGGCCGCTTTCAAATCATCCAACATCCGTTGCATATCGGCAAAGTCATTACTGTGTGTGTCAACAAATTGCTGAAGTTTAGTGATACTTCCTCTGTCGAACTGAACCAGCGAGCGGCGTTTGATTCCCTGCCAGATAAGCTTGAAGTCGCCCGGACTCATCGGCAACACCGGCAGAAGCGCAAGGCCTGCCGTGAAATCAACAGCCGTTAAACCGGCCGCTGCCTCATCCTCGTTATCCTGGCGTTTCAGGCAGTTGGGCTGACTCTTGCACGTTGACCACTCGTACTGCCGGGCAAACTCGTACGCCCCGATGTCGTGCAGCAGTTTGACGAAGTCGGCCATAAACTGTTTCTTGGCCCGGTATTCCGGCGAACCGAGCCCGCCGGTATCAACCGTCCGCCCGCGATACCATCTCTTCAATAAGTCCAGCCGGTCATCCACCTCTAACTGCCACGTTCTGCCGTCTACCCACTGGCTCAATCGGCCGCAACTGCCGATAGTTTCATCTACGAACGTTGCGTATGTATCCACAACCGCCTGCTCGTCACCGAATCGAATCTTCGCTGCCCGTCGAATGAATTTCTGCCAAAGCGCACCGGCCACGGCGGCAGCCGGATTGACCTGAGGCTGAAACGGGCCCTGGAAGCCAATCACATACAGCGCATTACGGAACAATTGAGAAAGGCGTGAGGGCGGAATAAGAATCTTCAAGGCATAAACGCCGCCGACGTCGAGCCCTTCTATCGGTCCCCCTTCGATTTCCGATATCTTTACCCGGTACACCTGCCCGGCAAAGCCGCCGCCAACGAAATTTTCAACAACTATATGAGTTCGGCCGGTATTGGTACCTTCAAGGTCGCTAACGTCATAAATAAGCTCGTCGCCTGCGTCATAACGCCCCACCCGCATCGGCCGATGCAGACCCTGCTCACGGAACCTTTCTTCCAGCCCTTTGCAGACATCAACAGAATATTCCGTCGCCATTTGCTGCTTCCTGTATTTATCCTGTAAACCCGCCGGGCCAAAGCCACAGGCACAGCAGTAAGACCACCCCCGCGTAAAGGCCCGCCAGTAAATCATCGGACAGAACGCCCCAGCCCGCTGGCAGTTTCTCAAGCCGGCGGGCTGGTGGCGGTTTGATTATGTCAAACAGCCTGCACAGAAAACACCCCAGCACCGCAACAAGCCAGATTCGGCCGGCCAACAAAAGCCCCCCGACCAGAAACGTAAGTGACTGGCCGGCAAATTCGTCGGCAACAATCTCACCGGGGTCCTTTTTGCCCGTTGCTGCAATTATCACAGGCCCGCATTTTACACAGACAACACAGCCGACCGCAGCCAGAACCGCCATTACCACCCCTGTCAATACCGCCGACACCCCAAGATAACATATCAATGCAAAGATAATTGTTGGCGGCAGGGACCCCCACGTCCCCGGTGCTATCGGCAGTCGGCCAAGACCAAAACACGATGCAAGTAATCTCTTCATACTTGCAGAAGGTTAACTGATACCGGCAATTAAGTCAAAAACTATTAAAAGGATTATACGTTTTCAAGAGAAAAAGTAGCTTAAATTATTGAATGGATAATAACTGAACTATGGTATATGTGATGAAAGTGGTTGGTTGTCAGACAATTAATCTTTGAT
>SMTZ1_10007822_pt1 | contig 10687 bp, 9 predicted proteins | sample DeeMarSWOR136_30_FD_25667 | JGI IMG/M metagenome (IMG submission 25667) | reverse complement strand
GGCAATATCCTTTTACGAGGGGGGTCCAGCCCTCCATGTACCGGGGACGCTTGTGGACCATGCGCATGTTTGCAGGCTTGGGCACGGCAGAAGACACGAACCGGCGTTTCCACCTGCTGGTGAAGCAGGGACAGACAGGGCTTTCCACAGCTTTCGACATGCCCACACTCATGGGATATGACTCTGATTCTCCGAGGTCCAGGGGTGAATGCGGGAAATGTGGCGTTGCTATTGACACCCTTCAGGATATGGAAGACCTGTTCGCGGGGCTTCCCATTGATCGGATTACCACCTCCATGACCATCAACCCGCCGGCTCCTGTGGTTTGGGGCATGTATATCGCCATGGCCGAAAAACGGGGGATAGACCGGAGAATTATCGGTGGCACCATTCAGAATGACATGCTCAAGGAATTCATTGCCCAGAAAACTTTCATGTGCCCCCCCAAACCATCCCTTCGACTAATCACGGACACGGTGGAATTCGGTACCCACGAAGTGCCCCGGTGGAACACGATCAGTATCAGCGGGTACCATATCCGGGAAGCTGGCTCGACAGCGGTTCAGGAACTGGCCTTCACCCTCGCAGACGGTATCGCTTACACGCAGGCGGGCATTGAACGGGGGCTGAAGGTGGACGACTTAGCACCGCGATTCTCCTTTTTCTTCAATTCTCATCTGGACTTCTTTGAAGAAATCGCCAAGTTCCGTGCGGCCAGGCGCATGTGGGCAAAGATCATGAAAGAGAGATTCAAGGCTGAGGACCCGAGATCGTGGTGGTTGCGCTTCCACACACAGACAGCGGGATGCTCGCTTACTGCCCAGCAGCCCTATAACAATATTGTCAGAACGGCATTGGAGGCTCTGGCGGCCGTATTGGGCGGAACCCAGTCTCTTCATACGAATTCTCTGGACGAAGTTCTGGCCCTTCCCACTGAAGAGGCGGCCACCATTGCACTGAGGACCCAGCAGATCATTGCTGAAGAATCGGGCACCGCCAACGCGATCGATCCTCTGGGTGGGTCTTATTTTGTGGAGGCCTTGACGAATCAGATGGAGGAGGAAACCTTCGGTATCATTCAGAAGATCGATGACATGGGTGGGATGTTGACCGCCATTGAGAAAAACTTTCCCCAAAAAGAGATCGCAGACTCGGCGTATCACTACCAGAAACAGATTGATGAGGGAAAGAGAGTGGTGGTGGGCGTGAACAAATATATGACCGATGAGGCCCTGCCCGTAGAGCTCCTTGAGATCAATGAAGCCCTGGAGAAACTTCAAATAGAAAAGACCCATCGCATCAAGAACGAACGGGACAACAAAAAGGCCAAGGCGTGCCTGGAAAAGCTCGGAGAGGCATGCGCAGGAAATGAGAATGTCATGCCGTGTATTATTGAGGCGGCCAAGGCGTATGCGACGCTTCAGGAAATGTGTGACGTATTCCGATCCGTATTCGGGGAATATCGTGACCCCGGCATCTACTAAAGGAGCAAATTTTCAGCAGGCCGTATTGATGGGGCTGTCGGGGGGTGCTCTCTCAAGACCACAACCCAAATTCCCTCAGAGCTTGTTGGACGCCCCCGTCATGTCAATAGGGGCACAGCGCAGGCCCAGGAGACGTAGGGTGTTGGATAGATTGTCTTCCGGGGCTTCCCAGCCACGGATATTAGGGACAGGGGGCCCTTCGACTTTGCTCAGGGCCGTGAGCCTGTCGAACGGCCGTTCCAAAGGCACGGAAGGTATGGTTGCCGGCCTGAGAGAGCACCCCGCGACAGCCCCTTAAAGCAACGAAGCATCTCATCTGAATGAGAACTTTCTCAAGGTACTTCTGGGACACGGGACCAGCCGGGTAGAGAGAACCCAGCGAATTCGGAAGGGAGAGCATCAAGGTGGCAAATCGAAGACTCAGGGTGATGGTGGCAAAACCAGGACTGGATGGCCATGACCGGGGGGCCAGGGTGATTGCGAGGGCATTTCGGGACGCCGGCTATGAGGTAGTTTACACGGGCCTCCACCAGACACCGGAAGAGATCGTGCAGGCGGCTATCCAGGAAGACGTGGATCTGATCGGGCTTTCAAGCTTGGCCGGTGCCCACATGTATCTCTTTCCCAGGGTGGTGGAGCTGCTCGAAGAGCAAGGCGTGAATGATATCGCAGTCTGCGGAGGGGGAATCATTCCGGACGAAGATGTTCCCAAGCTCAAGACCGCGGGCATCGTCAAGATATTCACTCCGGGAACCAAACTGGATGACATTATTCATTGGGTTGAAGAAAACGTAAAACCAAGAGCTGGTTGAAAATGATGTCTAGTGAATCTTCGCCTCAAGCCTATGAGTTGATGGCATAAATATCCCATTGCTTGCGGCGAAAAGATGCTGGATGAATTCAAAAAAAAAGTTTTTTTCCGTTTTCATCCAGTATCCAGAGACCCGTATCCAGTGCGTCGTGTCAGGGGATGAGAATCAAAGGATTTCCTAAACATTTGGCGAAATATTAATATCTTAGGTTATGAAGATGTCTGGTGCTGTGGAAAAAGTGATTGCAGGGGACGTCAGGACCGTGGCGCGGTTGATCCGCGATATCGATGACAAGGTCCCGGAGGTGAGAGAGACGCTGAAGGCACTCTATGCCCACACGGGGAAGGCCTATGTGATTGGCATAACCGGTGCGCCTGGGGTTGGAAAGAGCACTTTGGTCGACCAGATGGTGGCCCATCTGAGAAAAGAGGGCAAGACGGTGGGGGTTCTCGCTGTGGATCCGACAAGCCCTTTCAGTGGTGGCGCTATCCTCGGAGACCGGATCAGGATGCAACGTCACAGCCTGGATGACGGGGTGTTCATCCGATCTCTTGCCACAAGGGGTCATTTCGGCGGGCTGACCCAGTCCACCCGAAGTGCCATTGATGTGCTCGACGCCATGGGCAGGGATGTCATCATCGTGGAAACCGTGGGGGTGGGTCAGGATGAAGTGGATGTGGTGAAGAGCGCACAGACCACAGTTATTATGGTTATTCCGGGCATGGGTGATGATATCCAGGCCATTAAGGCGGGTATCCTTGAAGTCGGGGATATTTTCGTGATCAACAAGGCTGATCGTGAAGGAGCGGACAAGACACTGAACGAACTGCGCCTCATGATCGAAATGGGTCAGGACAAATACCAGGGAGGTAAATGGCGTCCCCCTATCCTGAAGATCGAAGCGCTTTTTGACAAGGGGGTCGCTGAACTTCTTGAGGAAATAGAGCGGCATAGAAAATACCTGATCGGCGCTGGCGGACCTGTTCTAAGGCGAACAAAGGGGAAGGTTCGCGAAGAACTGGCCGAAATGGTGAAAAACAGGCTCATAGAGGAAATCTTTGATGAGCTTACCGGAAGCGGAGAATTTGAACAAGCCGTAGAAGCCATTTTGTCGGGAAAGACCGATCCATATTCAGCCTGTGACGATCTCATTATTCCCAAGCTGAATCGTTTGAAACCTACTAAGCGCTCTTAATTCAGCCTGGGCCCGCGATAAAAGGGGTCCATCAGAGAATTCGATGTCTGGGATTTCTCAGTGGATACGCCAAATCGCTCTCATATTGATGGGGTGCTTCTTTTTGGCTTTTGGCATTCATCTTCTCATTTCAGCATACCGGCTCGACAATCCTTTCTGGTTTATCATGACATTCTTCGCTTCCAATCTGATCATTCTCATCAGCGCTGCGCTCCTTGTTGGTTTTGTTGTCAGGCTGTTTGCTTCTTCCACGAATGTCCATGACCGTGGTGAATAGGATTCTTCAAAACCCATAGGAAAGGGGGGACCCTTATGCCGGCCAAACGGAAAACACAGCCTTTAGGCAAGAGGCTCCTGAAGCAGAGGAAGGAAAAAAGCCTTACCCTCAAGCACTTGGCGAATGAGACAGGCTTGAGCACGAAATATATCTCTCAGGTTGAGAAGGGAGAGGTAATCCCGCCGGTGGCGGTCATCCTGCAGCTTTCACGGGCCCTTGAAATCGACTCAAGCCTCCTTCTCAGAGAGGAAAAAAAACAAGCCGGCAAAGAGTCGGAAAGAGACTACGATAAGAGAACGGCGGATTACTCTTATCAGACCCTCACCCCTGAGGCGCGGCACAAGCATCTTAAAGCGTTCAAGGTCTTCGTGGATCCCAAGTCCGATCACAAGGGCGTGAGTTATCAGCATTTGGGGGAGGAATTTGTCTATGTGCTTAAAGGGAAGGTGGAGGTGATGGTCGGGGAAAATCGAAACGTGCTTGTTCCCGGGCAGTGTCTCCACTTTAACTCATCCATCGTGCACAAATTGCGCAACATAAGCACCCAGAAGGCCGAACTGCTCGTCGTGCTCTATACGCCCTAAGGACGAAAAGGGAAAGAGAAGGACAACATGAGCTGGGAACTGACCGAAGAGCAGAAGATGATTCGTGCCATGGTGAGGGATTTCGCACGATCGGAGATTCTACCCCGTGCGGCCGAGCGGGACAGAAACAAAGAATTCCCTGGTGAAATCCTCAAGCAGATGGGTGAATTGGGGCTCATGGGGATGAATGTCCCTCAAGAGTATAACGGCGCCGGGGTGGATACCATCAGTTATTCGCTGGCCCTTCAAGAGGTGGCGTATGCCTGTGCGTCGACGGCGGTGATTATGTCGGTACACAACTCGGTTGCCTGCGGTCCCATTTTTCTCTTTGGTTCGGACTACCTCAAGGAGGGGTATCTGAAGTCCTTGGCAGCCGGTGAGATCATCGGATCCTTTGCCTTGACCGAGCCGGGCGCCGGCTCGGATCCAGCAAGCCAGAGGGCGAAAGCAACAAAGGATGGTGCCAGCTATGTGATCAACGGCACAAAAACCTTTATCACCACGGGCAAGAACTCTCAGGTCACCGTGGTCACCGCGTACACACAAAAAGAGAAGAAGCACAAAGGGATCAGTGCCTTTGTTGTGGAAAAGGGCACGCCCGGCTTTCATGTGGGAAAAGAAGAGGAGAAAATGGGGCTTCGAGCTTCCGATACGGTGGAGCTCATTTTCGAGGATTGCCGCGTCCCAGAAGAGAACCTTCTCGGGGAAGAAGGGGACGGCTTCTTGATCGCCATGGCCTCCCTGGACGGGGGTCGGATCGGCATCGCATCCCAGTCCGTGGGTTTGGCCCAAGCCTGCCTGGATGCCGCTGTCAGCTACGCCAAAGAGCGAATTCAATTCGGCAGGCCCATTGCCCAATTCCAAGGAATCCGCTGGATGATCGCCGACATGGCCACACAAATCGAAGCGGCCAGGCAGCTCACCTTTCATGCGGCCGCCATGAGGGATCGGGGAGAGAATTTTAGTGGAGCCGCATCTATGGCCAAAGTTTTCGCCTCGGAAATGGCCAACAAGGTCGCGTACCAGGCATTGCAGATTCACGGCGGTTATGGGTACATTCAAGAATTTCCGGTAGAACGATACTACCGGGATGCCAGAGTCTTCACCCTGTATGAGGGCACCTCTGAAATCCAGAGAAAAGTGATTGCCAATCATGTCCTCGGCCGATAACACGTTTCCGTCCAGAAGTGGCTCTTTTTCCGGTGAGCGGCGTTCTCCGCGGGTTTCCATCTGCGGCGTACCATTTGTACGCCTCAATGAAAACCCTTGTGCGGCCTTGCTCATCGGAAAAATATCTCACTTCTGAACTGGAAACCAAGCCAGTGACCACAGGAATAAAACTTATCGTTTCGGGTTGGGGTGAATGGGGTCCCTATTTGAATGGTACCGTGAGATTATTCCGGATTTTTCCAGCTTTCAGGAAAGCCTGCGGCAGCCTCTGCCTGTGCACTTCCGCGTCAATCGACTCAAAGCAGAACCCCATGTTGTCCTTGCCTTGTTGAGAGAAAAAGGAATCGACATTCAGCCGGCAGATAAAACGGTTGGTACCTTTTTCTTTGCCCCTCAGCTGAAATCCTTAGGCCATCTCCTGGAATATTTCCTCGGTTATATCCATCCCCAGGCCCTCACCTCTTGTGTCGCCGCTCTCGCCCTGTCTCCAAAGCCTGGCTCCCTCATCCTGGACATGTGCGCCGCCCCCGGCGGCAAGACATCCCACCTGGCCGAATTGATGGGCAATACGGGTCTGATCATCGCCAATGAGCTTTACGCGAACCGGCAAATCCCTTTAGCCCACACCCTGGCGAGACTGGGGGTTTGCAACACCGTGGTTACCGGTTACCAGGCCCAGGAGTTTCCATTGAAACAACGCTTCGACTACGTCCTGGCGGATGTGCCCTGCACCGGGGAAGGGAGATGGCGTACGGCGGGCCACAGCCCCTGGCCGAGCAGACAGCGGCGGGTGACCAAGCTCCCTGACATGCAAAAACGCATTATCTGTCGTGGATTTGATCTGTTGAGCGAGAAAGGGGAAATGGTCTACGCGACTTGCACGTACAATCCGGAGGAGAACGAAGGGGTTGTGGATTTTCTCTTGAAACACCGGAAGGCCTGTTGTCTTCCTATAGGGTCCCCCTTTTCCGGGGAACCCGGTCTTTGCGAGTGGAAAAAGGAGAAATATGACAAACAGTTACGACGAACGGTTCGATTCTACCCCCACCAGCTCGACTCCGTGGGATTCTTCATGGCCCGCATTGGCAGGGGAGGGTGATCGGGACTTTCTTTTTTCCTACCTGGAAGACAGATTCGGCATTTCGAGAACTGTCTTCGACGCTTACTGGTTGTTCCGAAAAAACAAAAGCTGGTGGCTGCTGCACCGGTCGCCCCACCTCGGGCTGTGCGCGGGACTCAAGGTTTCAAGGGTGGGAATCAGGGCTTTTCAGCAGATTGGGGCTTATGTGAAGCCTTCCACCAGGATGGTGCAGGTCTTTGCTCCTGAGGCCACCAAAGGGCGATTCGAGATCCATGAAAGCCAACTCCATCGCCTTGTTGCTGGAGAAACCGTCCCTTTTGAGGCCGCTCTGGAAAACGGGTATGTCATTCTTTCTATGAGAAACCACGTTCTGGGCTTGGGCCTCCTGATCAACGGAAAAGTCCGGTCTCAGATTCCCAAAAGTCAAACCCACTCCATCCGCGAGCATATGGATCTCTAGAGTATATCCTTTCACTAAATCCTTGCCACATCATTTCCCGTTTCACCCCCTCCCATACCCTCCCCCTCGAGGGGGAGGGCAGGGTGGGGGGGGCCCTTACATAAGTAGGTGCGTCGTGGAATGGTCCATGGCGCACCATTCTAACTCAAGGCGAAAGGCCCAGGGGAGAGAAAAACAGGAAGCAATGTCCTTTGTTCCCTTCGCCTTGCAACGCTCGCGAAGCCACGACTATGCGCATGAGTTTCGAGGGGTTGCCCAAAGGTTTGGGCATGGGTGCACAATTTTCTGTGCATGCAGAATTCCCCTTTCGGATCAAGGACCTGTTGCGGAATCAGGCCGGAGGCTTTGCCATCATTGTTTTCCCGACTCCCGATCCGCTGAGACCCTTGCCTGACAAAGATCTGCGCCTAATTTTCAAGGGCCTGCCCATCCGGTTTCAAGAGATGAGAGGGGGGTTGTGGTATTTCGCATTTTGGCACGATTATTGAACTATTAATATATCCCACCATGTTGAGATCTTTGGATGGTGTTGGCGGCAGGGTTTTTTTCGGGTTTTTCTTATCCACTTAACATGGATACGCAAGAAACTGGTTTCGAACCGCAGAGAGCGCTGAGGACGCAGAGAAAATTACACAAAATTAATCCATTATCTCCGCGCTCTCCGCGTAGTCGGCGGTGGATTCCTAGGTATTACGAATTTACCATTAATCGCGAAAAATGCCAGAATGCCCCGACCTTTGGTCGGAGAGCTTCACTCTGAAAACGGATATCCCTCTATTGTGATCGCGTTTTCAACACGTCTTTGGCTTAGCTGAACGACCCAGCTTGCCACGCGGAAATCCTGGAGGAAGAGATGGAGAGGAACCGGGGTCTAGAAGTGCTTTTGGGGCGGGGGGGAAAAATTGGGTCTCTGCCTGGTGAGAAGCCATGGCTTCCCCCGTGGTTGTTTCGGCATGAGCATGTGATCCATGCTAAAGATCAAGGGCAGCCCATCACTCAAGATGCTCTCATCAACACCATCAATCACATCCATTTTATGGACGGACACATCCTGGCGCTTCTCGGCCATCGCGCCTATGAAGAAAGTATCGTGATGAAGGCATGGCCGGATCCCTGTCACGGGATCGATCTCACCTGCCACTGGGCGGATCATGACGCCTCCAACCTGGATTTGGACCAATTTGATCTCCTCGATCTCATTATTGACGACGGCCGCTCCCTGATCGCAGTGCCGGCCTCATTGAAAGAAATCAACCAGGCTTTCTTTATCGTGGAACTGCCGGAGAGGGCCTTCTCCGTAGGGGAACGGCAGGCCACGCGGTATGCCTGCCGTGGCGTTGCGGCTGAAGTGATCCAGAACGCTTTCCAGGCCAAAGGAGAACTCGTGGATTTCAGCCCCGTGGGATTTCGGGTGAAAGTGAAGCCCGAGAAGAACTGCTCATTTCGCTGGTTGAATGGCGACGAAGAGGTGAGCATCCATATTCGCAGGGAGGATCAGATCCTGTTTTCCGGACGGTGCCGGTGCATTCGCCAGCAGAGGCGCTCGCGAACCAGAGAGATTGTCCTGGCCCCGGAGAGTCGTGCAATCAGACGGTTCAGGAAGAAAAAGATGCGCAATCTCCGTCAGCAGTTGGCTCCGAGACCGATGATTTGCTTTGATCATCCTTTCTTGAGAAAAAAAATCCAGCGTGAGGTTCACGACATCTCTACCTCGGGTTTCTCAGTTTGCGAGGAGCCGGCGAACAGGGTGCTTCTTCCTGGCATGGTTATCCCCGAGCTCACCGTGAAATTCGCGGGTGTGCTGGAGATGGAGTGCTCGGCTCAGGTCATCTACTCTCGGGAAATCGAGGGCAAGGGGTTTCGTTGCGGTCTTGCCATCTTGGACATGTCCATTGCCTCATACAGCCGTCTGACCCATATTCTCACCAATGCGCTGGACCCTCATGCTTATATTTCCAGCGAAATCGACATGGAGGCATTGTGGGAGTTCTTTTTCAAAACCGGCTTCATTTACCCAAAGAAGTACCGGCTTATACAAGCCCACCGAAACAAGTTCAAACAGACTTACCAAAAGCTTTACCAGGACAACCAGGAGATTGCCCGACATTTTACATACCAGAAGAACGGGAAGATTTACGGTCACATTTCCATGGTTAGGGCCTATGATCGCACCTGGATGATTCATCATCATGCGGCGCAGACTATGGCCAACAAGCGCACCGGCTTCATGGTACTAAAACAGATCATGCATTATCTCAATGACATGTATCGCTTGCCCTCAGCACATATGGACTATGCGATGTGCTATTTCCGGCCGGAGAACAAGTTTCCAGATCGGGTTTTCGGGGGTTTCGCCAGAGAACTCAGCAATCCCCGAGGATGTTCTCTGGATTTGTTCGCCTATTTGCCGTACACCCGCCTGTCTCTTGGGGCGCAATTGCCCAAAGACTGGTCTCTGGGCCTGTGCACAGAACGCGACCTGTGGGAGTTTGAACGGCATTACAACCACCACTCCGGGGGGCTGCTACTGGATGCCCTTTCTCTTGGTGAAGCGGTTTCCGGTCAAGAATCCTTGGAAGAGGTGTATAGCCGGCACGGTTTCTTAAGAAAATGTGAAGCCTTTACACTCCGTGAGAAAGAAAACCTGAATGCCTTGTTGATCGTCAATCAATCGAACCTGGGCTTCAATCTCTCCGAGCTGTTGAACGGCATCACGGTACTGGTAACCGACCCGGATGGTTTGCCTTGGAGTGTCCTCTCCACCGCCATCGCCCAGTTAATCAAAGGATATCGTATGGAGAAAATTCCTGTTATGTTCCACCCCTTCCGCTATGTTGAAACCTGTGAGGTTCCCTTTGAGAAGCGATATCAGCTCTGGGTCTTAAACGTGAACTATGGGAATGAATTCATGGAGTATGTGCAAAGGAGGTTTCGAATAAGTTACTGAAAGAGACGCCTCTCATTGATTCGGCTTTTTTCCGACGCAGCCCGCCCCGGCCTTTCCTGAGTTAGTGCCCATGCAGAAATGAAAATCTACAACCATGGGCATAAGGCCATGTTTCCAATTCAGAAATGAGCAATTTTTCGCAAGATTAAGCCTCCGGCCCGTAGGGCCTACGCCCCGGAGGGGAAATCAATGGATTGCGCGGGGCCTGTCCCGGGCCGGTACGGATCGGGGAGCGGCTCGCGACGGCGGGCGGGAGATTGGGGAAAAGGGCCATTTCTGGATGAAACCAGATCGGTCTCCATCTTCGATCACGGGATTACGAACAAAGGGAATGAAGAAAAAGGCTGAGGAAAAAGAACAAGTCCTCAAACCAAATTTTTTCTGTTTACCTATAACACATCATAATTATTGACAAATTATTTTCGTTTTATTAGAATTAGAACTCTTTTGCGGCTTGCTCTTTTGTGATTCCACCCATATCCACATCTTGATTTCCTTTAGAGAGAGGCTTGGATGGACTCCAGGACTCAGGGAACCAAACGCATCGATGAACCCTTGTACAGCAGTCGATTGATGCGGAACTATGTGGAATACGTCAGAAAATTTCATCCTGACGTGAATATGGATGATATTCTGAGATATGCGTGGATCACCACATATGAACTTGAAGACCAGGG
>SMTZ1_10012693_pt1 | contig 10688 bp, 5 predicted proteins | sample DeeMarSWOR136_30_FD_25667 | JGI IMG/M metagenome (IMG submission 25667) | reverse complement strand
AGGGTACTCATAATTTCTTCAATGGGACGGGTGCTGAGTCGCTCCACTTCTTCCTGGGACGATGAAACATAAGGCACTGTACTATCCACGTCATCAGAAGAGAAATTTGGTAGGAATGCCAGCGGCAATCTTTTCAGCGCCAACAAACCAAGCACAATGATACTCAGAATTATCATGAGCATGGTAATGGGTTTTTTGACTGAAAATTCTGATATATTCATAAAAAATTTCCTTTCACATGTGAAGAAAAGCTGCGAGCTTTATTTTTCACAAAATCACCGATTCTGCATTTTCTGCTGCATTTCCCGGAAGAATGCCATTTTCTTTTCCGGATTATTTTTAAGGTCGGGATCTTTTTTAAGACGTTTTGCATATTCTTTTTTGATTTCCGGATTTTGCAGCATCCGCTCTTCCATCCGTTTCAACCGTTCAGGATCTAAGGATGAATTGTCACTCCTTTCTGAAGAATGATTTTGACCTGGTACATTGATAGCCATCGTTGGCGAATTTGCGGTTTTGTCTGTGCTGTTTGCCATCGTCGTTTCCAGTCCGGGGATACGAATGGGCAATCCTTCCCGAAGTCCATCCTGGCCGGCTGTGACAACAAGATCTCCTTCCTGCAGACCTTCCAGTATTTCTAAATCGTCGCCAGATGAAAACCCGGGCTTCAAATTAACTTTGTGAGCCATTCCATTGCGGTAGATATAGACCTGATCCAAATCTGTTTCTAACACCAGTGATCGCTTTGGAATAATTAACGTATTTTTATGGGTCTCGGTGGTGATGAAAACCGAGGCAAACATACCTGGCTTTAATTTCCCCCTGTCATCAGTAATATCGATCGTAACCTTGGAGGTACCGCTTTCTGGATCAACCACCGGACTGACCATTTTAACAATCCCCTTAAATTCTATCCCTGGCTGCGCCTCCACAGTAATCGTTGCACCCTGACCTTCATATATGCGACCAATATCTTTTTCCGGCACATAAATTTTTGCCCGCAATGGATTAAAGTCAGCGATAGAAAATAGTGGCTGATTGACATTGACTCGTTGACCCAATTCAATATATCTGGCAGTGACAACACCATCGAATGGCGCGCGTACACTGGTGTATTCCAGTTGGAGCTTTGCAGCTTCATAAGCAGATTTCGAGCTTTCATATTGCAGCCGCGCGGCTTCGTAATCTTCTGTAGCAATGAAAGTTTTTTCCAACATTTCTTTTGATCGCTCGTAAACCGACTTGTCTGTTTCGTACGTCACCTTTGATCGCATATAATTAATTTTTAACTCGGCTTCGTCCAACTGGGCAAGTAAATCTCCATTTTTCACGTGGAGACCCTCTTCAGCAGGGAGTTTTACGACCTGGCCGGAAACTTTCGTCATAATGTCAACCTGGCGTTCTGCCTCAATTGTCGTTGTTTGCATAAGAAAGCTTGAAATGTCACCCCTTTTTGCCGCCACCGCCTGGACAGGAATTGCTGAAGCGTTGTTCGAATCCATATTAGTTCTATTGCGAATGCCTCTGCTATTGTTATCTGCTTGATCATCTCCGCAACCTGTAAACACCAGACTCAAGAATAAAAATATGCCGCTTAAATAAACACAATATCTCATCAAACGCCGGGAATTGTTTGACGTTATCTTTTGATGGCTTGAAATTGCTGGTGTAATGATATCATCATCTTGTTCGAGTATTAAATCATGCATGAAATTCCTCCGTATATAAGATATAAGAACTATATTTTTTATTAAACAAATATTAACCTAAAAACTTGCTCTATTATCCGTTAAAAATATTAAGTAATTTTTTGTGTGTTCTTTTTAAACAATATTTAATATATGGTGATTGAACGAAAACTAGTAAAATCTGTCATTCCGAACGGAGCGAAGCGGAGTCGAGGAATCTGTATATCCTGATAAATTAGTGGGTTAATCAGATTTCTCCCTTCGGTCGAAATGACAAAAACAGGATTTTTCGTTCAGGCACTATATAGGACATTCGTTAGCAGAGCATCCACAACAAATCTTGATTACCTATCCACGCAGCAGTCAAGACTATCATTGTTTCTTCTCAGAATAATTTTAATCTGCTTGTGTATAAAAATCGAAAAATTTGTATAAATGAGTTACCTCTAAAAACAGTGACTTTCAACCCGCCATTTTGCCCCTGGCGGAAGGGGACTAAATGAAATTTCCCTTAAAATTAACTGGAAAACCCAAAATCGATATAAAAATCTCATCAAATTCACCTGTTCATTGACAATTTTGAAAACAAAAAAGAAAAGCACCTTAAAATATTCTGGATCATCCAGAATCAGGCGGCAAATTCTACCGAAATTGATGGAAATCGCCACCGAATAGGCAAAAACTGCAGCCTTAAAAAAACCTTGAACCTTCAATTTCTTATCAGGCATTTTACAGACAAATTCATTGACCGTCGCTTCACCATTATTACGCAGTGTGCCATGCTGTTGCGGGATTTCAAAAATTCGGTTCTGCCGTCTCCTGGCTAAATAATCCTCTTGTCTGAAATAAAATACGTTATATTTTTTTATCAGAATGAGGGAAGAAACCATGGCATTAATCGGCGCATTGGGATGACTCTTTTTGTCCGAAAACAATTTTGCAAATATACTTTCCGGAATGTTGCAGAAAATGAGATGGTAGAAACAGCATTCGCTGGATTATCTAACTTCTTGCTGCTGCATTTCGCATATCAAGTTGAACAATCCGAATAATTTTTTCTGTACATGATTGGTATTTTTCTTGAACATTTCTAATCCGCCTATTTTGTCCAAAAGTTAACTAAGAATTACTTGCTGAATATAATAATTTATCTTAACTTATACAAGCAAAATACCTTTTTAGAGTGAACTCATTATTTAAATAAAGAAATGGATAATAATTCCTATTTATCTTTATTGCCACAAAATGATCATACCCGGAGTTACCTTCTTTTAAAGCAAACTGTTTTGAATTATACTCAATTAGGATTAATTTTTCAGTGCAAAATCATTGACACACTGATTCCATCGGTTGGAGCGATGGAATCAGTATGAAATTCTAAACCTTAATAGGTCTAAAACTGATCAAAAATTTAAAAACAAAATTCTAACATTATGTCAGGAAGTTGGCACAATATGTGCAAAACTATTTATAAAAATTTTAAAAAAGTCTTATAAGATAATGAGGAGACAAAGCAATGCGATATGTTACGATGCTGATTTTTGGATTAAGTTTACTATTAATGACTGTTTCCAGTTGCGATAAAGAGCCAACTGAGCCTCCGGTTGAAAATGGACACGTCATCGTTCATTTAACCGATGCACCACCCAATTTTGATGCGGTCAATATCACGTTTTCAGAAATCAGCGCTCATCTTGATTCTGAATGGGTGACCATTGATATTGAACCTGATTCGACCGTCAACCTGCTGTATTGGACCAATGGCAGGTCAATGATTCTCGGACAGGATGAAGTCCCTGCCGGACATTACACACAGGTTCGATTAAAAATTAAAGCGGCTGAAATTATAGTCGATAATGAGACTTTTTTGCTTGATGTTCCGAGCGGTGCCCAGTCTGGTTTAAAATTAGGACTTCATTTTACTATTGAACCTGGTTCTACTTATGAACTTGTTTTAGATTTTGATGTGAATAAGTCCATCGTCACGACTGGTCCAAGGAAGGATCCAAAAGGATATAAGCTAAGGCCCCATATTCGAGTCATTTCTAAGGCGGTTTCAGGTTCAATTTCTGGGACAGTGACAAATCCAATAGATATGCCCATTGCTTATGCAATACAAAATTCGGATACGACAACTTCAACAATGGTTGATACGTTAAGTGGATTTTTCATGTTGTCGTTTTTAGCTGAAGGCAGTTACACCGTAGCTGTTGAGGATACCACTGGCAAATCTTTTGCTCAGGATAATGTCATTGTTATTGCGGGAGAGAATAATGATATTGGTCAGGTTACGCTTTATTAGACACTCACTAAATACTGGATTTATGCAGGGTAATTAATAACTTTAGAACATATTGAAACTGCGATTGAAGCCGTAAGAGAGATTGCGTTATTAAAAACTTTGCAAATAGCAACACTTGAACGTATATTATAGGAAATAATAAGGCAGGATAATATACTCATTTAGGGTTAATTTTTCAGAGTAAAATTATTGATATACTGATTCCATCGCTCTAAGCGATGGAATCAGCACGAAATTCTAAACCTTAATAGGTATATTTTCGAGACAATGTGGTAGGGGGGATCAAATTTAATCATTCAGGAAGCGATAATACTGTTTTATTATTTGCTGCAATCACATGAATAACTTCATCCGACACACAATATATAATAAAATTGTTCAGCTTGTTTTGATCCTGCTAATTTGTGGGGGATTTTTTTTTAAAGAAAGCCCTAGTCAAACAATACCTTCGAGTGTATACCAAAACCAGTCAATTAAAACCAACAGCCCGCAGCTCAATGTTGGTGATGACGAAAAAATTATCATTACAGATTCACGAGGCAAGAATGGCAAGGAAGTTGGCGACACGACCATTATAGTCAATACAGAATTAGTGCTTTACGCCAGCCTCTATAAAAATGGGGATTATAAGGATGAAATATCTGTAAAATGGTATTGGGCTGATACCTCTTATTCTTCATCAACTGCTAATGATACTAACATTTACCTTAGAAAAGGAAAAAACATTAAATTTAAACCGACCAAAGCTGATACCGGCTTTATTTTCGTTGAAGAACCCAAAAAAAAGGGAGACTCCACTGGTATAATTATAATTGTCCCGTATGAAAGGTTAATTATTAAATCCGTTTATTCTGCTTATACAGAGATCACCCAGGGACAGGAAAATATTTTAGTATTTTTTAGTGTTGAAAATACAGGGATTTTTTCATCCATTATACAAGAGGCAAATTTACAATTTATCGATGTAGATTCTCAAATTGTAACGAGCCGATATCAAATAAGCCGTATTGATACCACAACCGTTATTCCAGCAGGGGGAACCAAACAATTTGAGTTTCTGGTTGATGCAAATTCGGATGCGGATACAGGCGTAATTTTTATTGATGCGCTATTAATGACTGAAGAAGCTTTTTACACGAATATCGAACCAAAGCATCGGTGGCAGGTAAAAACTCCACCCTCACTAAATATTGATTTACTCGACGCCTTAGTCGAGGAAGTGTTTCCAGGTCAACAAGATATTTTCGTTGTGATGCATGTATCCAATAGAGGTGGGGCGTCTGTAAATAATTTAGATGCAAATTTAACATTCTGGCATAATGGTCAGGATGTTTCCGATGAATATGAATGGGTGATGAGTGACAATAATCCTCAATTCATTAAAGGGGATAGCAGTGCTCAAATAAACCTGATTGTCCGTGTAAAACCTTCCGCAAGTTTTGGAACAATTGTAATAAATGGGAATATCACAGCCCTGGATGCAAACACAGCAATATCTTATTCTGATGAAGGGGCTGATTTACCAGCGAGCTGGTTGGTTACGCTCACTTCTGCGCAGGTTGGAATCCGATCAGCCAAAATAAACTGTCCCAATGTAGATGTGAATGGGGATGGTAAAGTTAACATTGGTCAGAAATATTCTGTTGAAGTGGTGGTAAGAAACCAGGGAACTGAGAATGTTAAAGGCATTGGCGTCACATTAAATACAGATGGGCATTCGTTATTTCTAAATGATACTTGTCAAGTCATCGCTTCGCTGTTCAAAAACGAAGTAGATACCGTTAAATACCAATTAGAGGCGTATGCTAAAAGCATTCCTATCGTTGAAAATTTCACTGCACACATTGATAGCGCAAGTTCTATTGGTGGTGGTCAAGCTACCATTAATGCTGCATTGGATTCTCTGGTACAGGTTAAAATAATGTATCCTGCCAATCTAATTTTGAAATTAGATTCAACGTTCGTACAAATTCCAGTGGGACAAACATTTGATGTCATAGCAACAGTGGGGCATTCACCGGAAAATGCAAGCTTTGATTCCACAGGAATGCTTTCAATTCGGCTTCCAAAAGACTATGATCTTGTTACAGAAAATACATTCCAGAAATTTAAGGAAAATGAAAAAATAACCTGGAAGGTGCGTTCATCCCCATTCCCCAGTGGTCCTGACACTATATTGGTTCATATCAGTCAAAAACCTCGTGATAAAAATAATCCCGACGAGTATGCACAGGCATCATTCGATTCACTATTATTTATTGTTGAAACATTAGAAACATACATCAACATAACAGATGTCGCTGTGGTAGAACCAAATGGTGCGAGGGATGACACTATTTCGACTGAGCAAGAATTCATCGTTCGAGCAAGGATTCAATCTCAAAAAGTAGAAAACATCTATGCCCAAGTTATACAGCCTGTGAATTTTACTTTATTGGAAAATGCCATCAAATCTCTTAATGCGGATTCGATAACATGGCGGTTAAGGGCTTCTAATTTAACGCCCTATAATCCTGAACAAATTATCGTCCAGGCATGGGGGAATATCGAAAAAGACACCATAAAAGTATTTAGTCAACCTGATTCTTCATTGTCTATATTCAGTGTTTCCAAAGCCAATTTAAAGGTCTCTGCTGAAATCATCAGTCCATCCAGTGCTCTCCAGGGACAGATTTCACCTGGTTTAATATTTCAAATCAAAGGGGAGATTTTGAATTTAGGAGAGGCAGATGTGTACGGGAATCGGAGTTTAAAAATAGATGTCCAGGATACAAATAGTTTTACAGTGATTGGTGATACCCTGTTATCGGTTGAAAATGAACCAGCGATATGGATAATACAGGCTTCAGATAAATTGGATGTCATCCCTAAAATTATTAAAATCAAAATGTTCGAATTCCCTTATGATGAAAATAGTAATGATGAGGCTGATGTCAGCAATGAAAACCTAGTAGCCGATGTACAGGTTTTCACGGGAGTAACGAATATTCAACTGATGATACGTAAATTACTTGAAGTCGAACCCAAAACCATAGCGCCTAGCATCACTGAAATCATGATGGGGATTGAATTCACCAATCTTATCAATGAGAACGAGATTCCAATACAAATAAATGCTTTAAAATTTGATATCGAAGATAAGGTAGGCAATCTGATCATTCCTCAATCTTTAATATCTAGATTCAGGATTTGGAACGATGAAATAATCGTTGGTGAAGCGAAATCAATTTTACACAATCCGATTGAAATCCCATTCACAATTCCAATTACCCTTGATGCACAGGAAAAGGAACAAGTATTAATAGAGATTGATTTTCATGAGAATTTATCGCAGCAATTTCAAATAAATTTAAAAGATACTTCTTACATCGAGATCGAGTCTCTACTTCACGTATCGATCGTCGATGAATTTAGAAATCCAAAAACAATTTTAAACTTACGATCACATTGTCCAGTTATCACTGAGAACGACTTAAAGCATTCTTTTAGCAACTATCCCAATCCATTTGGTACCCCAGACCGAAGAAAGACCCACTTTGTTTATTATCTATCTCAGGATACTGATATTAAATTGAAAATTTACACATTGCTTGGAGAACTCGTTTGGAGTTGTTCGTATAGTCGAAATGATCTACAAGGCAAGAAAGGATTGCATCAGAAGGATGACATTGTCTGGGATGCGAGAAACTCCAGGGGGTATAAAGTGCTGAATGGTGTTTATATTGCAAGAATTGAAACGAGTTATGGAGAGTCGGCGATGATCAAAATGGCTGTGATTAAATAAGATAGGAAAGTGAGAAATAAAAGACCTTTCCCTTCCGTATTATGTTGTTAAGCATTGAAGAAGGTGAGTTGGATTCTTATTCCCCAATAAACAGATGACGGCAATATTATTCCATTTCATCATTTATATTTGCTTCAAAAAACGAGAACCAACCCTTCCCAATGATCATATAATCTTTTAATGGGATTTTCATCATCCTGCCGATTTCTTTCATTTCCCTAGTTATTTTCTTATCTTCTATGGTGAGTTCCTGGTTGCCTGATGGGTGATTTTAAAAAAGCATTGAAAAAGCAGCGGGTGGATCAAAGCAATATAGAAAGTTGGCTTATGATATTATTCCCTTCGGATTAAAAATTTCAATCTTGCCATCATCTAAGCCATCATAAAAGATAGGATCATTTCGACCGAAGGGAGAAATCTGTAAGTCCAATATTTGTGTAAAAAACAGATTCCTCACTTCGTTCGGAATGACACTTTTACTACAAATTTAATAGTTTTCGTTCAGCCACTATTTAACAGAACATAGCAGCGAAATCAGTTTTTATAAATGTATTTTTTCGCCTCTTTATTATTTAGAGTCTACATACCCTTTGTAAATAAATAATTAATTAATATTACTTGGATTGGTTTGTAAACTTAATTAAAAAGGAGAATTATTATGAAGGCACTAAAATTACCCGCAATATATTTTTTCTCTATTATTTGTACAACTTTAATTTATGCACAAACGCCAACTGATTCTTATCACGCAGGACTCGAAGGCTTCAATAATTCTTATGATATGCGTATCATAAAAAATATGGTACATCCTAATTTATCCAAAGGGATGCTCGATTCAGTAATCGTTCACTTCAACGATCCCAATCTGGAGCAAGTAATACGAGATGTATTAGGCAAACCTGCGGGTGATATTTATGATGCAGATATGGCTACCCTTTATTCTTTAACTGCACATGAAAAAGGTATTACTGATTTAACGGGGTTAGAATATGCAGTTAATTTGACCGAGCTTGATCTCACCGCAAATCAGATAAGTGACATTAGCGCACTTGAAAACTTGACACTTTTGGAGAAACTCAACTTTTTTGTTAACCAAATTAATAATATCACCCCGCTACAGAGTCTGACCAATTTGACTGAGCTTGTTCTGGGAAACAATCAAGTAACTGATGTCACGCCACTACAAAATCTGACCAACCTATATTATTTAAACATCCATACGAATCAGATAAGCGACATAACAGCATTACAGAATTTGACCCGCATGGTCAGATGTTACCTCAAGAACAATCAAATAAGTGATATTACAGCATTACAAAATTGGACCAGCATAAGTCAGCTTTGGCTCGAAAATAATCAAATTTCTGACATCACACCACTCCAGAATTTAACCAATTTGAGTCGGCTGTTCCTTTCCGAAAATCAAATAAGCGATATTTCAGTATTACAAAATATGACCCAATTGCGCGAGCTTGCTTTGCGCGCTAATCAAATAAGTGACATAACCGCACTACAAAATTTGACTAAATTGTTTTCTCTAATCATCTCTGATAATCAAATACGCGACATAACGGCATTGCAGAATCTCACTGATTTGAGATATCTTTACCTTCATAGTAATCAAATAGTCGACATAACACCGTTGCAGAATCTCAGCGGTATGTTATATCTTTATCTTTATGATAATCAAATCATCGACATAACAACCCTGCAAAATTTGACCAGTATGATGTCGGTTAAGCTCGATACCAATCGACTTGATAACGAAGATTTATTGAATTTATATCATTTAGATAGTTTAAAAACTTTGTATTTAAATGAGAATCCAGGCATCATCAGTGGGACGGCAATCCAGACCCTGGCAGGTAATCTCATGAAAATGAGTTGTGAGGATATTCGATGGGATGGAACCTGTGGCGTCGATCCAGATACAGCGGTTCGTTGTTGGGTATCTCCTTCCGATTCTGCTGAGGTTGAAGAAATCGTTATCGTTCAGGCGACCGCAACTGACCATAGCCAGGCTCAGGTACAAATGAAAATTGATTGGGGAGATGGAAATGTGTCTGATTATTCTGACTTAAAAGCCAACGCCTCCACATTTGAATTTACACATTCTTATTCTACTGCCGGAAATTATGAGATCAGGGTAATCGCCAGAAGTGAGCATGGGATAGAAGTGGATTGGTCAGATCCTCATTTAATTATCATAACTGGATTTGTTGCAGTAGATAACTCTGAAACAAAAACTGTGAATGAATATTCGCTTAAACAAAATTATCCGAATCCATTTAATCCCATAACAAACATTACATTTATGCTGCCCCAAAAGGAGTTCGTACGTTTAACGATTTATGACATTGTTAGTAGAGAAATTTGCACCCTGATCAATGAAAACAGATCAGCAGGTGAACATATCATTGAATTTGATGGAAGTGACCTGGCCAATGGTTTATATTTTTATAAAATTGTTGCTGGCTCTTATACTTGTACAAAAAAGTTATTATTGATTAAATAGTGCCCAATGAGCAGCTAACCAGTTTTACTTGCTGGCTTCTTCTTGCTTGACTATTCATTGAGCCAATCAAGTTCAACCTCAGGTTATTATTTTTGGGGATTTCATTATTATCTTGTTATACCCAACACGAAGTGGTTTTCGGATTTTTGATATTGAAAGATGCTTCGGCATTAGCTAATGCCGAAGCATCGTAACCCGAAAACCAATTCGGCTTTAGTATAAATACTCCTGCCTGATAATATCAATTAAAAAAGATAAAACATGGTTTTGCGGTTTTTGCAAAACGATGTTTTTGATCCTTCAGTAAATATCAACGAGACTCACTTTGAGTAATCACTAAGGCATGATGTTGGAAAACATTCTCCTTGATTGATTTCTTGCTGTTTTCCGACATGATGC
>SMTZ1_10024832_pt1 | contig 10690 bp, 10 predicted proteins | sample DeeMarSWOR136_30_FD_25667 | JGI IMG/M metagenome (IMG submission 25667) | reverse complement strand
GCAATACGCCGCAAGCCTGTCGAGAGCCTCAAGGTCGAACGAGAGGAGCGATCGAAGGCAACGCCGCAGATGATGCCTTGATGGTGGATCAGGGTCACGCTCCATCCCTTGTAAATCCCTTTCCCCCCTGCTAGTATTAACCATGGGGCAGCTCATTCCCCTGCTTCTTATCCTCCCGCTTGGCCTCATATTCTCCTTTGGTGGGGTCGCCCGGGAGGTCGCCGATTTCCGGGCTGCCGAGCTCGAAAGGTGCTCGTGGATTATGGTAAACGACTAAGGCCGATTGGGGAGAACCGGATGCGCATGGAGCGAGGGCGCTTGATGCAAGAAGAGAGGAGGCGTTCCGAGAGGATCAGGGTGGAACTACCCGTCACCTTTGGAATCCGCAAGAACACCTTTTTCGCGACGGCGGCCAACCGATCCGATGACGGCATGATGATCGAGGCGTCCCTGGCCCGGAGAAATTTCCTCAAGATATTCAGGCCCATCCTGAAAACCCGTGAATGTCCGATAGAGATAACGTATTCCATCGCGGGCAGACCAGTTTCCAGGCGCGGAAGGATAAAGCATTACCATGTGGATTTCTCAGGGGGCCAGTCAGCTTACCGTTTTTCCTTTGGCGTATGGATTCCAAAGATGAAAATAAGAGACCAGAGGAAGCTCTGACGAAGGCCCAACCGCGTGGTCTTCGTGCCACTACGGGGGCGAAAAACCCTCGGTGCCGAGGAAAGGATGACGGCGGCACCTCGCGAGGGGCTTCTTTCATTCCCTGAGCGGTTTGAAATCGAAACCCCTTCCCAGGATTTCGGCCTTCACGTGGGTCACATCCCTCTTGTTTTCGATGGCCTCCAGAATCTCCTGGTTACCATTCACATCCCCCAGCAGGATACAACCGATGATCACACCATCGTCGAGTATCACCTTACGATAAACGCCTTTCCCCTCGTCCCTCTCAACCAGGGATTCAAATTGGCCCTCAACGTCGATCTCCCCGGAGGACACCAGGTCGATTCCCACCACTTTCAGGCGGTTGGACATCACCGTCCCCTCATACAGCTCCCCTCCCCCGGCCATGTTGATTCCGGCGATCTCACCCTGTCTTTCAGCGGCGGGCCAGATCCCATAGAAACGGCCGCGGTGCTGTACCAGGTCCCCTGCAGCGTAAACGGACGCAATCCCTGTCTCCATCCGATCGTTTACGACCACCCCTTTGTCGATTTCCAAGCCCAGCCCCTCGGCGAGCGTGAGATTGGGTCGAACACCGGCCGAGATGAGGATCATGTCGCAGGGGATGTAGGTGCCGTCCTCCAGGGTCAAGCCCTCAACCCTTGAACAGCCCGCGATTTCCCGGGATTTGGCCCCCAGGTAGAAGGTAAATCCCATCTCCTCCATCCGGCCTTTCAACATCTCGGCACCGGCCCCATCCATTTGACGCGGGAGCAATCTGGGGAAGAATTCCACCACCGTCACCTTCAGCCCGGTCCTCCTCAGTCCATTACCGGCCTCAAGACCTAAGAGCCCTCCACCGATGAGGAGCACCTCGGTGGCCTTCCGTGAGTACTCCTTTATTCTTCGGGCATCACCGATAGATCGAAGGGCGAACACCCCTTCCCCCTCCACCCCTTGAATGGGGGGGATAAAGGAATGGCCCCCCGTGGCCAAGAGGAGTCGATCATACTCATATCGGTTTCCCCTGGCAGTTCGGACCTCTCGTCTATCCGGGGCGACCTCCTCGACTCCCTCCTCAAGGTGGAGCTCAATCCTTCTCTCCTCGTACCAGGATGGTTTGTGAAGGATCAGGTCCTCCTCCTCGGCAGCCCCAGCGAGGAAATCGGGAAGCCTAATCCGGGTGTAGTAAGGAACGGACTCATCGGTGAAGATATCGATGGTCCCATCCCCATCGTGTTCCCGAATCTTCTCGGCAGCAGCGGTTCCCGCGACTCCATTGCCCACGATGATATAGCGCTTCATCCGCAGACCCCCTCGGATCGACCTCCCGACACGCCCCAAAGGCCCACACCACCCCCGTGCCGGAGGCCCATGTAGATTCTGAGCAACCCCTTTAATGTAATGCCAACGGATGACAAGATGCAAGACACGGCACCCCTTTTTCAGGAAAAGTCATCCCGAGAGGGATTGCCGGGAATCATTGGATCACGGGGGCAGTAGGGGTTGCCGTAGGGGGGCTGTCTTCTCCCGAAGAGATAGCAAACTATAGCCATCGTGAGAACGCCACCATGAAATACGCTTGCCGTCAGGGGAGGACGATGCCGTTCGAGGAATTCGAGGATTTCTTCGATTTCCGGCTCGCCCCTTTTCAACCGGGGATGGGGTAATCCCCTATTCTTCTTCGCCTCAGCCCATTATTCCAGTATTCCATTACTCCCCCATTCCGGTTGGCGGAGAATCCCTGAGGTCCTATACGATCAACCGGTTACAAAATTCCGACAACAAAAATCGGGAAACTCCGGAAATATACATCTTGACAGCGTCCCAGGAAGTACATATGCTCACTATTGAGACCCTCCAATGCCGGTGGCCCAGGGGAGGTGGAAATGGGAAGGGATGTGACCAGGCGCTTTGTGAACTACAGCCTTAAGGAGAACGTGGCATGGGTTACCATTGACAATCCTCCGCTCAACACCCTCAACCATGCCCTTATGGACGAACTGGGGACGGTCTTCCGAGAGCTGGAGGAGAACGAGGATGTCCTCATTGTCATTTTGCGAGGCGGGGGGGAGAAGGCGTTCGTGGCGGGCGCCGACATCAAACAGTTCCCCAGCATGGACCAGGCCACCGCGGAGAGGTTTTCCTCCCAGGGGCAGGATGTGTTCAATCAGATTGAGAACTTCAAGGGTCCCGTTATCGCCGCCATTCGAGGATTCACCCTGGGAGGGGGATGTGAGTTGGCAATGGCCTGCGATATCCGAATCGCCTCAGAAGATGCCAAGTTCGGCCAACCAGAAACCGGCCTGGCCATCATTCCCGGCTACGGGGGAACCCAGAGGATGCCCCGGTTGATCCCCACTGGGAAGGCGAGGGAGGTCATCTACACCGGCGAAATGATCGATGCAATGGAGGCAATGAGAATAGGGCTGGTTGACAGGGTGGTCAAAGGGGAGGATTTGTTGGATGCGGCCGAAAGGCTGGCGGCAAAAATCCTCACCAAAGGTCCCCTGGCGATAAAAGCGGCGAAGAAGGCCATCAACGAGGGGCTTGCCTTGCCGCTACGGGAGGGGTTAGCATTGGAATCCCGAATTTTCGGCACGCTCTTCACCACGGAAGACAAAAATGAAGGGGCCCTCGCCTTCTTGGAGAAGAGGAAACCACTCTTTAAGGGGAAATAACCCTCTCTCTTTCGGAGTAATGACATGCAAAGCGAGCTAATCATCCATGAAACGCCTCACCTCGTTCGTCCCTGGCTGATCGGGGGCTATGAGGGTTGGGTCGACGCGGGAAAGGTCTCCAGCGGATCCGTTTCCTATCTCAGGGAAAATCTCAAGGCACGGAAATTCGCGGAGATTCTCTCGGATGGATTCCACCATTTCAAGGAATTCAGGCCCCGGGTGGTTGTCGAGGATGGGCTGATCCGCCAGCTTGAATATCCCAGGAACGAATTCTTCTACTGGAAAAACGAAGAGCAATCACCCGACTTAATCCTCTTCCTCGGGCACGAGCCCCACGTTCGCTGGAGAGCCTTTGCCGAGCTTTTCGTTGAGTTCGCCGCCCGCTTTGGTGTCGAGCGACTGATCACCATTGGCGGCCTCTATGATCAGGTCGTTCACACCATTCCGCGAAAGATATCCGTCGTGGCCAGCAGTCCTGAAATCCTGAAGGGCCTCCTGGCCTATGATGTTGCAACCATAGATTATGCAGGCCCTGGAAGCTATGTCTCCACGCTCCAGGAGTATGCCAGTACCAAGGAGATCGGTTCGTTTATGCTGTGGGGCCGTGTTCCCCCATACATGCAGATGAGATCCTCTTGGGATTGTATTCAAATACTCGAGCTTCTCTCGAAGCTCGTTCCCTTCGAAGTTGATCTCAGGGAATTGCGGAAAGAGGCCAAGCTCATCGATGAACAGCTGAAAAAGGCCGTGGAGGAGAAACCGGATTTGAAGACCTACGTGAAACAGGTGGAATCCATGCACCGATCCATACATCGGGAGAAATCGAAGTCCGGGGACAACGTCATAACCATTGAGGCGTTCCTAAAACATGTTGATAAGGGGGAGAAGAAGAAGGATTAGATTCCGGGATTAGGTCTCCTAGCCTTCCCAGGGCTCCTAACATACTCATTGGCAACGGGCTTTTGCCCAACGGACTGCACCTCCTCGATTGAAGTGCACCTTCTGTAAAAAAGGGCCGCTGTGGCCCTTTTTTCGTATGACCGGAATGAGGATCGGGGGTGGAATCTCCCTCGCTTGGATTGAGAGAGCCTTCTATCTCCACCATGGGGGAAGGGGAATTCACCGTTTTAGGGGGGAGCTATGGATTTCGAATTGACCGAGGAACAGAGGGACATCATCAGGGCGGCCCGGGAGTTCGCCGAAGGCGAATTTCCCGAAATCGCCCGGGAGTGCGACCAGAAGGAGGAATTCCCGAGGCATCTCTGGAAGAAGGCGTGCCAATTGGGATTCGTTGGCGTCTATATTAATGAAGAGTACGGTGGGGCGGGACTGGGCTTTCTCGAACACTGCCTCATCACTGAGGAATTCTGGAGGGTGGATCCAGGGATAGGCCAGTCCATTTTGACAGCTACCTTCGGATCGGAAATGGTTCAACTCTTCGGGACGGAAAACCAGAAGAAGGCCCTTCTCCCCCCATTGGTGAGGGGGGAGGCCATTACGGGAGCGGCAATCACGGAACCCGATGCAGGCAGCGACGTCGCCTCCGTCGCCACCCGGGCCGTTCCCGAGGAAGGGGAGTACATCATCAACGGCAGCAAATCCTTTACCACCAATGGCACCACAGCGAACTTCATCCAGGTACTCTGTCTGACGAATCCGGAGGCTGAGTCTCGGCACCAACGCCACAGCGTCATCACCGTGGAAACCGATCGCGAAGGCTTTGAGGCAACCCCCCTGAAGAATAAGCTGGGCATCAGGGCTTCTGATACAGCAGAGCTAACCTTCAGCGATGTCCACGTCCCAAGGGAAAACCTGGTGGGCACGGAGGGCGAGGGATTTCATCAGTTCATGGTCTTCTTCGACTATACAAGGCCACAAATCTGTGCCCAGGGCGTGGGACTTGCCCAGGGGGCCATGGAAATGGCCATTAAGCATGTCAGGGAGAGACGTCAATTTGGAAAGCCGTTGGCCTCTTTCCAAGCCACTCGATTCAAGATAGCCGAGATGGCCACCCGAATCGAAGCAGCGAGAAACCTCTACCACAAGGCAACCTGGATGCTCGATCGGGGAAAACGGGACTCCAAACTCATCGCCATGGCGAAATGGTATTCGGGGGAACTCGCGGTAAGGGTTGCCGATGAAGCGCTTCAGCTCCATGGCGGGTATGGCTACATCGGGGACTATGACATCGAGCGGTTTTACCGCGATGCAAAGATCGTGGAAATCTACGAGGGGACCAAGGAGATAGAAAAGATCGTTATTGCCCGTTCCATCTTGGGAAAGCCGTTCGACTGAGCTCACGCCGAAGTCCTCAGGGTCGAAGACATGTCGAGTCGCTCCATTCGGCCCGAGCTCATGGCCGAGGGCGGGCCGAATGGACTGAGCGGTAGTTCTCGGGCTAGACGCTCAGAATACGTGAGCGTATTTGCGAGTCGAAGCACTTAGCTTCCACTATGGTTCCGGGGGGGATCCCTCCGGTGAAAAGTACGATCACCCCGAATTCCTGCCTTTTATGGGATCGCGGTGAGAATGCCATCCCGCGGGAACCCAAATCGCCTTATCCGACCCTTACCATATCTCTTGGCATTCTCAATAAGCCCGCACCTAAAACTCGCGCCTCCTTTCGTCAGGCTTATCATCGATCAATTCCACGAAATATCGCTTCTTCCTCTTGCCCCCTACGGCTGAAACGATGGTCCTCAGGGCGTTGATATTGGTCCCCTGCTTTCCCAGCACCCTGCCGATATCCTGCTTCGAAACCCTGATCTCCAAAATATTTGCCTGGTCCCCGTCGATCTCCTTTACCTCGACCTTGTCAGGCTCATCAACGAGGTACTGCACCATTTTCTCCACTAGTTCTTTCATCGCTCACCCCATCTTCCAATGTTTCACCCCTCAAAAGAAAATGCCTATCCCGCAATGTTCCCCCCTTTCTTCCTCTCATCACCTCCTTCGGATGCCGATATAACGGCCTTAGTTACACCATATCACGTAGCCGCCCCCCTTACGACATCACCGGGGCTGTGAACTCCAAGGTAAACCCGGCTCAATCCCGCCAGGCCAGCAATACTATACTACAAATGTCAATACCTTCCATATCGAAGAGGAAATCAATCCTCACCGTCAGCGGGTGTAATTCGAGGCAACTTGGGGATGATGTGGGAGAGGTCGTTACCCTTTATCACCACATCGGCAAGCTCGTCGAGTGTGGAGGAGGAAGAATTGAACGAAATGGAAAATCCCGCCATCTCCAACATCTCCATGTCCCCAACGCTATCCCCTATGGCGATGACCTCCTGGCTTCGAACCCCGAAGATATCCATGATATTCCGGACCCATTCGGCCTTCCGATCGTAGTGGACTTTGATCTCCACCTCCCCGGTCAGGACACCGTCCTCGTGGAGGAGTCGATTCGACACCCCGTAATGGAACCCGTATTTCTCCTCAACCCAATCGGAAAGCACATTGAGGCCCGAGGAGACAAGGGTCAGCTTCAGACCCAGTCTTTTCAACGCGGAAGTCAGCTCATCGGCCCCCGGGTTGAACGGGACGCTTCGGACGATATCCCGCAACTGGTCGACCTTCATCCCCTTCCATACCTGGGCATCCCGTTCGCAGAACTCCTTATAGGAGATCTTTCCTCGCAGAAACTGCTTCTGGTATTCATCAGCGTAGCCATGCCATTTCCCCAGCTTCACATGGATGTATTCCCAGATGGATCGCTCCGCGGTCAGGGTTCCATCGAGATCGAAAACCACCAGCTTGTAGCGAGGAAATTGGCCCACGGTCCCCCCACCGGTTGCATCTTACCACAATATGGAGGCAAATCAAACTAAAAGAATAGTAAAGATGTAATTGACAAGAAGGCACCCCTTTGGTAATGAGAATCTGTGGAAGGGGCATGACGTCTGATTTTCGCCTGCCAAAAGGACAAACTCTTCTCCCCCGGGGCGACGGGGCGAATGTATGGAACAGGAGCCCGCTTCAGTGAAGGAGACGAGTTCGTTGCCATTCTTATCTTGAAGAAACCATTGAGGAGGGAGAAGGGGCCATCATGGAAAACCAGGAAAGGGCCTTCGGGGATCGGGTTTCTCTGGACTCATGTGAACGAGGGGGAAAAAGAGGGGGGTTCTGGGATCAACGATGGAAAAGGTCATAATCACCGCAGCCATAACCGGAAGCAGGATTACCCGGGATGTCGCGCCTCACATCCCCATTACGCCGGACGAGATCGTCCAATCCGCCATAGAGTGTTGGAACGCGGGGGCCGCTATCGTGCACATCCACGTCCGCGACCCGAAGACTGGGCTGGGAACTCAAGATGTGGACCTCTTTCGCCAGGTGGTAGGGCCATTGAGGCAGAAGACCGACCTCGTGCTCTGCTTGACCACAAGCGGCATCCCAGGCCGTAACCTTCCCATCGAGGAGCGCCTGCGACCCCTTGAATTGGAGCCGGAACTCGCCTCCTTTGATGCGGGCTCCATAAACCTCGGGGGTACGGTCTTTATCAATACCCCTGATTTCCTCGAGGCCGCGGCCAACAAGATGAAGGAAAAGGGCGTAAAACCCGAGCTTGAGATATTTGATATGGGAATGATCGTAACCTGCCTCCGCATGAGGGATGAGGGATATTTCGAAGAACCCCTTCACTTCCAATTTGTCCTGGGGACTCCATGGGGAAGCCCGGCAACCCCGAAATCCTTCCTCCACCTGTACGACCATATCCCCCGAAATTCCACATGGTCCATCATCGGAATCGGAAGGGGACATCTCCCCATGTCAATGATGGGCCTCATCATGGGGGGACATATCCGGGTGGGCATGGAGGATAACATCTACTATCAGAAGGGTGAGATCGCCAAGAGCAACGCCCAATTCGTGGAGCGCATTGTCCGCATCGCACGTGAGTACGGCAGGGAGGTCGCCACCCCGGCGGAAGCGAGGGAGATTATCGCGTTACACAAAAAATAAAGGAAGGAGGGAACAGGGCCAATGCCAGTCGACAAAGCCAAATACGATGAGACAAAACCGCACGAGGTTGCACTGCTCCAACTGGAGATCGCGGCCGAGATGTTGGGCCTCGATAAGGGGTTGAAGCTGAAGCTGCAAAATCCCAAGAGGGTCTTGATCGTCAATTTCCCCGTGAAGATGGACAACGGCGATCTACAGAACTTCGCCGGATACCGGATACAGCACAGCATCACCAGGGGTCCGGCAAAGGGGGGAATTCGCTACCACCCATCCGTCGATCTGGATGAGGTGTCGGCCCTGGCGGCGTGGATGACGTGGAAGGCAGCCGTGGTGAATATCCCCTACGGTGGCGCCAAGGGTGGGGTCAAGTGCAATCCCAAGGAGATGTCCAGAGGGGAATTGGAGCGAATGACCCGAAGGTATACCTACGAGATCGCGCCCATCATAGGGCCCGAAAAGGACATACCCGCTCCCGATGTGTATACCGATGCAGAGACCATGGCGTGGATCATGGATACCTACAGCATGCTGCAAGGATACTGTATTCCGGGTGTGGTTACCGGCAAACCCATCGAGCTAGGTGGCTCCCTGGGGAGGAAGGAGGCCACCGCCCAAGGATGCGTTTACACCATTCAGGAGGCCGCCAAACACCTGGGCATGGACTTAGAGAAAGCCACCGTAGCCGTCCAAGGATTCGGCAATGCGGGGTACAACGCCGCCCAGATCATCAATAGGCTCGGTCCCAGAATCATCGCCGTGAGCGACTCAAAAGGGGCGATTTACAATGCCGAGGGACTCATCCCCGCGAGGGTATTGAAACACAAGCAGGAAACCGGTTCGGTGACCGGCTACAAGGAGGCCGATGAAATCACCAACGAGGAGCTCCTTGCCATGGAGTGCGATATCCTCATTCCCGCGGCCCTTGAAAATCAGATCATCAAGGAGAATGCCCATACGATACGGGCGAAGATCGTCGCCGAAGCGGCCAATGGCCCTACCACCCCCTCTGCCGACGACATACTCTACGAGAACGGCGTCTTCGTCATTCCCGATATCCTTTGCAACGCCGGAGGCGTCACCGTCTCCTACTTCGAGTGGGTCCAGAACATCCAGGCCCTCTTCTGGACCCTGGACGAGGTCAACGATCAACTGGGCAGGATAATGAGGAGAAGCTTTTGGGATGTAGTATCCATCACCAAGAAGGAGAAGGTCCACATGCGAACGGCCGCGTGGATGCTTGGAGTGGGAAGGGTTGCGGAGGCCACCAGGCTGCGCGGTATTTATCCGTAATGCTTGGGTTCCCCGGTGGCGAAACTCATCCCCTTCGGGGCGTGGTTCAAGTAGTGCCGTCTTAGGCGAAAGAGGCCAGGCCGTATAGCATAGTCCTCAGAGCGCGGGAAAGGAAAACTTCAGGGACTCTTTATCGTCCTCCTTCTCCACTTTGACTCCCAATTCCATGCGCCCGTCTCGGAGCCCCAGCGAGAGAGGTTCTTTTCCCTTTTCCTCTTCCAGGTGGGTGATGGAGCGCATGATCTCGAAGATCTTATCCGCAATCTCGGCAGGCGGCGTCGGGAGCTCCATCTTTTCCTCCGCCTTAACGGTCACCCTGGGCTCCCCCCTCTTCTTCTTGAAGGAGAGCTTCTTGGCCTTCTCCGTGGTGGCATAGAGGATGGAGAGGGCCAGGTACTTCAGGGAATCCTCTTCCACATCGGCACTCCTCTCGGAGGCCATCTTCTCCATCTCCTCCCGGTAGTCGGTCTCCATGTAGCAATCGCACATCTCCTGAAGCCTCGCATGGTAGTTACGAGAGATTCTTTCCATTGAAATCCTCCTTTTCATCAACGCTTATGTCAGGTTACGCTTCCCCTCCTTTTCAGGGAAGCAACCCAATTCCTCAAAACTGCTCGCCGGGAAATCCGCTAGAATTCCGTCACCTCCCCGCCGGATATAGGACGACGAGTCCCGGTGTTGATATCCAAGGTGAACCCAGGTTCGATAACCCCGGATTGGGTGTAGCCCCGGTCTTCCCAATACCCGCCCTTCATGGAATCGGTCAAGGTAATGGTCTCCAGCCATTTGCAGCTCTTGTATCCATAGAGGTTGGGGATTACCATCCGCAGGGGACCCCCATACTCCCTTTCCAGGGACTCCCCCTCCACCGCATAGACGAGAAGGACCCTTGGATGATCCAGATCAGCCAAGGAAACGGTTGTCTCGTAGCTCCCACCAACGCTTGAAAACATCGCGTGACTGGCCCCCCTCTTCACGGTCAGGCCGCGGATGAAATCGCGCCAGAGAACGCCCTCCCACGTTGCCCTCACCGACCACCCGGAAACCGACGTAAGCCGTGCGTCAACCTTCGACGTCGGGAG
>SMTZ1_10011430_pt1 | contig 10691 bp, 14 predicted proteins | sample DeeMarSWOR136_30_FD_25667 | JGI IMG/M metagenome (IMG submission 25667) | reverse complement strand
ATAGTCTTTTGCAATAATCGGGTATGGCGAAATCTTTATAGCTCTTGGTCAAAGTCTCGTCACCAATCAGAGGTTGACCAGAATGCCCGTATGGCAAGGCAAATCAAAACGCCAATCTAGCGGTTCCAGATATCGTACTTCCCGTAAGCACCGAAAATATGAAAGGGGTAGCCAAGCAACTGAAACAATTTTGGGTAAAAAGAAACTTCGGAAAAAACGTACATTGGGTGGAAACGAAAAATTTCGGTTATTATCTGTTGATTTTGCCACTCTGACGGATCGAGAAGCAGGAACCTCAGAGAAGGTTAAAATTATCCAAGTGCTTGAAAATCCCTCTGATGTTGACTTCGACCGTCGTGGGGTTATAACCAAAGGCGCACTAATTGAAACCGAGAAAGGGAAAGCTAAGGTTACAAGCCGTCCTGGTCAAAACGGCGTTGTTGACGCCATTAAAATCGATTAAAGGCTCAACCTGACTCTATCTCATCTACTTCTGCTTGGATATCCTTAACGATACATTCCCGTCCCTGGATTATGTCTAGCTCGTTTGAGTTACATTTAGGACACTGTAGCGAAGTGAGAATTTCATAAAGCGATCCTTTATCCGAAACAATTGACTCCACTCCACATTGTCTGCAACGAGCTTTCGTTGGAAGCGGCTCAATAGAGATATCAGCTCCTTCTGCCACTGAGCCCTTTGCTGCAATTTCCATTCCAAATAGGAGTTGGTCGTGATTTAGCATGGATAATTTTCCGATTTGGAGAGTAATCCTTCGAACCTTCGACGCGCCATAATTTTTCGCGGCGCGCTTTACTGCCTCAATGATGTTAACAGCTGTAGAAAATTCATGCATGGCAAGATACTTTGCCCCCTCTTGTGCTTTTCAAACTTGTCACCTGACTAATAATCCAAACCTTTTTCTCACTTAATTGGGGTTAAGAAACCGGTTAAGAATGCGAAAATCAGGTAATTATTACATATATCCGGCTTATTTTGAAGTTAATCGAAGTCGGCAATCCGGACGACGAGTACCAAAAAAACTCGCGCTCACTAGTGTTGATACAAAACTCATCACACGCGCTGCACAACGATTGGGATTAGAATTTACAGTTGATGGGCAAGCACGCTATCCAGCCAGTTGGTGGGGCACCCAAGGACTTGTGTTGGTCAAAAAACCACCTGAAGAGACGAAGACTCAACTCCTGAAAAAACTCGCGAAAATTATGCGAACGCTCAAAGAAGCTGGAGTGAAGTAACCCCTTAACAATGCGCAACACTTCTAGCATAGAATTCCTTAATACCCTTAAAAATTCAAACCAAATCATCGAGCGGTTACAAATGACAAGTGTTTTACACAGAAAAGCAGGATAATGTTTTTAAGTAATGGTCCGTTTCTCACCCTCTATTCCCACCACGACCTAATTCTGGCCTTCCCAGGAGTCGATCTGCTGCAAGGAATTGGTCATGTTCTACATTTCTCCGCGCAAGGATACATCATCCTGCGTCTAACTCAAGTTGTACGACTAGGAACGCGCTTATTTTCTTCCTCCTCTCAACCAGTCGGGAGAGTGGTTGATGTCTTTGGTCCAACTATCCAACCGTTTGCTGCTTTGAAACCATTAGCGAACATCACTGAAGCTGCTGTATCTCCTGGGACGAATCTCTTCCTGAAGAAGGCTCCTAAAGGAGGCGTAGGGAAACGACGAAAGAAGTAAGTACTTCTGCACTTGCTAATTGTCCTGACTGTGGCACCACCCGTCTAGTACGAGACTATTCTAGGGCACAAATTACTTGTACCAACTGTGGACTGGTTCTTACAGACCGAATCATCGACGAAGGTCCCGAGTGGCGGGCCTTTGACCAAGAACAACGCGATAATATTCACGATAAGGGTCTTTCTACCATGATTGACTGGCGAAACCGTGATAGCTATGGAAAGGATCTTGCTCCCAAACGCCGTGCACAGATTTACCGACTACGCAAATGGCAAAGACGAATTCGAGTCTCTGATGCAACGGAACGCAACCTGGCTTATGCACTTTCTGAGCTAGATCGAATGGCTTCTAGCCTTGGGCTTCCACGAAATGTTCGTGAGATCGCAGCAATGCTTTATCGTCGGGCTGTGGAACAACGCCTGATTCGAGGGCGTTCAATCGAAGGCGTAGCTGCTGCGGCTTTATATGCAGCATGTCGCCAATCTAGGATTCCACGAACCCTTGATGAAGTAGCTGAGGTTTCGCGTGTTGGGAAAAAGGAAATAGGTCGAAGTTACAGGTTTATCGCTCGTGAACTTCGACTCTCCATACCACCTACTTCCCCCATTGATTATGTTCCACGATTCATCAGTGAATTAAAACTGCTTGGTGAAGTACAAGCCCAAGCCATTCAAATCTTGAAAAAAGCTGCCAACAATGGTCTTACAAGTGGTCGCGGACCAACAGGAGTCGCTGCGGCCGCAATCTATGTCGCCAGTGTACTAGCCAATTCCCGAAGAACCCAACGCGAAGTAGCCGCCGTTGCGCGAGTAACGGAAGTTACAGTCCGTAACCGCTACAAAGAATTGGTTGAAAAACTTGATCTCGAAGTTCCTCTCTGACGGGATTTCAAAGGGCGATATCTCGCCCTTCTTCTCTTCTTTTTAATTGCCTGTTGAAAGGTTTTTTATCTCTTGGTCCCGTTTGCTAGATGACCATGTCATGGAATCTTCCGCTAAAGAGCTCGTTAAAGGAGCGGGTAAGCAGGGCATTCTTCTTGCCGACTTAGCTCGGCAAATAGGCGAAGACGAAACTGTTGTTCTTCAACTCATTGACTCGTTAAGTAAGACTTATCAAATATCAAAAATCGAGGAATCTCACGACGGGGCTAAAGTAATTCGCGTCGTTTGGCATGACAAAGGAGATTCGGAGTGGCATACCTTGCAAGGTTGTCCATGTTTTGTCTGTTCTGACATCAATCAATGCGGTGCAGGGCAGCCTACAAATCCTTGGATGTGTAAGAAACTAGATTCTTGGATTCAAAAGCCTAAAGATTAATCACCTTTGGAATCCTTTAGCAACTAGATACATTTCTGGGCTTCGTTGAAATGACGATTTGGGTTTAAAGGTCTTCACAAACTCAAATCTGTTCTTGACCATAGAAGTGAATGCGTTGGTTTCTTCTGATTGAAACAATTTGGTAACAAAATTCCCATTTTTCGCGAGGAGCTGGCGGGCTAAATCAAAACTACATGTTGCCTGCCACAGCTGTCTGTCTCGATCAAGTGTTTTATTACCTGACAGTTTTGGCGAACAATCGCTAAGGACGATGTGAGCTGGTTCACCCAGTGTTTCCAGTATCCTCGAAACGATTCCTGGATCCTCAATAGAGCCTTGAATGATTTGAATTCCAGGAAGAGTTCGGATATGTACAATATCTACTCCAATGATAATATTATCAGGTGCTGGACAAAGTTCCCGTGCTACCTGTAACCATGAACCGGGTGCACTACATAAATCCACGACGCGTGTAACTGCCTTGAAAACATTAAACCGGGCTTCAATCTCTAATAGCTTGAAAGCAGCACGAGATCGATAGCCTTCTTTTTTAGCACGCTTTCGGAACGCCTCATCTTTCTGCCACTTACTCATTATTAACAGCCTCCTGAGACAGTTGGATGAGTAATTCAGTAAGGTGTTGGTTACTCGAGGAGGTTCGGATTGAATGATCCGAAAAATGCGTGCGTGTACAAAACTCCCCTTCTTCATGTAGGGCATTTATGACACGACGAAAGGGAGGAATCGGAATGTTGATTCGATCGGCTAACTGATGAAGGTCATAATAAGTGGGAGGCCCCTCCACTTCTTCAATGATATTACTTAGGAGGGATGAGATTCGGGTTGCGGTTCCCAAGCTTGCACTTGGAAGCTGTTGAATAACTTTCTCGATAAAAGGTTTATGACCAAACTTACCAATCCACAACGGTCCTATTAGTTGACCCTTCTCACTTTTGCATTCTGGGCAGCAGGATACTTTGGGCGCTATTCCTTGGACTATTGAACGATTTCGACACTCATTGCAATGAAAGATGAAGCCCACCTTGGCCATTGATGCCCAAACTGCAGCATCCCCTTCTTTGGCTTCACAAAAAACCCGCAAATAGTGATCTACTGAAAATCCAAGTAAAGGGACGAGGCTAATATCGTGAGCAGCTGCTTCTCGGACCACTGATCCAATTAGAATGCGAAGAGCTAGTTCATGTGCATATTCAGTTTTGTATGGCACTGCGGCGTAACGCTTAACACAGGTTCGATGGCGGATTCCCACCAGGACTGGCATATCAGTTGCAGTCAAACACAACAATCCAGGCGCCTTCAACGCATTTATTGCTGAAGTGAAAAAATCCCGAGGTGAACCAAAGGGATCAATATCAATTACCGTGAATCTATCTTGATATGAGGCGTACTTTGAAAGTAGTTGATTTGCACCACTGTGATAAACCTCAATCAAGTTCGCAACATCGTTGAGCTGTCGGTTCTCTGTGATAAGGTGAACCGCCTCAGGATTCGCATCCCCCGCAATTACTTGTTGGATTTCAGTAACTTCCTTGGCAATCCGAATTGCTCGAACCCCGGTTCCAGCGAGTGGTGTACATACTCGAATGGCTTTAAGGTTGTGTTGGTTAATGAAAGCCTGTAAAGTGATGATGGTCATATCTCGATTTAGTTCTGATTTTGGATTGTAAAACACCGTCATATTCGTGGAAGGTACCTTTTCTAGCGGAGGACGAAGAAAGGAAACTTTTCCTTCTTGGTGCTTTTCGTACACATCAAGCTCCTCGCCGATTGTGTATCAATACCATTAGATCCTTTGAATCCTTGATTGCGAGTAATTCTTTAAGAGAAATGACAGGGATACCGTTAATCGTGTTAAACGCCGGGGTATCCGAAACAATAATCGCTGGTTTCTCGTCAAGAACCTCGGCTAACCTTGCAAGGAGAAGAAGTCGTTCTTCATCAAGTCGTTCAAGACGCTGTTTTAGGTAACTCAATAAGACATGGTGTTGCATGGAAGTCAGCATATCGAACGGTGTTTCATCTGTAAGGGTCGACGACAACCCCAAGCGTGAGAACATCCCCAAAGCCTTTTTCGCAAGAAGTGTCCGTACACTTCGACCTTGATTCTGAAAGTCTGCGAGATTTGTTGCCGTTGTGGCTCTTAACGGATTAATTGGTTCAATGAGTTGCACATCAAATAACTCTTCAAGACGAATCGCTACATCCTCAGTCGGACTGATGGTACCTCGCTCATATTCATAGATGGCTCGTCGAGACAGACCTAGCTCATCAGCAACATCTCCACGAGACAGATCATTCTCTTCTCGTGCAGCTTTGAGCCTCTCACCATTAACGAGGACATACTTCCCGCTTTTTTTGGTAATAATCGTGGGAAATACTTTCTCTTCTAGCATCAGTCGCAGAGTTTCTAATGTGATTGCTGGAATAGAACCACGAGTATGTACTACTCCGTCTTCAAGGTGACCCTTTCGTGTCCGCTCTCCCACTATCAACGGAGAACACCGCAAAAACTGACAGATTTTATTTAATTCATCTCGTGTATGGATGCTAACATTATCAATGGTCAGACTAACCTTGATGGCGATTCGGGTATTTCCCTCACCTACAATACTGTCAAAACAATATTCCTTTTCAGATGCAGTGGCATGGTCCTTGGTTGTCGATTCCACGAAACCACGAACATTTTCCAGATACTGCTGTTTTGAGGGCACCTTAGGTTCCAAATCCTATCATCAATGTTGTCGGGAGTTTCCGTCTTAAGATGGCTACTTCGGGCGAATAAATAATTCTCGGTAGGTTAATTTCACGCCACATCGAATACGGATTTTTAATTTTACCCAAAATTTTGTAAACCGAAAATTGTTCTAACTTTGATCCGCCAACCGTATGAGCTCCCGGACCTAGACTTGTACGGCGTAGCACAGTAAAGGGTAATTGGATTTGGTTATGAAACTCCTGGGGGATCTTCGCGGCTAGCTCTTCTAGTTCTTCACGACGAACAGCACTCCGCTGTCCATCTCGGGATGTAAAGGCTGGTGCATTTTCCGACAGAAGCTGAAGGAGAGTTTTTTTCGCCTTAGGCATGTGATTATTCATTTGAGCAATCTCTTTTTCCAAAGCTGAGAAAAACCCCGAATATTTCGTCATGACTCAAACATCCCCAATAATTGCACTTAGGAAAATATGATCTGCCGAGTACGGGTTGAGAGTGATGCGATCCACGATTGTGAATCCTGACTGAGTCAAAATTTTTTCTTCACGCTGAAAAACTTGTTTTGGTTTAGCAGTAACATCTATACTTCGTGATTTCACTGCCAAATACACGGTTCCGCCCGGTTTTAAAAACCTCTGTGCATTCTTAACCAAAATCTTGGCTTGCTGGGGCTGGGCTACATCTTGATAAACAACATCAACAAGTTGAGGGATTATCAAATAAGATTCGGGTAGTTGGGCATCTGCGAGTATCGGAACCATGTTATTCCTATTAGTGCATACTTGAACAAGATCTCTCATTACACGAGGTGCGAATTCTACGCAATATACCACTCCCTCTGAACCTACTAAATCCGATACATGGCTTGCTGTGGTTCCTGATGATGCACCAAGATACAAAACAGAGATATCAGGTCTGAAGGCAAATGCTTCCAACCCTTTCAAGAACGCCGCTGCTAACTTGCTTCGGTAAGGGTCCCACACTCGAAATTCTTGCCCTGATTGATGTACTAAGCGTTCACCATACACTGAAGAACCTCTATTCAGATTCATCGTAGCAGGGCGCTTACCCCCATCATCCAACTTCGCCCAGTAAAGTTCCGGACGCTTTTCATCCTGAGTGATTCGAACCATCATCGATCCCTCCTTCGACTCCGGGTTTTTTGCGACGATTGTGATTTCCGGCGCTTTTTACTGGATTTTCGGTGCGATGGTTTCGATGGGGGTTTCGAGGTAGTTTTTGGTGCAGTAGGATACTTGCGTTTGATTTCACCAATTCGGGATTGCACATTCTGTTTTAGCTGATCTGCAATGTATTCGCCTGAGTATAGATCAATTCTTGCGGCGATGGCGATTTTACCTGCGAGGATTCGTGCAATTTTTCCTCGTTGCCACCATGGGGCCGAGTGAATCGAAGTATATTGAAAAATGACACCATGTTTTGGCGGTTTCGCTCCGGTCTTTAACGCACGAAATAAAGCTTGTTCTGCTCCAAGCACCTGAATCGTGCTGGAGGGGAGGCGTGCAAGTTTATCTAATCCTCCCGCTAACACAATGAGTCTAGCCCCAATCATTGGGCCAATGAGTCCTCGTAGGTTGGGAGCGACTTCTTGCATTATCTCATCAAGGTATTTTTCGAGATTGTCGCGAAATTCTTGTAATCCTAGATATTGACGGGCTAATCCTTGGATCAATACCATATCTTGGTCTGGAAGGTCCGCTCCCATGGATTGATTCAAAACTTCAGGATTGACATGAGCCTCAATCAAGATGTTCTGTAGATTCCTGTCCTCCCGAATCGTCTCTCGATGTCCCCCTTCAGAAATGATTCGAGCCAGGGAATTGGCATCTTCGATTCTATGCGAGACTTCAGGAAAATGGAGTCCATACCATTCTCGAAGGCGTGATGCCATTAGATTCTGAACCTTTTCTACATCGTCAAGGGAACTCATCGCTTGTATGACCAATTGGTCACCTTGTTGCGACACCTCGCGGATTGCACGGCGTGAAAGCTCAACAGCAACATCATGGAGCTCTTGCTGTTCCTGCGGGGATAAACGGAATCCACTAAACTCTTGACGCATCCGTCGCCAAACACTCACATCCTCGTAGTGTAAGACTTTCACTTCATAGATCCTTGCAAATTCATTAGCTAGCGATGCATCCTCAACGAAGAACTGATTCACGCCCTTCTTGGTAAGCTCTTGAATGAAATCATTTATCCTTTGATCCTTCATACCAAGACGAATCCGATTGAGGGTAAGGCTCACTTCTTCAATTGATTCGCCAAGCTTTCGTTGTCCTATTTTCGAAAAATCTTCACCAAGGCAAATGAATTCTGAACCACTCAGAACAAGAAATCCATTCATCGCTTTGCACCTACAAGGATACTGCCTACCAGGCAAAACGGGTAGTAAAAAGCTTCCTAATTTTGAAAGCACTCATAGCGATATTTCTAATGCAGGCGAAACGGAAATCCTTAAAGGGTAAGATGCAAACAGCGAGGCAGTGAAAGAAGATGCCTGGGTCACACGGGTCACTAACAAAAGCCGGTAAAGTTCGAAGCCAAACCCCCAAAGTAGAGGGTCGAGTGCGCGAAACGCCTATTCCTAGAATTCGCAACCGCCGGAATTATGCCAAACGCATCCTCAAAGGTACACCTGCCGGACAGCCAAAAGCTGTTCGACGATAAACACCCAACTTCATTTCGGGCTGGGTTTCACGAACAATATTTTCACAGGGTCAATTAGCAAAAGGTTGATGTGGGCATGCGCCAAGTTTCAGAGGAAATTCTTCAGGCGGTATTAACCGGTCGAGTTCGAACAAAGGACGACATCCAACGGCTAAAACGGACACTCTGTCGTCAATACAGGCTCTCTCGGTTCCCTTCTGATGTGGAAATACTTGGCTACGCTACAGATGAAGAAAAAATAAAAGTTAGCGCCCTTCTTCGGAAGAAACCAACCCGAAGTCTTTCTGGTGTTGTCATTGTGGCGGTTATGACCGAACCAATGGAGTGCCCTGGTCAATGTACTTACTGCCCCACAAACATCCCCACCGCACCTAAGGCATATGTCGGAGATGAACCAGCAACCCTTCGAGCGCAACAGAACCAATACGATCCATATCTGCAGGTGAAAAGTCGTTTAGAACAGCTTCAAGCAATGGGGCACAATACAGAAAAAGTCGAACTTATCGTGATGGGTGGCACCTTCCTCTCGGCTCCTCCGGAGTATCAATCTACCTTCCTAAAGCGCAGTCTTGATGCCATGACAGGGCATAACTCTCAGACTCTCAGTGAAGCTATCAAGTCGGCAGAAACCAGTGCAATTCGACCTATCGGCATAACAATTGAAACACGGCCTGATTACTGCTATACCAATCACATCGATAGGATGCTTACTTTCGGTACCACACGAGTCGAGTTGGGAGTTCAAACCATCTACGACGACATCTACTCCCAAGTCAGCCGAGGCCACACCGTCGATGTAGTGATTTCTGCAACACAAAATGCGAAAGACGCCGGACTCAAGGTCTGTTATCACATAATGCCAGGGCTACCCGGTTCTTCAGTTCCTCGTGACAAGCAAGTCTTCAAGGAACTATTCCAACGCAGTGAATTCCAACCTGACATGCTCAAAATCTATCCCTGCCTCGTGCTCCGCGGTAGTGAGCTCTTCAAAGCGTGGAGAAAAGGGGAATACGAACCCTACACCACAGAGGAAGTTATTGATCTCCTCGCAGATATTGTGCCGTTCCTCCCGCCCTGGGTACGCATTCAGCGTATGCAACGTGACATTCCCAAGCGATTGATTGTCGCAGGTCCAGATGCTGGGAACCTAACCCAGCTGGTTTTTCAACGCGCCAAAGAAAAAGGATATCAACCACACACTATTCGGTACCGGGAAGTTGGTTACATCCAACGGTCTGAGGAAAAACCTCAACAAGACACTCCAGATATCGAAAGAATCCAGCTTCATGTAAACGAATATGCGGCTTCTAATGGAACGGAATATTTCATTGCTTATGATGATGTTGATTCGGAAGCTCTAATCGGATATCTCCGCCTCCGTCTTCCCAGTGAGAAAGCCCATCGACCCGAAATATATCCTTACGACGCAGCACTGCTACGTGAACTGCATGTTTATGGATTGGCCATCAATCTGGGCAATACTCAAGAAGATGCTTGGCAGCATCGCGGTGTGGGATCTAAGCTTCTTATTGCTGCAGAAGAGCTTGCGCGGGAAAAAGGACGAGATCGCATTGTCTGTACAAGTGGTATTGGCGCCCGACAATACTACAAACACCACGGATATCACCACGACGGACCTTATATGACCAAGCATCTTTAGGAATCCCAAACAGAAAGTTTAAGCAATCACTTCCCCCTTCACCTAGGGGCAAATAAGCATGTGTGGAATCACAGGCGCTCTTCATGTCACCGGAAATGTCGCCCCCTTTCTACGCCAGTCTCTAAAACGCCTAGAATACCGAGGTTATGATTCCAGTGGGATCGCCACAGCATCAGAAGGAATGCTCTTCATCAAGAAAGATAAAGGAAAAATCGATGATATCCATCAGCGTTTGAATTTTGATAACCTTCCCGGTGTAATCGGCATTGGTCATACGAGATGGGCTACACATGGTCCTCCATCCAAAGAAAATGCTCATCCCCATACTGACTGTCATAGTCAAATCGCCGTGGTCCATAATGGGATTATCGAAAATTATCAAGAATTACGTGAACAACTAACGGATAATGGTCACCACTTCATTTCCCAAACAGATACCGAAGTCATTCCACACCTAATTGAGGATGCACTCGCAGATACTTCACATCTACATCACGCAGTGGCCCAAACCTTACCCCAATTAGAAGGCAGTTTTGGGCCACTGCGTGATGTAGATGTGAAGTATCTGCGAGT
>SMTZ1_10015791_pt1 | contig 10692 bp, 10 predicted proteins | sample DeeMarSWOR136_30_FD_25667 | JGI IMG/M metagenome (IMG submission 25667) | reverse complement strand
GCCGATAAGGTTTTACAGCAGGGAAACTCTCCGCTGTTACTTGTTAGAGTGCCTGCATAGTTCTTGGCTTATATTATTCTTGCCTAGTCTGGTACACATTAGTTTAATGCTATTCTCGAATGGGGCTTGCCGTGAACCCAGAGAAATACACGATTAATCTCAGATTTTACTGGCTTGAGTCTGTAGTCTACCCCAATTCACTTAATTACGCTAATACATTGTAGTCTATTGAGGACCCTAGTCTATCTAAAGAGCAAGGACAGTAATAGAGATAGCTAATATGTTTTTAACGAATAAGAGGCTATTTCGTGTAATCCCAGAATAGTTCGAACCAAGTCGTGAGGTTAGCGTTTCGCACTTATTGACGTAGAACCATTTAGCCTGGGAGCGATTCTTTCAGAAGACGATGGCATAAATTATTATAAATAGGCTGTTTGCGGGTACCTAAGACATCGCTCACTGTAAGGAGAAGAGGGATGGGTTTTCTGAGAAAGAGCTTGAAGGCTCGAACGGTCACCTATTTCCTGTCGCTGTCTGTCTTGATCGTGGTCTCATTAGCAGGCATTGCCTATATGCTGACCACAGGTTACCTCGAGCAAATGGCCTTTGAACAACTCGAGGTTATAGCCAATTATAAAGAATACGAGCTTAATCGATTTATGGGAGATCAGAGAGAAGCCATTGTCAGAATTGCTGAGGTACCGGCGATACGTGACGCAGTCGAAGCGTTATTGGTTAATACTGAACAGCCCTCAACCTATCAGATGGCCTATGATACCCTAGGGCAATTGGTCGAATCCACAGCTGCTACTGTGCCGGACCTAACTGAAATTCTGTTCCTTACCGACGAGGGTGGCAGGATTTTCTTTTCCACCGACAAAACCCACGAAGGCGAATATCGCGTTACGGATTATTACTTCACTGAAGGGCGAGTTGGCCCGGTGATTCAGAATGTCTATCCCTCACCAGTTACGTTTGCTCCGACGCTAACAGTAGCCTCACCACTACTCAGCAACGAAGGCCAGCGGCTGGGGGTAGTAGCGGCTCATGTTAATCTCACCAAATTGGATAGCGTGATCAAGGAGCGTACTGGATTGGGTGACAGTGGTGAGGCTTATCTGGTGGATGCCTATAACATGTTAATAACAGCAGAAGGCTTCGGAACGGAGGATTATCCCCGAGGTGTTCATAGCGAGGGGATTGATGCTGCCGTACGGGGGGAAAGCGGAGCCGGGCTCTACTCAAATCACGCAAATGAGTCAGTCATTGGAATTTATCGGTGGATTCCTGAGAGGGAGTTGGCTTTGTTGACGGAGATACGTGCCTATGAGGCGTTTGCGCCAGCGCGTCAACTGGGATTAACGATTGTTGTTGTTGGACTGGTAGCGGTCGGACTGCTGGCAATAGGCATATATCTAATAACACGTCAGATCACACGACCTATTCTTGCCGTTACTGATACAGCGGTTAAAATAGCTGCTGGTGACTTGACTCAGAAGGCTCCGGTCACTACCCAGGACGAAACGGGAATACTGGCAAAAACTTTTAACAAAATGACTAGCCGGTTGAGAAATACCTTGGAGGATCTGGCGGCTGAACAAGAAAAGTCAGAGCGTCTGCTACTCAATATATTGCCTGAGCAGATAGCCGATCGATTGAAAAAGGGCGAAATCACAATTGCCGACAGTTTTGAAGAAGTCAGTGTCCTTTTTGCTGACATCGTTGGCTTTTCGGCTTTTGCTGCCCGTGTATCTCCCACAGAAGTGGTCAACTTGTTGAACCAAATGTTTTCTCTCCTTGACCGCCTGGGCGAGCAGCGTGGTTTGGAGAAAATAAAGACGATTGGCGATGCCTATATGGTGGCCGGAGGCCTGCCTACTCCACGAGCTGGTCATGCTGAGGCTGTCGCCGAAATGGCACTTGATATACAAGAGGAAATTGCCCGGTTCAATGCGGAGCATAGCATGTCGTTAAGCATGCGGGTGGGTATCAACACTGGACCGGTGATAGCAGGGGTTATTGGAACCAAAAAGTTCATCTATGATCTTTGGGGCGATACGGTAAATACCGCATCCCGCATGGAATCGCATGGTGTTGGTGGCTGCATTCAAGTCACAGCAGCCACATACGAGCGCTTAAAAGATAAGTATCTGTTTGAGGACCGGGGGTTGATCAATGTAAAAGGCAAGGGTAAGATGCATACATATTTCCTCAAAGGCAGAAAAACACCTTCTCCATAACGCAACTCGACAGGCGGAATAGATGCTTAAAGATAATAGGTCTTTCCCTTATCCAGCTATGGTTGCCCTGTTGGTAATCTTGCTCCTTGTTCAAGTTGTCGTAGGGGTTACTTGCAACAACCGTCAGGAGCAGAAGAGGGAATTTCGAATTGGTGTAATTGCTCCGATTACTGGCAACATTCCTGAAGTTGGACAATCTACTATTGATGCAGCGAATCTGGTGGCACGGGAAATAAATACGGCTGGCGGATTGGATATTAATGGTGAATCCTGGGAAGTGGTACTCATTGCCGAAGATAATCAGGATAGGGCTGAGGTGACGGCGAGTGCTGCCCTCAAACTGATTAACCAGCAGAATGTTATTGCTATTATCGGGCCGCAGGCGAGCCGGAATGCAATTCCAGCCTCAATGGTAGCTGAGAGAACCAAGATACCAATGATCAGTCCATGGTCGACGGATCCTGAGACCACATTAAACAAAAAGTGGGTCTTCCGAGTTGCGTTTGTTGATTCCTTCCAGGGAAAAGTAATGGCTCGTTTCGCTCACGAAGAGCTGGGCGCTCAGAAAGTTGCTGTACTTTTTGACATAGCCAGCGATTACAACCGGGAATTAGCTGAGTTCTTTAAAGCCTCCTTCGAGGATTTCGGTGGTGAAGTAGTGGCCTTCGAGTCCTATACCACCGATGCACCAGACGTAACAGAACAGATGTTACGAATTAAAGAGAGTGGAGCCGAGGTGCTCTTTCTGCCCAACTACTACAAGGAGGTGCCGGAACAGGTACGCGTGGCCCGAGAGGTGGGTGTCGAAGCAAAAATCATAGGTAGCGATTCGTGGTGCCAGATAGCAAGTGCTGATCGTGCCATCGTGGAAGGATCATTCTTCAGTACACACTACGCTGTCGATATAGCTGACGAGAAAGCCCAGGCATTTGTCACCAAGTATCGTGAAGCCTATGGTCGGGACCCGGATGATGTTGCGGCATTGACCTATGATGCTTTTGGCCTTCTTTTCGAGGCTGTTAGGCTGCAAGGTGAAGTTAATCCAGATGCAGTTCGTGATGGGCTGGCTGCTATTGAACTTTACCATGGCGTCACGGGAACGATGGAATACAAAGGGACTGGCGATCCTGTGAAGAGTGCTGTCATCTTACAGATCAAGGAAGGAAGGTTTGTCTTCTACTCCCGTGCCGAGCCGTAAGTTCAGGTGGCCACTTTCCCATTGCTAGCGGCTTCACAGGGCTACAGTAGATTAATAGTCCGGGAGAATAGAGAATTTACTGATTGCACAAAATAGACTATTGTTACTCGGCTGAGGCACTGGTACTTTTCAAACAGCTGTGTCCTCGGGCCCTGAGGTTCGTAGTACAGACCATATTTTGAAATGCATGGTTTTCCAATTATGTTGGCTCAAGAATTTATTGACCAAGCCACTTCTTGGACAGCTCTTCAATCAACCCTTCGCTCTTAACAGCATTTAGTCCTGTGTTGATTCTTTCTAGCAATTCAGTTTTATTCCTAGATACCGCTATGCCATAATGCTCATGAGTGAACGATTCACCAGCTAGCTTGAGCCTGGTTGGATTCTTGTTGACAATATTGAATGCAAAGATATTATCGCTGACAACTGCGTCAATCTCGCCGTTCATCAAAGCCTGAAAGGGCTCTTCATAATCAGCGTACGTCTTCATGGTAACATCGTACATTTCACTTACTTCGATAGCACTGGTAGTTCCAGCTTTTACACCAACGATCTTACCTACAAGGCTATCTTTACCAGTTATGGTAGCATTATCCTTGCGCACTGTGATGACATGTCCGGCCATAAAATATGAATCGGAGAAAAGCATATCTGGCCTCCGCTTTTCAGTGATTGATATGGCTGATATTGCAGCGTCATACTTACCTTGAGCCATCCCTTCCAGAAGTGGCTCGAACCTTACATCTATAAATTCGATTTCGAGATTCTCTGTTTGGGCGATGGCTTTCATCAAATCAATATCGAATCCTATTATTTCTTTTGTTTTTTCATCTACATACTCGAAAGGTGGATAGGTAGCATCAGTCGCAACAAGAATTTTGATTGTCTTATGAGCACAGGAAGTTGAGACCATGCTGACCAGTATCAAACCAATGAGAACAAACCCCAAAAAACGTTTCATTGTATCCCCCTCTTTGGCAGTTTGTCTTAAGTCGACTATTAATCGACCTCCATATTAAACAATACACAAAGGCATCTATTTGCCCAAGCCGGTGATTGCTACAATATAGCTCACAGTTGTAATCTCATTCTATCCATTGGGCAGAATTTACTATTTCGTCTATTCTGTTCTCCAATTCGGTCAGTTCCTCGGGGGCATTCAAGTCGCCGTGATAGTGCTGTATGGTTTTAGTTTTTCCGTCAAGTATAATGGATGTTATGGCATCCGGGGCGTCTGTGATCACCCTTTCTGTGTAGCTATCATTTAGCGAAAAATAATCTATATCGTTGAATTCAGAAATCAGTTGTTTAATCTTTTCTTCGCTAATACTACTCTCTACCCTTCCCGTGGTTTTCACAAAGTCTCTCCCTTCATAAATAACGGTGCCATTTCCAGTTACGGTCACTTTGTAAACGGGGCATATCCCTTTGCACGCAGTCCTCTCCAATGTAATAACGACGTCCTCGAGTCCATCACTTGTTGTTGATGTTGGACTGACAGTACAGCTTGCCGCCGTAACACCTAACAGGAATGAAAGTGAGATGACCAGTACCAGCAAAACCGCCCTTGCTCGGAAAACCGATGTTCTTTGTTTCATCTATTTCTCCCTCTCTCAGCGTTTGATTCCATCAAATAATTGCACATATAATATATTATGCTGCGATAAAAGAAGTGATAACACCTTTTCTATATACCGATTCTCATATACACACTAAGCCCGTATTAGCAAAGTCGGAATTATAAAACTCTGACCTGCCCCCAAGGTTATTCACCAATTTCTAGAAACATGTTATCTGACTAACAAGTAATCTTTTAGATATACTGCAAAGTCCTTATTAAGCAAGTAGATAGTACCTAATTCCTCATTTATCTATCAATACTAAGTTAGCCTCATCCAAACTTTGTTACAAATGACTTCTTATTCTGCTTGCAATTGTGGTGGATGTCAAGCCCAACTTCAGATTACTTTGTATTTGGTTAGATTCAATTAAGGCAAACTCGCTCTCGATGTGCGGTTTGAACTCTGCTAAGCGATCCCTATTCCGCCGGCGATTATCTGCCAGTAAGCAGGAGAAATCGGGGTTTTCAAATACTACTGAATGGACAATTGTGCAGTAATACGCACGCAGGTTACCCTAAGCCAACACCCTACCCATCTGGGCTAGGCGGAGACAATTTGCATGCCTTATGAACTCCTTCGTTTCTTTCCCAGCATATCTTTAAGCATGTCTGACTTCAGACTTTTGAGAGAGTAGTGGTGTTAATAATTAAATAGTCGGGTAAACAGATAAACAAAGGCAAGCCCCTCTTTGGAAACTTGCCTTTAGCCCGTTTACTAGCTCTGATTTTGGCTAATAGTCACCTATAAGCCTGGCGGCGTCTCAAGATTATACCACCAGCTATGATAGCTGCGGCTAAAGCAAGCCATGGTGCCAAGACATTACCCTTGTTTACGTAGTAGACTTCACCACTCCACTCGATTTCAGATAAAGGCAAAAAGTCACCAGCCTATTGCCCTTTTTGATGGTTTCGCTTCGTCATCAACATCATGGCTTTTATCAGATTGACTTATTGCTTACCCTACTCTACAATAGTGCTATTAGTCTGAAGATCTAAGACTTTGGTCAGCAAATATTCAGCTACAAATTTATCTCAATCGTACATGATTAGCGCCACTTTTTAAAAGCCAAAAAAGGAGTAAAAACATGGAGAGGAGAAATTTATTACGTCAGATTCCCCTGTTTGCGGACTTGACCAGCACCGATCTGCAAAAACTCAATGAAATTGCCAGAGATGTAACCTTCGATAAGGGACAAATTATTTTTACTGAAGGAAGTGTAGGAGATTCATTGTTTTTCATTAACTCTGGTTCGGTTCGAGTACTCAAGAAAGGGAATATAGGAAAAGAGGAAGTGGCCTCTCTGAATTCCGGGAAACATTTTGGTGAGATGGCACTTATTGATGATGGACCTCGCTCTGCTACCGTAGAAGCTGTAGAGAACACCAAGTTGATCCAAATAAAACGTGAGGAACTGGAGAAAATTCTGGCGATGGACCTTGATTTTGCGTATCGAATGTACAGGATTATGGCTAAATACCTATGCCTTCGGTTGCGCCAGACCACTAAAGACTTTGCCTTTAAAACAGAAACGGTAAATATGCTTAATTCTTATATATTCCAATACTAAATGGTTAAGAAAATTAGGTTTTACTTAGTCAAATTAGCAGTTGACATAGGTTAGCCTATTTTTTGATTTCACTATCCGGGATGGAGCTTTGTGCGGAGTTACGGTTAGCGGATATGAGCAGGGCAAGGCTGCTGCTGAAATTGACGTTAAGATATTGAAAGGTGAAAAGGCTGAAGACATTCCCATCCAGTGCCCCCAAAAGGGAATGGTCATTATTAATGCGACGAGAGCAAAGAACCTCGGCATACAGATTCCTGCAGATGTACTGAGAGATGCTGAAGTAGCGCGATAAGAGCACCAGTATACAATTGTAAATTGTAAAGGAGGGTAAAAAGATGGAAGACACTTTTGACAGCACATACATCATTAAGAAAGAGCACTATAAGGAATTCATCACTGAAGTGGGTAAGCTCGCCTTGACCGCCTATACTATCCCTGCCTTCGTCTGGCTTGAACTTTATCGGATGGTGGACATCAATAAGGACATTGTCATGAAGGTGGTGTGGAAGCCAGAAACTACCGTTAAGCAGATTAAAGAGTTCGACAGGAAGTGGTTCCTGGAGAAGTACTAACTACTCAGCCACACCGAAGGCTGGTTAGTTGAGCATCTGTCGCACCTTCCAGGCGTTGATCCCTTACTTGCTCCAATAGCAGTAGTCCCTAAAGAGCACGTGAGGTTGGCGGCTCCTTGGGGGCCAGTTCTTTGATTTTGGGCTTGTATTGAATTTGGGCTTGTATTGAATGAGTTCAGCGGCACTGCGAGAACTTCTATTCTAACGTCAGACCGAGCAAGCTGGTCACCATTAAGTCAGAAATTATAAGCGCTGGACTTTGAGACAAAGCGCCTAGCCTTAGAGATGCTTAATATTAAGGTGTGGCTAGACGGTGACAGCGTTGAAATCACTGGCGTTATTCCCATAATGGATGATAGTATTGTGACTACGCAATCAAGAGTGCATAGTCACAATAACATACAACTTCTACCTTTCAGAGTGTGTATTTCATAGATACTTGGTGACTCAATAGATGGCGACTCTTGAGAGGGGCAGCTCTGCCGCTCAAAGTGTCCAGTGCCAAAACCGTGCCATTTTTGCTAACGATTTACAATTGACATCGTCGCTCTTAAGTACCAGTAAATATCCAAGTCTCACCAGGGTCAAGCATATCGTTGTTATTAGTATCACCACTCACGTAGGTAATAACATCAACCTCAGTATCCACGACATAAACGTTAGATTGCGCTGTATCGCCCAGATTGGTCACTTCATAAATATAGGTAATAGTATCACCTTTTACAGCCATAATATTTTTCGTAATGCGTATCGACTCAGCACCTTCATCTCCAAGCGGATGGGGTAGGGATGGCGGTGCACCTGGTATTATTATGCTCTGCATGCCTTCTGGAATCTGAACTTCTGTACCTTGAGCAATAGCCACTACAGATCCTTCCTGGTTAAATACTCTGGTTATACCTGCTTCATCTACACATATTATTATGATGGTATCCCTAGCTGCCGCCACGCCAGTAGGTGTTTCAACTTCATAACGGGAGATTGGGTCAGTCAGCTTCTTCACCCGGCTGATAGTTTTGCCTAACTCCTGTTTAAGCATAATGGAGGTGGAACCGGTGTCCGGAGCAATGCTGAGGTCGGAAATGTTGAGTACAGTACCGGGTTCTAATTCAATAATGCTGCCTTCAAAGAAAGTAATTTCAGCTCGAGAATAGTCATCAGTCTTTATGGTATCCCCTTGTTCCAAGATTAGACCAACTTGCGCCTGAACCCAGCTATCGGCACCTACGTTCATTACCAACACATCTCCCTCTTTTATAGAGAGCGTGGCGAGTGGATTTGCTTGCTCTTCACCGTTACCCCCCAGAAAGATAACTAGAGGGGTGACCACAACCACCACGGCAATAACCAGAATCAGTAGTTTCTTCTTAGTCATACATATTCCTCTACAAAATTTATTTTAACGATACTCAGCTGCAACTCCTCTTCCAGCTTAGTTTTATACCACCTAGAATAGTCTTACTAGTGTAGCGTTAAGTCAGTCCCCTGTTTGACCTGCCTCCATAAATTATATCAACTTCTAAGTTAGTCTCACCGGCATAGTTGGTGGCATTATAGCTTCTACAACAGGTGGACGATACGGCTATGTACTATTTGGTCGAATCTTATTATACTCCATACGCCATTCCTAGGTCAATATCATATTTCGAATGGTTTCGTTCCGTTACGGTGTAGGTTGTTGTATAATATCCTTATCTGGAGGTGGGCTGTATTGGAGGTGGACTATGTTAAATAGAGTTCGCCTCTGGATAGGAAGTAAACTTAGAATGTGCATAGAGCAAATACTAATTTTAATTAGTGGTTTTATTGCCCTTATTTTGGCTTGCTATGGTACATTAACAATCGATATTAGAGTAGCAAGATGGAAAATCTATAAATTGTTACCTTGTATTTGTTCTTATAACAAAAGAATAATAGCTTTCAATGTCAGTCAAAGAAATAAGCCAGATTATGGGCAGGTCAGTCAAGTCTGTCGAGGGGCCACTGAGCCGGGCTCGACGGGAATTACAGGCTGAACTTACTATGGAAATGAGGGACAACGATAAGTAAAAGAGACTAGAGAGCTTGCGTGGAAGATAGCTATTTCAGATACATAGCTCACGGTAATAGCGCGGGGATTAGGTTCAAGGATAGCCAGATACCATAGCCTGTAGCTCCTAAAGCACTCGCTCCAACTATTGGTGCCCATAGCTTTGGTCGTGTCAGTATAGACTGGTGGTAACTAAGTGTGGCAGCTTCATTCATAAGATTATTTAGTAGCCTCTCCTTAAATTCAACTGAGGGTAGTGCTGGTCTATATGTTGATTTGAGTAATTCTCTGATATCCTCTTCGCCATTAAAGTCTACCATTATTACCTCACTATATAGGTATTACTAATCTACTGTGGCACGGTATATTATATCACAATCTCCGCTGATAGTATGCATAGTACCACACCAGCCAGCATAGCAGCACGAAAATGGCACTAAGTCCTCCGATGAGCCACCAGTTGATCCATACCCAACTCCGGAATTCTCCGCTCAAGCTACCTAACTGGACTACATACTGGCCAGGCTCATTATCAACAACAGCAAAATTCAACTCACGACTTTGCCCAGGAATTAGACTGATTTGGGTGGTGTCGCATAGTTGCTGATTTACCCTGAGATTGGCGGAGTAAGTACCTTCCTGGTTACCATTATTAGCCACGCCAGCAGTCACGCTAGCACTTTCGCCTACCCATACTGCAAAGGTCATAAAGTTACCTATCCCTATCCTATTAACACTCGGCACAATATTCAGGTCACTTAACACGAAGTTGGCTGAGGGTACCTCTACCAGTACGGAGAACATTGAGAAACGATTTGTTCGTCCAGCTGCCTTACCAACCTCAGCTACTCGACCTGGAGCAGGTGCCAGTTTAACCCAACCTTCTTGTTCAGTATCATAGTAAGCGATGAATGGCGAGGAAGCATCTGGCGGTAGCTCATCAGGGTCGTAGCTTAATATCACCGTGACTGCTGAGTTGAAGGTAACTCGAGGACATATCAGATCATGCCTATTCTTATCGCTATAACCTGTAAACTCGTAAATTGGACTGATCATTGCCAGACCATCTGGCACTGGCAGTGTTTCCCTGGCTAGACTCATTACAATTATTTCCGGATAAGGAATAATTCCGTTTCCATCTCCACAAAATACAGCCGTACCACTTTCAATCTCCAGGAAATGCCTATCGTTGAAATCAGAGACTACATAATCTTCGGCAACAAGATTATTGGGACAGTTGACCCTTACTGCAGTTATCTTACCCAGCATGTCTATCTCGAAGTAATGGCCATCAATAATAGTCACCGTCTGGGTGCAAGTAGTTCTATTGCCTTCAATATCGGTGATCGTCCAGGTGACGATAGTTTCTCCTACCGGGAAGATTGAAGGAGCATCGTTAGTAACGGCGACAACACCATCTGCTACAACTTGCTGAAAATCGATTGTTGGGGTGCCCAGGTTGAC
>SMTZ1_10007818_pt1 | contig 10692 bp, 11 predicted proteins | sample DeeMarSWOR136_30_FD_25667 | JGI IMG/M metagenome (IMG submission 25667) | reverse complement strand
GGAACTGTAAGCACACTCCAAGAGAATGTATCCAGCTTGGAGGGCTCTCTAGGCTCATGGCAGATGTATACAGCAGCTGCGCTCATCATAGGCCTAATAATTGGTGCGGCAGCTATCTACATGACAAAACGCTGAAAGTAAGGCATCCCTTCCTTTTTTTTATATTTTCTAAAACCCGTTGCGATGGCAGGTTATGACCTTTTATGGATGATCACAATCCCTCAGCTAATGTCAGAGCAGCTGTAACCTACATAACGAGTATTCAATGGGTAAAGTTGTGAAGACTATTCTGCATGTTTCACTCGTCTCTCTTCTTAAATCTGCTCCAGTAACCCGTCTCCCATGACTCTATGTCGCCGCAAACCACCCTGAATATGGGGTGAGGCCTCGGAAAATTGGGGTCTTTCTCCCCCTCGATGAGCTCCACGTGCTTCTCAGGTGCCCTAACACTCAACCTCCCCCTTAAGATATCGATCTCATATAGGATCTGACCTGAGGTAATTTCTAACATCGATACATTCTCTCTAGGCTCGACTATCTTGGATTGGTCATACCTGTATCCCCGCTTCGTCGCTTCTTCCTGAACCTTCAGTAGGTAGAAGCCTATGGCGGCGACGGGCTCAGGATGCTTCTTGAACCTTTCGAGCTGCGGATGGTTCCTCCAGCCCTTCGTCTTGCCTAGAAGCACTGCTTGAGCTAGGAGCCCCTCCCTCCAGTTTGCGCCCAAACCTTTCCAGTCGAGGTAACTGGGGTGGATGGACCAGAGTCGCAAGGTTCTAACCTTTTAAAATGCAATAATAGTAGTTCAGGAGTTCAATCGATCTTTTTGAACTGGGCCCTGGGCGCTCCGCAGATGGGGCATCTCTCTGGCGCCTTCTCCACGGTATTGCCGCAGACCTGGCAGACGAAGTAGTCGACTTCTGGCATACTTTCATTGTTCTTCAGAGCGTTAAGGGCTCTCTTGAAGTGATTCGCGTGAATCTCCTCGACCTGGTTGGCTATATTGAAGCTCCACTCGGCCTGCTTGTTCTTCTCCCTCTGGGCGACCTCCAGAAACTCAGGGTACATCTTGGTGAACTCATAGGTCTCACCGCTTATGGCCTCATCTAGGTTGCTCACGGTCATCCCGATCTCCCCGGATACCCGGAGGTGGTTGTGCGCGTGGACCGTCTCGGCGTCCGCAGCCGCCCTGAATAGCTTGGCCACTTGGGGCAGCCCCTCCTCGTCCGCCTTCTTGGCATAGGCGAGGTAACGCCTGTTCGCCTGTGACTCCCCGGCGAAGGCCTCCTTGAGCTTCTCGATCGACTCGCTCATCATAATCAGCGATCTCTAACCTTCGGCAATGGATAAACTTTGACACGGTGAAGGGTTTTAATTCGGCGCTGCACATTCTCTGACTTGATCCGAAAATGACCGAAGTGAATGAGGTCTACCTCTGTGAGATCTGTGGTAACAAGGTCAAGGTGCTGGAGAACGGTCCGGGTCAGCTCGTCTGCTGCGGGCAGCCCATGATCAAGGTCGAATAGGAACCATACATCTCTTCCTCTTTTTTCTTGACCCATAGATTCATCTTATCTTTCTACGATCACCTATCGATAGGCATGGGATTGAAGGAGATTCTGTTCAGGCTCGTTGAGGTCGACGCGCCCTCGGGCTACGAGGAGCCCATGATGACCCACATGGTCGAGGAGCTCAAGCCCCTCGTAGACGAGGTTCACGTCACCCCAAGAGGCAACGTCGTAGCTGTGCAGCAGGGTGTGGACGATGAGGCGCCGAAAGTCGCCTTAGAGGCCCACATGGATCAGGTTGGCTTCGTGGTCACAAACATCGACGATAGGGGCTTCATCAGGTTCAGGAGGCTCGGAGGGGCGATGACACGGGCTCTTCTAGGGCAGCATATGAGGTTCATAACCCAGAAGGGGGCGGTGAAGGGTGTGGTGGGCATGAAGCCCGGCCACGTCACGCCTGCCGAGGAGAGGAGGACCATACCGGCCATTGAGGACTTGTACGTCGACGTTGGGGCATGGAGCCGTGACGACGTCAGGGCGGTAGGCATCGATATAGGGACGCCCGTCGTATGGGATACGCCGCCCCTGGAGCTGACCAACGACCTCATCGCGAGCCCCGGACTGGACGACAAGATAGGCCTGGCTACCCTGATAGCCGTTGCGAGGGCGCTGAAGGACGAGCCCGTACCCGCAACGGTCTACTACCTCGCCACGGTCGAGGAGGAGAACGGCCTCAGGGGCGCCTACTCGGTCCTCTACGACCTAGACGTGGACATGGCCGTTGCGATCGACACGACGTCCGCCGGGTTCCAGCCCGAGGTGAAGATGAGGGACGTATATTACGAGGTAGGCAAGGGACCTGCAATCCACCACGGGGAGCAGGGAGGGGGGCGGGTGAACGTCATCCACCACCACAGGGTCAGGAAATGGCTGAAAAAGACCGCGGAGGACGAGGGGATACCCTACCAGGAGAACTTCCAGTACGGCGGAACCGACGCCGGCGCCATGGCTAAGACGAGGGCGGGCGTCCCCACATCGACCATCGCCCTTCCCAGGAGGTACTCCCACAGCCCGGTCGAGGTCTTCGACGCCAAGGACCTGGAGAACCTGGTCAGAGTGCTTGTGGCGGCAGTCAAGGGGCTGGACTCCGGGTTCAGCCTACTAAGGGCTTAGTGGTATTTCAAGTCTCGGCGGCATCCAACCTGTGTCTTTTTCTCTCTGCTCTTTCCCCTACAAGTGATTGTGCTTAAATCCAGTTCAGGACCAATACTGTACGGTGTGTATTCATTGGTTCGTAACGATCTTCTCAGGATGATCGGGCACGAGTTGAGGTCTGGTAATTACGACAAGGCTGTCCTCTGCGTTGGGTCGACAGAGTACCACGGGGACCACCTCCCCTTCGGGACTGACACCCTGGTCGCCGAGCACCTCGCTGACGCCGTCGTCGAGCGTGTCGACGGGCTGCTCAGGCTTCCGGCCCTTCCCTTCGGGATGAGCAGGCACTACGCCTCTTTCCCCATATCCATCACCCTCTCCACGGAGACGTTGATGAGGGTTCTGAGAGACATGTTCGACTCCCTCCTCGCCCATGGGATGAAGAGGCTGCTGATCATCAACGGCCACGACGGGAACATCGCCGCCATCGACTCGGCGGCTAGGGAGTTCAGAGTGGATCACCCCGAGATGAAGATAGCGGTGCTTGAGGCGTGGTGGGTCACAGCCGGGAAGCTGGTACCCGAGGGCACCTTCGAGGTCTGGGACGGTCTCGGCCACGCCGGCGAGGGGGAGACCTCCATGATGCTGGCCGTCGCCCCCGAACTCGTCGACATGGATCGCGCGAGGGGGGTGGTGCCCGATCTCCCCGCCCACGTGGAGTTGAAGTGGACCTTCAACGAGCTGACTCCCTACGGGGCGACGGGGGACCCCACGAAGGCCACGGAGATGAAGGGCAGGCTCATGAGAGACGCCTTGGTAGAGCATCTTGTCTCCTTCGTCAAGGAGATGGATGAGAGAGACTGGGAGATCACCTCCAGGTAGCAGTCGCAGCTACCTCACGTTCCTCTCCGAGTCGGGGGCCTGGGAGTGCCTGTAGTCGTAGACTACCTCCTTTCTCTCCCCCAGCCCTCTGCCCACAAGGAGGATCCCTACGAAAAATAAGATGGGGAGGAGGAGGCTGAAGACCCAGGCCAGGGGCGACCTGCGGTCTAGGTACATGGTGTAGTGGACCATCGCCGTGTCGACTAACCCCAGTGCAATAAATATGAGGCCAAGTCTTAACTTGTTCAAGTCTCAGACCCGATATATTAGGTGAATGCTCCCATTTTAAAGTCTTGATTGTTAGTACTTTTTTTACACTTTGTGTATGCACTCAGATTTTGTTATAGGGTTAGTTCCTTTTCTTCATTATCCTTTTTAAATCAATATATAATATAGATTTTATCTTCAGTATCAAGTCTTATATATATTATAGACAGAGGGGATATGAGGGAAAATAATGGAATCAAAAGGTTCACAGATGATGATAGTGCTGCTGGTAGTTGGGCTGGTAGTCGGAGCAGGCGTCGGATACTTTGCGGCCCCCACCAAGACGGTGGAGGTTGAGGTCCCGGGGGAGACCACGACCGTCGAGGTCCCGGTCCCCGCCCTCAGCGGGACCATACCAATAGGCGTCCTGTACGCTAGCACCAGCCACATCGACTCAGGTGGAGTAGCCGCCGGAATAGCCATTGCTGAGGTCAACGAGTACGTCGAGGCTCTCGGCCTAGATGTCACTTTCGAGCTAGTCGAGGAGTGCGGTGAGGGACAGGCGACGACAGCCCTGGAGAAGTTCCAGAGTATGGTCGCCAGGGGGGTCAAGGTAACAGGTGGGCCCAACTGGAGCTCCCACTGCAAGGCGATTGCCGACTATGCCGAAGAGCACCAGGTCGTCGTATTCAGCGAGGGATCCACCTCGCCGGTCATGGCGATCCCAGACGACTACGTCTTCAGGCTCCCAGTTACAGATTCAACGCAGAACTCCGCTCTGGCCCCGGCGATCTACGACATGGGATTCGAGCACATGGTAATAGTCCAGAGGAACGACGCCTGGGGAGACGGTAACTACGAGACGATGTTGGAGGAGTTCGAGAAGGTAGGCGGCGTCGTCGAGGATCGCCTTAGGTACGACTCTGAGAAGACAGAGTTCTCGGCGGAGGCCGCTGCCCTAAACGACGTCGTCACATCTCTCAACGCCCAGTACGGTGCCGACAAGGTGGCCATCGCCACCTGGACCTTCGAGATCAACGCCATATTCGCAGCCTGCAAGGAGTACCCAGCACTCGTTGACGCCACTTGGTTCGGCTCCGACGGCTTCGGCAGATCCACGACGCTCCTCGACGAGAACCCGGACGCCCACGAGACTCAGTTCCTTGCCATGATCATGGGCACGGTCAAGTCGAGCAGGTACAAGGCCTTTGAGGTAAAGTACCTCGAGCAGTCTGGAGGCAGGCTACCCGGCACCTACACGACCCACATGTACGACATAATCTGGCTTCTATGCAAGTCCGTTCTGGAGGCAGGAGTATACGACGGTGCGATAGTCAAGGATGTCCTCCCGACTGTGGCGGAACAGTACTGGGGCGCTTGCGGATGGACGAAGCTGAACGAGGCAGGCGACAGAGCTGAGTCCAACTACGAGTTATGGACGGTCAGACTGAACGAGACATCTGGACTACCGGCCTGGTACGTCGCTGCTTCCTACGACTCGGCGTCAGGCGCACTTACCTGGCTTATCGAGCAGTGATAGTAAACAATCGTATAATCTACACCCTTTTTTTTATGCTAAGAGGCAAGCTAACCTGCCATTCTTTATCCCTTTCAGAATGTTAAGAGAGAATAATTGACTAACGCTTGAGCAGGCGTTTTATAAAGTTCTCCTGCGCTGAAATATCTTTTCTGGGAACCTTCACACCCTTGGACTCCAGCTCGGTGTAATATTTCTGGTAGTCAAGACCCCTCATCTTCGTCGGCCTCTCGGGGAGCAGTCCTTGGGGCCGGAAGATGATGATCATCAGCAGCATGAGGCCTATGAGTATCTGCTCGAGCCACTGCACCTGGAAGGGCACGTAGGCCTCAATGTTGTGCTTGTAGAAGATGATTATCCTCCGGAAGGTGATGAATAAAAACGTGCCTAAGGTGGCACCCATGTTGTTCCCTACGCCTCCGACCATGAACATCAGCCAGGGGTAGAAGGTCCAAGCCGCCCGGGTATAGGCCGTAGACAGGACCGCATGAATATAGAAACCGTACAGCACGCCGGCTACTGAGGTTAACGCCGAGCACATCACGACGACCTTCGTCCTTATCCCGACGACGTCCTTACCGACGCACTCTGCGCTGAGGGGATTCTCCCTCACGGCCTTCACCATCCTCCCAAGGGGCGAGGTGCTCATAGCCTGGAGTAGCAGGAAGATTAGCAGAGTCGTGAGAGCGCAGATGACGAGAAAGCCCTCGGTCCTGAACTCTCCCATCCATGCGAACACGTCGGGGACGTGTATCCAGAAGGTCCCGCCGACGAGGTGATAGTAGTTCAGGCCAATGATCCTTATCGCCTCCGCCATTCCTATCAACACTATTATCAGGTAGCTGCCGCTCAGCCTGATGGCGGGCCGGGAGACGACGTACCCGAGACCAGCGTTCAGAACCAGAGAGATCAAGATTATCAGCAGGAAGATACCGATGCCCATGAAGGGGTCCCGGGCCAAGTACTTGTTTATCTCGTTGGTTATCTTCGAGTTCTCGTACATGAAGTCGAGCTCAGGATAGACGTTGTATACAGATCTCAGGATCCTGCCCGTGAGGGCGCCGACGACGTAGCCGCCTCCGGCGACGGAGAGGGATACTCCGAAGTGGGGTATGCCCGTGTAGCCGTACATGAAGTTGAGGTTCATGGTTACGATGAGGTAGAGGAGGAAGAACATGAAGAGGTCGATGATCCACTGGAGGAGTATCTCATTGATCACTGGCCTCATCCTCCCTTGGGCTCCTCGGCTTCCCATACTTCTCCCTAAGCTTCCTTATGATGAGGACGAGACCTCCGGGTTCGTACATTAGGATGAGGGACATCAATGCAAGCGGTATGATCATCCTGTAGGCTCCAATCCAGAGGCCGAACGTCTTCATGAGGTAGTAGGACCCCCAGACCTCGAGGAGGCTTATCACGTATCCTCCAAGCATGGCGCCGTATATGCTTGAAAGCCCGCCGACGACGCTGGAGGCGAACGTGCTGGTTGCGAGCATGCCACCTGATCCTGGTCCCGATGAGAACCAGAGGGGTAGAAAGGTGCCTGAGAGGCCAGCGAGGCCGCCCGTTATGGTCCATGAGATCAGCTGGACCCTCTTTATGTTTATGCCGAGGACGGCCGCGAGGGGAGCGTTCTCCACTGTGGCCCTCATGGCGATGCCGAACTGCGTCCGTGTCAGCATCAGGTGCATCGTGACGATGACCGTGAGAATGAGGGCCGTCGAGATGATGAGAACACCAGGAAAATCCCCGATGCGGAAGTCGTTGACCCTGAGCATGAAGCCCCTGGAGTAGGTGTCCAGGACGTTCCTGACATAGTCAGCGTAGATCTGTACCCCCGCTAGAAAGATCTGCTGGAGGGCAAGTAGAGATATGGTGAGAAGTATTGGCCCGGCCCCGTACTTCATGAGCGTGTTGACGACACCCAGGTAGACAAACACAGCCAGCACCGCACCCAAGGCGAATCCGATGGGCATAGCGTAATAGGGGTTAATGTGAAGTATTCGCACCATGGTGAACGTGCTATATACGCCGAGGACGGCGAAGGTGCTCTGAGCGAAGTTTGGTATCCTTGAGATCGTGTACACGAGGGTGAACCCGATACTCATCATGGTCACGCAGTTCGCGTAGACCAACGCGTCCTTGATAATGGGGGGAAACATCCTTGTAGGTTTTTCCTATACATATATAAAATGTTAAGGACCCTTTTCTGAAATTATAACAATATATCGATTAAATCTTATTTTTTGATCTTAATTAGTTTCTTATCCGTTGTACAGTAGGACAATTTTTATAATTAATGTAAAAATACTCTGTTGAAGCAGCATGCCGGAGACTGTTCTCTCTGTTAAGAACCTAACTAAGAGCTTTGGGGAGTTCAAGGCTGTCAATGACCTCTCCATGGACATCGAGAAGGGGAAGATTACCCTTCTGATCGGGCCCAACGGAAGTGGGAAGACCACCCTACTGAACTGCATAACTGGGATATACGATCACGACGCGGGAAAAGTCTCTTTTCATGGGGAGGATGTAACACATCTGAAAACTCATGAGCTCGTGGACAAGGGGATGGTGCGTACATTTCAGGTATCGTCGCCTTTCACACGCCTAAGCGTGTTAGATAACCTCCTTGTCAGCTATGGGAAGAACCCTGGGGAACACTTCGTTTGGTCTCCCTTTAGCAAGAAGTGGTTGAACGAAGAGAAGGATGCCATCGAGAGGGCTTACAGGGTTCTTGAGCTTCTGGAGATCACTGATCTTGCTAACGATCCTGCTTACACCCTCAGCGGTGGTCAGCTCAAGCTATTGGAGATCGGAAGAGCCCTGATGACCGACGCTAAGATGATACTCACCGACGAGCCAGCGGGCAGCGTCAGCGTTGTGCTGGCGGAGAAAATTTTCTCCTACATCTCAGATCTCTCTAGGAAGGAGGGGCTCGACTTCTTCCTCATCGAGCACAGGCTTGACATAGCATCCAAGTTCGTCGACTACGTCTACGCCATGGACAGAGGCAGTCTCTTGGCTCATGGTCCACCCGCCGAGGTGTTCGAGAACATAAAGGTGATAGAGTCCTACCTGAGTGTGAGAAGAGATGATTAATGCAAAGGGATTAAACTCCGGATATGGGCCAGCCCAAGTCCTTTTCGACTTCGACTTCAGCGTCAATGAGAGGGAGAAAGTCTGCATCATCGGCCCCAACGGTAGCGGGAAGTCAACGCTACTCAAGACCATCATGGGTCTGACCACTCTATACTCTGGAGTAGTCGAGTTCGAGGGAAGGGACATCTCGAGGATGGAGCCCTACGAGAGAGCGAGGATGGGCCTGGCCTACCTGCCCCAAGTAGGGAGCACCTTCGACAACCTGACCATCACGGAGAATCTGAGGATGGCGGGCTACACCCTGCCCAAGGAGGAGAGGGAGTCGAGGATGGAGGAGGTGCTGGACGTGTTTCCCATACTCAAAGGCTACGTTAACGACCCTGTAAGGGTCCTCAGCGGAGGCATGCGCCAGATGCTCGCTACGGGCATCGCACTTATGAGAAGGCCGAAACTCATGATGTTCGACGAGCCCACTGCGAACCTCGCTCCCAACCTCGCCGAGGAGGTCCTAAACATGATCATAGAGATAGAGGAGCAGTTCGGCATCACTGTCATCTTCGTCGAACAGAACGCGGCCATGGTCATGGAGAGGTGTGACACCGCTTACCTCATCGTCAACGGCAGACGAAGTTACGCAGGCGACTCCAAGAAGCTCCTGAACCACCCGCGCTTCGGCCAGATATTCCTGGGCATAGAGACCTACGAAGAGACACCGACGCCTGAGCCCCTCTAGCTGGGGCTCGACCTACCCTTTTAAAGGCCCTTGGCATGGGCTTATTTGGTTGGATGCCAGATTTCAGGGATTTCCTCGTTCCGTCGAGGGACTGGAGAGTCCGGGTATACGTGCTGTATACCTTCATCTTCCTAGACTACATCCTCACCTCGGACTATATCGACTCCTACGCTGATGAGGGGAACGCAGTGCTGAGAGCGTTCATGACCTACTTCGACAGCGTGCCGCTTGGCCTCCTCGCCTTCACCCTGGCATTCTATGGCCCCATCTACCTGACTCTATGCCACTTCTCGAATCGAGGTTGGAGAAGGACAAGAGCTTCGGGGACATTGGAGCTCCTCCACGAATACAGACGACCGCTATATGATATCTTCCTAGGGCTAGGGGTGGCGGCAAGGCACTTCGAGGGCGGCATGAGCTGGATTCTCCCCCTCTCGAACAGGCTCTGGCTGGCGCTGGGGTTCATCGCGTACCTAACACTAGTTCACATTGGGACACTGAAGGCTCTGGCTCAGTTTGGGACAAGGGTTGGGAGACCTCAGACGCCCTCAGAGGCCTCAAGCCGGTAGAATAACAAGAGCAGCATGACGAAGCCTGCGAGGGCCATCGCCGCAGGGAATACATCCAAGAGGCCCAGGCTTCCCTGGGGGTTGAAGTCCGTTTTTTCGATCAGCTCCATCAGGAGGGTCTCCCTGTGAGTCTCGTTCAGGACCGAGACCCTGGCTGTCAAGGATATGTATCCCTCCCGGCTCAAACCGACGAAGTAATCGCCTTCCTCGATTTCTGAGAAGTAGATGGAGCCACCTTCGCCAGTTACCTCCTCGAACATATTCGGCCCCCCTGTCTTGTTGAGGGTGACCTTCACGTCGGACAGGGGTTCCCCGATCTTCTCGTCCAGCACCTGTACGATGAGTTCGCACTCCCTGGGCTTGAACCTGATCACATCCTCGTAGTCGCAGTTCGATATGGTAGCATACCCCTCATCGAGAAAGAAAATGAATCTGAGGGTCGAGTCCGAGACGTTGACCACGGAGCTTTCGTACAGGAGTATCTCGATCATCGTCGCGTTCTTGACCCGGGCCGAGGACGTTCCCTGTAGGAAGAGGTAGTACAGCTCAGAGTCGCAAACGTCGGCCTGGGAATCGTTCAGGCAGTGGAGTGTCCAGAGGTAGGAGCGGAGGAATTCTATCTTAGATCGGTTCCCGACTATTACGTGGGTTCGCATCAGTGTGGAGTCCTCTACGATCAGGGTCGTGTCCTCCGCCCTGAGGAAGTAGAGGTTATTGAGCCCGATGATGCTTGAGTTGTAGACCTCAAGTCTGGTCCCGGCCCTCAGGAGGATCCCATGTTCATAGTAGCCTGTGTGGTTGAAGTAGATCTCGGCGTCCCTGACGACCAGCGTACCGCCTTCCTCAACGATGATGTCCCCGGGATTCACTAGGACCTGGTCCCTGATCGTCATCTCCTCCCCCTTACCCACGACGATGCCTTCAGATACCTGTGCTGAAGCCAAAGAAAGTTCGGTGAGACATGCTAGTAAGAAGAGGGTCGAAAGCATCAGGGAGAGGCTT
>SMTZ1_10025185_pt1 | contig 10693 bp, 7 predicted proteins | sample DeeMarSWOR136_30_FD_25667 | JGI IMG/M metagenome (IMG submission 25667) | reverse complement strand
AGGATAAGACAGCGTATAAAAGGCATAGATGGCATCTGTCCATTTCTCATTTAAAACTCTCCATTGACTCTCATCTTCTCTTTTAATGTAGCAGGAGAAAAGGAGAGCATCTCCATTCTCATCTTCCGCTTCCCATATAATTGTCTGGTATCCCTTTCTTTCATCCTTCTTTGCTACAAATAAGGGCTTTTCTTTATCTTTGCTAACAGCCTGCTCAGAGACCTTCACATCCGCCCCCCATATAATCTCTTCCTGTTCTGGCGGCTTAAGGTAGATTTCGTTAGGGGGAAGAATTTCCAGCTTTTTGATAGCAGGAGCAACATTGGCTTGTAAATAGAAAAGAGAAACTTTCTGTAGAAGAGGAGATCTCGTGCCAGATTGAGTTTTGAACATGACCTTAAACTGGACGTATCTAGCCTTGGGATTTAAAACCTGCTCTCCTTGCCTTTTTTGATATGGCGGAGACCAGTTGCTCCAAGTCTCGTTAGGATTGCTTGAATTTCCGCTGCGCGTTTGAAACTGTAGGGTTGCTCCAGAAGGGATTGTGGCTTCCCATTCTATTCTCCCCCATGACGAAATTGTTCTCGTGTCCATAACTCGACTTAGATACTCCCCACTAAACCTCTGGTCAGAATAATAGATGCTCAAATCGGGGGGATTATTAGCAAGAAAATAAGTTTGTGAATCAAACGGAAGGAGGAGATAAACCAGTTCCGATTTTTTCTGGACGACAAGAGATGTCTTTTCATCTTTATCGACAGAATAGATCCTTCCTTTATCTCCAGTACCAAAAATTAGTTTTCCCTCTCTTTCACTCCAGAGCAGGCTGTAAATCAACTCATCGCTGGAATGCCAGAGTCTTTTGGCAATTCCCTGTTTATCTATCTTATAAAGGGCACTTGGTTGTTTTCGGGCTGCAGAGGGAACCTGTTTAGTGTCCGGTGCGGAAGGCGACACAGTAACAGTAATAGCTGTTTCTCCTTTTAGGGAAATTGGTGTTTCTTCTTTGTTTGGTTTGATAACAGCCCCACTGGCTGCAGCATAGATATTCCCCTCCCTATCGAGAGCGATACTCTTGATCTCCTCATACGAGGATTCAAACAGAACGGAAGCCTTCTTTGCTTTTGTAATTCTGTAAAGAAGACCCTTCCCGCCGCTTCCAGCGAAAAAATCTCCATTCGCGTCTCCTTTGATGCAAAGAATATGATTTTCCTCTGCTTGCAGGATTAACTTTCCTTCTCCCTCGCTGTTTATCTCGTAAATACCCCCGCTCTCACCAACTGCAGCGAGCAATACACCTCTCTCAACAAACAGCAGATCCCAGATATATTTTTCGCGCGGGTTGAAAAAAATATCTCCTTTTCCCTTATCTGTAATTTTCCAAACCTTCCCGTTAGGAGATGTTCCTGCATAAAGATCCCCTTTTCTGTCCCGGGCAAGACAGTAGACATCCATCTCCGGCACCTGGAAATATAGTTCTGGCTCCTCTCCTTTTCTGATTCTGTATATTTTCCCTCCGTGACCTGTTCCAAGGTATAAGGTTCCATCCGGGGTAATAAGGAGGGATAGATAGAATTCCTCTTCAGGTCCACTAATCTTTTCTTCTTTAGGAGATAGGGAAAGTATGCCGTCATAAGATACTGAGATCCCATCAAACTTGCCTTTCAAAAAGTCATCCTTACTTCGTACTTCCCATTTTTGAGGGACCACTCCTTGAAGAGCCTGAACCAAAACGATAGCAGTAATGAACGCTACAACCAATAGTCTTTTCATTCCCTTTCTCTCCTATCTCTTTATTTTAATCGGAATCATTACAGCTCCGTTGAAAACATAAGGAAGAGGCAATTGATATTCGCTTAGTGTGGATTTGTTTAGTTCGGTAGGCTCAGAAGCTGCTGCCCGAGGAGAAGAAAACATGGATTTCATCGTCGGAGGCAAATTCGGCATTTCTTCGCCCTTCAGAAAAATACCTGGCTTAGATGCGATTATTTTAAAATATATGCGGTTATTCTTCCTGAGATTATTTAAAACCCTTATCAATTGGTCCAAACTTCGGGGAATAAAGGTCCCTCTTTTGTATTGACTCATTTCCACTTGAGCCATCGATGCCGCATCACCAATGACAAGCTGAAATTCAGAACTCGATGGAAGTTGAGGGGCAAGAATCCCCACCTCTTGGAGTGTGGTTGTTCCCCTGAAAGTGCGGTGATAAACCTTTATTCTTATCATCTCGCCGGGGGAAGCTTCATATTTATCAAGCCAAACTTTTTCCAAGTACGAGAATTTCGCTTCTTCAGAAGTGCGAACACTCAAGTCTATGCGATGGATGCCCAGTTCAGTGAATTGATTATTAATCAAAAAATAAACAACTGCAGCAATCAGATTCGAGAGCCTCGTTCCTGAAGTATCAAAACTCCCGGAAAAAAGATCCTCAAGATGAACGCTCATCCCATTTTCCAGGTAGACATCGCCCCTGAGCTCGAGGGAAAGATCGCCAAGAGCTCTCTCTTCAAATGACAAGATGCTAGCCAGCGAAAGATTGACAAGAGCCGGAGTCAAAATTTTATCAGTGACTACTTCTATCTTGAAATTCTTTATATTGCCTTCTGTATCCATTATTTGGACATTGACAGGAACGAGTTTAGGTATTTTCCCTATCTTTCCGAACATCCCTGGAATCCGGTCTTGAGCAAAGCTCCCCACAAGGGCGTCTGTAGAAGACATTTTAAAAGAGGTGGAGAGCCTCGGAACGACAGTTATAACTCTGGCCTTGCTCATGACGTAATCAACTGGGCCCAAATTATATAAAGAATGACCAAAGGCAAAGACCTTATTACCATCAACGTGGGTTACTGTCCCGACCGCAGACAGGTCTATATCGCCCCTAACCAGTTGAACAGCCACAGGATCTCCCTCATGAAGAGTAAGATCAGGAGAGGAAATTCTTTGAAGTGATTGTCCCGAAGGACCTCCCCTAACAGGATGAAAGCCCAGGTCAGAAAAAAACACTTTGGCTTTTTCAAACGCATTGGAGGAAAAGCCGCTAAACACAAGAGGAATACCCAAAGGAGCTAAGGTTTGCCCTTCAGAAATGAAAGAAAACCTGGGAGGAAGGAATTCCTTGTTTATTTCAAAAAGCTCTTCCAAACTCAGGTTCTTCCTAAACGGGATTTGAGGAGAAAAGGAAGATTTCGCAGTTTCCTCTCTCTCAATAGAGAGCATTTCTCCAATAGGAGTTATACCGGCAATTGCTTCTTTGGCAAAATCTCCAATACTGTAGGCAACTGCTCCGATTAGTTTTCCTCCCACATAGACCGGGCTCCCACTCATACCCTGGATAACACCGGCTTTATCAAAAATATCCCCTTTGAGCTTGGCCAAGATGATATTTCGTTTTGGGGCAATGTTATACAGAACGTCCAGAATTTCGACGTCAAATTCCTCGATTTTATTCTCCTCAAAAACAGTCTTCCCCTTGCCTTTCATGCCTGGCTTCACCTGTTCTAAAGGCAGGGTAGAAACAGAATCCTCAGCACTCAAAAAACTGAAGCAGATTATCAATAAAACCGAAAATATTCGTACATACTTTGCTATCATTTTCTTATCATTCACAACTGATAAAATGAGATTGAAATACTAAAAGACGACACGGTCGATTTCTCCAATCTTTTTATTTTATTATCCCCAGTTGCTTACCACACTTCTCGAAGCTTGCAAGCACAGTATCCAATTCCTCATCTGTATGAGTGGCTGAATAGCTCGTTCTTATGAGGGCTTGATCCTTGGGAACAGCAGGATAAATCACAGGATTTGTAAAAATTCCATCCTCTCTGATCAATCTCCACAGCATAAAAGCCTTCTCATCATTCCCGATGATGGCCGGGATGATTGGAGTTTCAGTCGGCCCTGTATTGTAGCCCATGGCCTGGAATCCTGATTTCATTTTTTTGGTGATATTCCATAATTTTTCTCTTCTTTCAGGTTCAGATTGGATGATATCGACCGTTGCTATAGCTGTTGCGACAGAAGCAGGAGTGATGCTTGCGCTAAAAATCAAGGAACGAGCAAAATGTTTGATATAAGAGATAACCTTAGCGTCTCCCGCTACAAACCCTCCCAATGAAGCTACAGATTTACTGAATGTCCCCATTACTATATCGATGTCGTCCTCGACTCCAAAATGTTCACAGGTCCCTCTCCCGTTCTTTCCCATGACACCTATCCCATGAGCATCATCGACCATGATCTTAGCGTTATATTTCTTGGAAAGCTCCACAACTTTAGGTAAATTTGCCAGATCTCCTTCCATGCTGAAGACTCCGTCCACCACAACCAGCTTCCCTGTATCCTTATCCAGGGAAGAAAGGACCTTCTCTAAATCATCCATATCATTATGGTTGAAGCGGTAAGCTTTTCCATAACTAAGGCGGCAAGCATCAACGATGCTTCCATGAACCATCCTGTCTGTGATGACTGAATCTGCCTTGCCGACGAGTGTAGGAATTATTCCTAGATTGGTCTGAAAACCAGTGCTGAAAGCAAGAGCTGCTTCTTTTTTCATAAATTCCGCTAATTTTTTTTCAAGTTCAATATGAATATCCAGAGTGCCGTTTAAAAACCTTGAACCGCAGGTCGCAACGCCATATCTATCCACAGCCTCCTGAGCTGCCTTCATAACCTTGGGATGATTCATCAGCCCCAGGTAATTATTAGACCCGACCATGATCATCTCTTTCCCATCAACTTTAACTTTATTTCCATTTACTTCTTGAATAGGCGTGAAATAGGGATATATCCCCAGTGCTTTGGCCTCATCAGCACGTGTGAAGTTATAACACTTATCGAAAATATCCACCCTCTCCTCCTTTTTAAACGTCTCTCCTTAGCACAGGAAATATCTCCACTAACTCTTCACAGCCCTAAAATGGCTAAGGTTTGACCATGGTTGGCAATTTTCATACAATCTAAGCAATGAAAGCTCTTCTCACCGGAGGAACCGGCTTTATCGGAAGCCATCTCGCAGAACTTCTGTTGGATAAAGGTGCTGAAGTATTTGCACTTGTCCGAGATCCTCACAATCTGAAATGGTTAAAAGGGCTCAATATTCATCTCTTAAACGGAAATCTTCTTTCTATTCCTGCTCTTCCTCCTGACATCGACCATGTCTTTCATGTCGCTGGCTTAACCAATTCTTCCGATGTGGCTGATTATTATACAGTAAATCAACAAGGAACGGCAAGCCTTTTCAAGTCTCTCCATGCTCAAGAGATACTTCCCAAAAAAATTATCTGCCTCAGTAGCCTTGCAGCTGTTGGGCCTTCCTTTAACGGAAAACCGGTCCAGGAAAACGACGTTCCTCATCCCATCACACCCTACGGTAAAAGCAAACTAATGGGCGAAGCCGAGGCTTTAAAATTCAAGGACGTCTATCCGATAATCATTTTAAGAGCTCCTGGAGTCATTGGCCCGAGGGATAAGGACTTCCTTCATTATTTCAAATGGATAAAAAAAGGGGCTCTTCCCGCTATTGGTTCAAAGCAAAGATACATGAGTGTGTGTTATGTAAAGGATCTCATCAGAGCCTTTTATATCTGCTCCCAAAAAGAACTGGAAAGCGGAGAAATCTTAAGTTAAAATTCCGATCCCTGTAGGCTATCTCGTTGCTTTGGTCGCTGATGTTGCCGGCAAGATAAGCAAGAAACCAGGCATTCTGAACCTGCATAAATTCAAACAAATGAAGCAAAGAGGCTGGGTAGCAGATATGAGAAAAACAAAAGAAGAATTATCTTTTCAGCCTCAGTATTCTCTTCAGGAAGCTATTCAAGAAACCATTAACTGGTACCTCAAACACAACTGGCTGTAAACTCAATTCATAATAAAGGGGACAGGCTGCTTTTTTTTAAATGTGCGGGTTTGATAAATCAAACCCCTACGAAATTTATGAAAAAGTAACCTGTCCCCTTTTATTTTATGTAGAAAGCAGCGGAAAATTTAGATGTATATTTTAAGCACCATCCTTCTTCTTTTGAATGGGCAAAATATTTGATTTTTCCCTCAAGAAGATGCCTGCCTTGCTTCGCCATCAAGCGGACTGTAAAAGGTATTTCTATGGCCTCACTAAGGTCCAGATAATCTTCTCCATTTTCTTCTAGAAGATCTATCTCCAAATCAGATTCCGTAGATAAACTTTTGGGAATAATAAGCTCCTCGCAGGGATTAAATTCGATAATAAAAGCAGGTTCAGGACTGATAAACATACCTTCTGCCAAAGTAAGTTTCAGAACTATCGTCCCTTTTTGACCCCCGGAAAGCCTTTTTGGATTTGAAGAAGCTTCAATCCTCAAAAGATCTTCATCTTCAGCAACAACGAAAAGAGAAAGACAAAGAATTAGAATGCAAAGAAAAACATGCTTTCTCAACTGAGTACCTCCTGCCTTCTCCCGTAAAAGGCATATTACTCTCTCTCCTTTGCTGAGTCAAGAAAATTATGCCTTTATTTTTCCCAGCTCATCTATTATAATTTATCGAAATTATGATAAACACAAAAGCATTCATAACAGGAACAGGTCACTTTGTCCCTCCTAAAATTATAACGAACTTCGACTTAGAGAAAAAAATGGACACCTCGGATGAGTGGATTCGCCAGAGGTCAGGAATAGTCGAAAGGCGTCATGTGGAACCTGGCGTAGGAAGTTCAGACTTAGCCTATGAAGCAGCCTTACGAGCTATCGATGACGCCAAAATCGACAAATCAGAAATAGACTTTATAATTGCCGCCACCCTTTCTCCAGATCATTACTTCCCTGGAATAGGAGTTATAGTCCAGGCTAAACTTGGGCTTTCTGGAATCGGAGCCCTCGATGTGAGGAATCAGTGTACAGGCTTTATATACGCTCTTTCTGTCGCTGATCAGTACATCAAAACTCATAACTACAAGAAAATCCTGCTTGTTGCTTCTGAAGTCCAATCATCAAACTTGGATTACTCTGATGAAGGAAGAGACATGGCTGTCCTTTTCGGAGACGGAGCCGCTGCGGTCATCCTGGAACCCAATGAGAAAAATGATGGTCGAGGCATCCTTTCAACCCATCTTTTTTCAGACGGAAGGCATGTATCTGATTTATGGATGGAGAAACCAAGTCCCAAGGATAAACCCACTTTTGCTGAAGAATTCTTTAAAAACAAAAGATTCTTCCCTGAAATGGACGGACGGAACGTTTTCAAAAACGCTTCAGAAAAAATGCCCGAGGCAGTAAGAATTGCTTTAAAACATAATGATCTCTCGATTGAAGACGTTGACCATCTTATACCCCATCAAGCCAACGACAGGATCTCTCTAATGGTAGCAAGGAGTTTGAAAATTCCAGTCGAAAAAGTGATTAGAAATATAGATCGCTTCGGAAACACGACAGCAGCCTCGATTCCTATTGCAATGGATGAAGCTCTGAAGGGAAAAATAATAAAAGAAGGCGATATTGTAGTCCTCACAGCCTTCGGTTCTGGCTACACGTGGGGATCGGCAATTATCCAGTTCTGAGGAAAGGACTAAGGAGAGGAAAGTATTGCCTCCTGCCATCGTTTTATGGTAGGATTGCAATTTCATAAAATAAAACACATCCCTGCAAGACGGAACTTGTATGAAATAAGGCTCTTATGGAGGAGGATTCAATGAGGAAAGCAATCATTCCATTCGTCATCCTACTCTTTGTTTTTTTGAGCGTTAGTCTGCTTCTACCTAAGGAAGATAATGAAGACGAAAAATTCAAAAAAACATTAGAATCTTATCTTGATGGACTTTGGAAGTTTTACCCGACCTCCGCTACCCTGGCTGGCTACCACAAGTACAACAGCCAGTTAGAAAATCTCAGCAGCAAAAGCATCGAGAACCGGCACGAAGCTTTAGATGAATTTAACCAAGAATTCGTGGCTAAAGTTGACAAAACCAAGCTAAGCCCCGAGCTTCAAATCGACCATGAGATGATACTCGACGCTTTAGACCTTGAGCTTTTCACACACGAAAATCTTGTTCCCTGGGAATACAATCCGATTTTTTATAACGAAATCTTCGCAAACTGCGTTCGGCCCCTTCTTACCAAGGAATTTGCGCCTATGGATACAAGGGCAAAGAACGCTACAGAAAGATTAAAAGCACTACCAAAGCTCATCAAACAAGCTAAAGAGAACTTGAAAACCCCTGCTCAAATATTCACAGAGACAGCCATAAAGCAGTTCCCGGGAATAATTAATTTTTATAAGAATGAACTTCCCGAATTGATCGAGCAAGCTCCAGAAGCTCACAAATCTAAACTTAAAGCAAATTTAACTAAAGTTATTCCAGCCCTAGTAGATTATCAGAATTTTCTCCAGAATGAACTTCTTCCCAAGTCTACAGGAAATTTCCGTTTAGGAGAACAGGCTCACCTAAGGCTCACCCGGTTAACATTACAGAACGATATTCCTCTCCAGGAACTTAACGCCAGAGCAGATGCTGATTATAAAAATATCCGGCGTGAAATGTTCCTTGTTTGCATACCACTCTATAAGATAATGGAACCGAAAATAGATTTGGATAATCCTCCTCCTAACCTCAATGAAGACCAGCTAATTAATACGACTGTGGCCCATGTATTGGATAAAATAAAAGCAGAACATGATGCAAAAGAAAATTATATAAACAGGATCAAAACATCAGCAGAGGAAATAAAGAATTTTATCATCGAGAACGAGCTTCTCGAGCTGCCTGAGAATAATCTCGACATCGTTCCCATGCCGCTTGAATCTCAGGGAATTACATGGACCCGCCTTGCATCACCCGGAGTCTATGAAAATTCGGGCACTTTTTCTCTTCAGGTCACACCCATTCCTGAAGATTGGGAAGAAGACCAGACCAAATCCTTCTTTGAGGAATACAATAATTTCTTTCTCTATTTCTGGGTTATCCGGAAAGCTTATCCGGGGCAGTTTGTTCCCTTGTTTTATACTCGCAAATATCCATCGCTCGTAAGAAAGCTCTATCCCAATATGCCTTTGATCAAAGGTTGGCCTGTCCTTCTTGAAGAAGAGCTTATTTTTAAAAGTTTTGGAAATTATGACTTAAGACTCCGTTTGAATCAGCTCAAGTTACTTCTTAAAGCAGTTATGGATTTCAAACTCGAACTCAATATCCATCAAGGCGGCATGACTAAAGAAATGGCAGTTGCCTATATGATAAGAGGCGGATTTCAAACTCAAGCCGAAGCCGAGAGAAAATGGAATCGTATTATCCTAAAGCCGGTCGACAGCGCCAACACCTATGTTGGCTTTCAGGAGATCCTGGACATGGAAAAGGAATACAAAAATCTTAAAGGTGATGATTTCAGCAAAAAAGAATTTCTCGCAAAACTGCTCAGCTACGGAGCCCTTCCTATTCGTCATTTGAAGAAAAAGATTCTGGAATAAATAAAGAGGGCTTTCTTTACTCTATTTTTTCGCTTGAACCTCTACAACAGCATATTTGACCGGGGAAGAGGAGATTTTTGGGTTCTTTAGTGTAACAGAATATACTGTTTGCTGTTTAGCTTTTATATTATAAAATTGTTGCTTTTCTCGGTCTTGCTTCATAATAGAAAGAGATGACTTACACTCTTGTTGATTCGCATGCTCATTTGGACATGGAGGAATTTGATGATGACCGTGATCAGGTTGTCCAGAGAGCTTTCCAGGAGGGAATCAAATCCATACTTTGTCCTGCAGACGTTACCAATCCTAAAAGCATTGAAAAGACTTTCGATTTAACCAACAAATACAAGAGCATCATTGCTGCAGCAGGAGTGCATCCTCATCAAGCTAAGCACCTCACTCCTGGCCACACAGAAAGAATAGAGGAACTGGCCGGAGATAAAAAAGTAAAAGCCGTAGGAGAAATCGGGCTTGACTTTCACTATGACTTCTCCCCTCGCCATGAGCAAGAAGAAGTCTTCCGCCTCCAGCTCAGCCTTGCTCAGAAATTGGAGCTTCCAGTCGTCGTCCACAGTCGAAATGCAGGAAAGGAGGTAGCCAAAGCCATAGAAGAGGAGCACTTCAGCAAGGGAGGCATACTGCACTGCTTCACCGAAGATTGGGCACTGGCAAAGCGAATGATGGATAAAAATTTCTATATCTCCTTTTCCGGGATTCTAACATTTCCAAAAGCCCAGCCTCTAAGAGAGATTGCCGAAAAAATACCTCTTGAAAAACTTCTGGTTGAGACTGATTCTCCTTATCTCGTACCCTTTCCGCTTAAGGGCAAAAAAAAGAGAAATGAACCAGCCCATGTGATAGAACCCGCCAAAGTTCTTGCTGGAATAAAGAAGATCTCTATGGATGAACTGGCTTGCGCAACTTCTCAAAATTTCGAATCTCTTTTTATGTTTGAAATTAAAAATCCGAGATGCTAATATAAGAGCGGATTCTTGCCTATTTTCAATAAAGAATGTTCAGGATCCGGGTAAGGATCAGAACAACAAAGCCGTGATATCCTCCACAAAAAAGAGGATATAAAAAGGCTTTGAAAGATACGTGTTAATTAGAAATTAAAGATGAGTGAATTAGCCAGAAACTCTGTTAAATCTCGCGTACAAAAAAGTCCAAGCCTGAGAAGACTGTACAACAACATCATGAAGGATCTGGAAAAAGTAGAGCAGGAGCTCAGACTTTTTTCCCGCTCTCCTAATAA
>SMTZ1_10011629_pt1 | contig 10695 bp, 10 predicted proteins | sample DeeMarSWOR136_30_FD_25667 | JGI IMG/M metagenome (IMG submission 25667) | reverse complement strand
TGCCAGAAATGCATGCAAGCGCAAGAGCAGAATCCCGCCCAGAACGACAATCATACCGATCAATAGAAGCCACAAGGGGTCAATCACTGTGTTCCCCTTTCAGCCACTTGACACTGTGATCGCCCGTTACCGCTATGGTTTCGGGAGGGGAATCCAAGCGAAACAAAGACCAGGGGCCCGCGATAGGAGGATATTTCTCGACGACACTTTCGTTGATTTCTATCCCCAGCCCCGGCCCATCGGGTACGATCAGTCGCCCGTCCTTGATATTTAGCGGCTCTGCCAGAATCTCATCGGCAAGCGGAAATGGATACATACCAGGGCGTCCTTGGTTCGAGTAACAGGGATATTCCAACCACTCGACGACATCTTCCGGCCAGCATATACCCAGTTGCGCAGCGGTCAGCACTTCCAGGGTCGTTCCCCAGCTGTGAAACGCAAATCGCAGTCCCTGCCTCCGAACGCCTTGAAAAATCCGCTGCGCCGTTGAAACACCACCCTGGCAGAAAACGTCCATTTGTACATAGTCAACTGCCTTCGAGTTGATCAGATCCTGAAAACCCGCATCATCGGGTTCGTGCTCTCCCGATGCCAGTTTCACATTCAGCTGGTTCCACAGCTTTCTGTATGCATCGTGATCTTCCGGGGGCAGGGGTTCTTCGAGCCAGACTGGATTATGGATTGCCATATCGTTTGCCAGTGCTTTCACGGTCTCAAAGGAATAGCTACGATCTCCCATCCGCCACCATGTATGTGCATCAACCATGAGACCGACGTCCGGACCCACGGCTTGTCGCATCAAAGCAACCGTTTCCAGGTCTTTCTCCGGTCCGATCCCGGCTCGCATTTTGTATGCCGGAAACCCCATCGCCGCAATAGCCGCCGCCTCTTCGGCATACTCTTCAGGCGTCATATACATGCCAGCGCTGCCATACAGTTTTATGCTGTCTCGCTTTCGCCCCCCGATAAGTTCCGACAGCGCACATTCTTCATAGCGTGCGACCAAGTCGATCAATGCAATTTCGACCGCGCGATAGATTTTGACCGTTTCCCGGTCCGACTGGAATTCTATCTCTTTCCACAGATATGGGTCTTTGCCGACAAGGAACGGTCCGATGACTTCCCGGATTGTTCTGGCGGCTCGTTCGTGTGCCGGGCCTGGCGCATAGCCCTTCAGACCAGAATCCGTGGTTACCCGAATCAGCATCGCGTCTCTTTTCAAAATCGCGCGTTCCCCTCCCCAGAATGCCAGTTTCTGGGGCTCAGGTATTCCGAAAGACATCAGAAGAGATTCGACCCGGGTAATTCTCAAGACTTTCTCCTCTCTGCACGCAGCGCGTTATGCTCAAAACAACTCATGCTGCTGCCTCTGTCAAAACGATACAAATGCCGCAAATCGTTCCCTGTCTCGTGCCGATATCCAGCGGCACGAGGAGTCCGGACAGTTTGACTCGTTCCGGATCGGTGCTAAACAAGATGCCTCGCTCTGGTTGGGATGAAACTAAAAGCTGGGATTATACTGATTTTCTCGAATCTTTCATCATGACGAGAGCTTTCTGGATATAAAGTCCCCGTGGACTTCAACCACTCACATTTGAAAGCTGTTGGAGAAACAGGGCCAGCGCCGAGTGATCCAGATCCCCGTTGCCCTGTGCCAGCATCGCATCCATCTGAGTAGCAACGAGAGCGGATCCCGGCAGAGGGACTGACAGCGCACGACCCGTCTGCAACGCAATATTCATGTCTTTGCGGTGCAATCTTACCTTGAAGCCAGGCTTGTAATTACCTTCGATAATACGCTTGCCATGAAGATCGAGAATTCGGCTCTGTGCAAAGCCACCGAGAAGTGCCTCCCGGACTTTTCCCAGCTCGACGCCAGATTTCTTGGCCAACGTCATTGCTTCCGCAACCGCCTGGATCGTCATCCCGACAATGATCTGATTGCACGCTTTGGCCACCTGTCCCGCTCCCGCGTTGCCGATATGAACAATGTTCTTGCCCATCACCTGGAGAATAGGGAGTGCACGGTCGAAAGCCGATTGTTCGCCTCCGACCATGATTGATAACGTGCCGGCCTTGGCGCCCACTTCGCCACCCGACACCGGTGCATCCAACGACGCCACGCCTTTCTCAGACAGAATACTGGATATCTTTTTTGATGTTGCCGGTGCGATCGTTGACATATCAATGAATAACATGCCGCTGTGCACACCCTCCGCCACGCCATCGGGTCCAAGCACCACGTCTTCAACTTCCGGCGAATCGGGCAACATGGTGATCACGACATCACTTTGCTCTGCCACCGTTTTGCCGCACGTGGCACTTGCAGCGCCCTTTTCCGCGACTTGCTCAACGGCCTTGCGGTTCACGTCGTGAACCACAACAGGATAACCCGCTTTCAGGAGGTTTATGGCCATGGGCTTGCCCATAATGCCCACCCCGATGAATCCAATTCGCTCCATAATGAAGACCCTTTGCGTTTGATATTTCGATCAAGTTCCGGTTTCTATTCTTGAGTTCTTCCATTCAAAGACGAGCGCAGACGCTTCACATCATCCACCATCTTGCGTGCGCCGGCATTCACAAACGCCGAATCCGAGCCACATGCGATGAATCGAAACCCCATCTCATGATACCGATTGAATTCTTCAAGGCTTCGCAGAAGAATACCCGCCGCCTTGGCGGCCTTCCGGGCTGCAGCGGAGATGGCTTCAACCGCCTCCAGGAATCGTGGGTGATCGCGCTGGCCAAAGGTGCCCAACGCAAGTGACAGGTCCAACGGTCCAACAAAAAGCACGTCAATCCCGTCAATCTCTGCAACGAAATCGAGCGAACCTAGGATTTCTTCCGTCTCAATCTGAACGATCCCGACAAGATTCTCTTTGCTGCTGGTATAATACTCGTTGAAATCAGCACCAAAGTGGGTCGCGCGCACCATCATGGCGGCGCCCCGCGTACCTTCCGGCTGGTACCTTATCGCATCGGCCGCCTGCTGGGCTTCTTCGGGATGACTGATCCGCGGACACATGATGCCTTCCGCCCCAAAATCGAGAACACGATGAACGCGCTGTCTTTGGTAAGACTCGACCCGAACAATGGCAGCCGCCGGCGTATGTTCCAGGGCCTGCAGCTGATGAAGCACATCCTTCTCAGACCCAGCGCCATGTTCAAAATCAATCAGCACCCAGTCGTAGCCGGCCATCCCCACAATTTCAGCGGTAACACAGGATCCCAGATTCAGCCAGCATCCGATCAGGGTATCCCCGCGACGAATTCGTGCCTTCAAGTTTTTCATGGATTCATACCTTATTGAAGCGAATTCACTCGTTCCTACGTCTTCCGTATAGCTCGTGCCTTTTCTCACCGTACATGCGGATGCGAGGGTGTTCTTCCACTGTCGCAGAATGTTCTAAGCGATCAAGCCCGTCATCCAGTTTTGTGGTAAATGTCTCGATGTCAACGGGAATTTCGATCTTGAGTGCCGCAGGAGAGAGACCTACCCCAGTCGCAGACCGATATTCCCAAACACTCCGGAACTATCGTTCCGCGCTTTCCTTCTAGCTCTTCCGGGTTTGCTGTGGGCAGCCCCCCTCGGAGCGCTTACAGGCCGAAGAGCGAACCTGCCCGCCGTACGGCGCAGGCGCTCTTGCCGGACACACCACTGCTGAGTGCCGTAGGCACGACCGACAATAGCCCGGTGCGTAAGCGCCGGGAAGAGAGTGGCGCCAATCGAACAGCGCTGAAGGTGCGACACACACCCACACCAGAACCGAAAGAACCTTTGATAAAACAAGACCTACGAGAGTTGCGGTCCGGCAGTGTCGGACGCAGTCTCTCGCGCCTCTTGACTCAGACCTGGGATCCGGACCTGCCGCCACCTTCGCAAGACCAGTCTTGTCAGAAGGGAGAGGCGTGGAAGGGACGCATGCCGGACTCACGGCAACGTGCCTGGCTTTTGCAACGGCAAATCAGAGCCTGTGATCTGCGGGCTTCACACCCTTTTTGTGCCCGCCCATGCCGATGGGCGTGGGATCGTACTCGCCGACAAGATCGACCTTGCTTCTGGCTGGGATCTTGTCCTCCATGCCCATGCACCAGTAGCAGGCGTTGATGAGAAGACGGCGGAATCCTTCACTCTTCAGATCAGCCGCGTGCCCCATCGTGGTGGTGAAAACGCGCGCGGCCTTTCCTTGCGTACCCGTATGCGTCTTGAGCCAGGCCACAGGCACCGGCGGCTTTTCCGGGTTGGGTTCATCTTGCGGGTCCATGCCCCTGAGTACCACTCCCATGATCAAGGGCTTGCAATCACCGTGAAGTGTGGTCAGGCCATAGACGTCGGACGGCCCCCAGATGTCTTCACAGCCTCTGACAATGGGATGATTCTCCATTCCTTTCGCAACAACCCCGCGCGTGCTTTCGCTCTTGTGACGTCCGTAGTGGTTGACCCAGGTTTCGCCGAAAACCAGGCGTCCATAGCCTCCCTTGGGATCGCTGCTTCGAAAACTGTATTTGGCATAGGGGCTGTCTTTTCGCTTTCCGTAGTTGAACGCATGTGTCGATGTCCGCAGTCCCATGATCGGCCTGCCCGAGTTGGTGTAATCCATGATGCATTTCATCTGCTCGTCGGGCAATTCGCGGAACCGGAGGAACATGACCATCAGGTCGGCATCCTGGAGAAACCGCAGGCCGGGGATATTGTCGAGCGTCGAGGGATCGATCGTGCCGTCCTCTTTGTTGATGGCAAACAGGACGGTGCACTTGAACCCGTGATGCATGGCCGCAATCTTGGCCAGCTGGGGTATCAGCTCTTCCGAGCGGTACTCGTCATCGCCGGCAAGAAAAACGATGTGCTTGCCCTTGCCCGGGCCTTCTTTGCCTTCCAACACGACCCAGGGATCATCGGGCGCCGCCTGGCTGCCGAACAGGCAGATCGCACCGACGAGTGTCAGTGCGCAGAGTTTCCAGCCATGTTTCCTCTTGCCCATAGCCAATCTCCTTTCATTTGGTCATCTGAACCGACGAGCGGCCTCGTTCTTGCCAAGGGTGTCTTCCTTGTCAAGATACATTCGGCTTGAGCGACAGCTGGGGGGCGTATCTTGACTTTGGCCTGCGCAGGGCGTACGGCGCTTTGGTCAGGCGGGGGGACTGATTCGCTGCGGAGGGGTCTGGTTCCGGTGGCGAAAACCCGCCATCCGGCGGGTTATTCCCCATAGCCCTCTCCTAAAACTTACACAGCTGCGATTTCACCCGCCGTGCGGCGGGTCCCCCTCGCAAAATCTTCCACCCGGTCACACCTGGACGAAACCGAGATGCAGCCCAGCGCGGTCGGCGAATGTACCCTGTTTTTCGCTTTACAGTGGCGCCTGTCGACGTCAAGTTGCAGGGTGCGTTGGCCCCAGTTGCAAGGGATTTGGGCAAATCAGAGCCTATCGTTCAATCCAACAGTGAGGGAAGCAATGGCTACTGAGAAGGTTCGTTTCGGCATTATCGGCTGCGGCATGATTGCCGAGTTTCACAACAAGGGGATTGAGAAGTGTCCCCGGGCGGAGCTGTATGCCGTCTCGGACAATGTCGCCGAGCGTGCCGAGGAATTCGCCGCCAAGCACGGTGTGTCGCGCTGCTTCAAAGACTACCGGCGGATGGTCGAGTTGCCCGACCTCGATGCGGTTTGCATCTGTACGCCCAGCGGTTTGCACGCCGAGGCCGCGATCGTCGCGGCGCAGGCCAAGAAGCACATTCTCTGCGAGAAACCGCTCGACGTGACGCTCGAGAAAATTGACAAGATGCTCGAGGCGGTTCGCCGCAACGGCGTCAAACTGGGCGCAATTTTTCAATCACGCGTGCAGAGCGATACGCAACGCGTCAAGCACGCGATCGAGCAGGGAGTGCTCGGGCGGATTCTCCAGGCCGACCTGCGAACCAAGTGGTATCGCACGCAGGAATACTACGACAGTGGCGCGTGGCGCGGGACGTTCGCGCTCGACGGCGGCGGCTGCCTGATGAACCAGGGTGTCCACGGCGTGGACCTCTCCCAGTGGCTCGTCGGACCGGTGACATCGGTCTGGGGCAAGGTCGCCACGGTCAACCACAACATCGAGGTCGAGGACTCGGCGTACGCCATCGTGGAATTGGCCGGCGGGGGGCGCGGTGCGATCATCGGCTCGACGTGCGCCTACCCCGGCTACCCCACGTGTATCGAGATCCACGGCGAAAAGGGCTCGATCTGCATCCAGGATGCCCGAATCGTCAGCTGGGATGTTATCGACCAGGAGCCGCCGGAAGATCTCAAGATCGGGGGGGGTGAGGGCGTCGGCGGGGCCGGCGACGCGAAGGCCATCTCGAGCCTCGGTCACGAGATCCTGGTCGCCGACCTGGCCCAGGCGATTCTCGAGAACCGCGAGCCGATAATCTCGGGCGCCGAGGCCCGCACTGCCGTCGCGATCATCCTGGCGATCTACCAGTCATCGCGCGAGGGGCGTGCGGTGGCGATTGACTGATTGGCGACCTGTCCGCCGAAAACTTGGCGAAGGCGCAGCGCGGACTTGCCCGCCCAAGACTCGGCAAAGGCAGAGTGCAGATTGGGCCTCTTACGGCGCGAGAGATGTTCACGTCCAGAGGCGGGTTTGGGGTGGAGAGGATCTGACCGGTGAATGTGCTTTGGCTTCTCATCCCGGCCGTTGCGATTCTCGCTTTGGCGAGCCGAACCTACGGTGCCCATCTGGCGCGTGTTTTCGGCATTGACGGCAGTCGGCCGACGCCGGCGGCACTTCACGACGATAACCGCGACCTCGTGCACACGCGTGTTGACGTGGTGTTTGCTCACCACTTCGCCTCGATTGCGGGAACGGCGCCAATTGTCGGACCAGTGTTCGCACTGGTATACGGCTTTTTCCCGATTTGGATGTGGGCACTACTTGGAGGAATTTTCCTGGGCGCCGTGCACGACTTCGGCGCGCTTTTCGTAAGCATGCGCGAGGGCGCGAAATCGATCCCGACCGTCGCGCGCAAGACCCTCGGCAAGACCGGCTATGTGCTTTTCATCCTCTTCTTCCTGGCAATGATCGTCTACGTCACGTCGCTGTTTCTCAATCTGTCGGCGACGGCACTGACAAGCCGATACCCACTCGACCAGTTGGAGCTTGCATCCGACCAACGCCTGCTTCGAACCGAAACAACAACGGTCAAAGGGCAAACAGTCACACTCGGTTTTGTCGGGGGTATCGCCGCAACGGGCGTGATTGTCATCACGCTTCTGTCCATGCCGCTCGGCTGGCTTCAGCGGCGGCAAATCCTCAAAGGCTTGCGGCTCCATCTGGTGGGAACAGCAATTTGTGTGCTTTCCATCTTTGTCGGTTTCGTGCTCCCGCTGAGGTTCCCGCTGGAGTCGGAGACCCTGATATGGCGATGGGGCCTGGCGGTCTATACGCTCATTGCCGCGGGTTTACCCGTCTGGCTTGTTGTTCAACCGCGCGACATGGTCAACGTCCAGATCCTCTATGGTGGAATTGCATTGTTGTTCGTTTCCCTGCTCCTGGGGGGCATGGGCGGTCTTGGGACGCAGTTCCCGGGTTGGTCGGCCGGGTTCGGCGCCGAGAAAATCGGGATGCTGTGGCCTTTCCTCTTTGTCACTGTGGCCTGCGGAGCGATCTCGGGGTTCCATTGCATGGTCTCTGGTGGAACCACATCGCGACAGATTGCGCGAGAGAGCGACGCGCGGGGCATCGCGTACAACGCCATGTTGCTCGAGTCGATGCTTGCGATTCTTGTCACATTGGCCGTGGCTTCGAGTATCGCAAAGGCCGACTACCTCAGCATCGTGTGGCCAAGCCCCGCACAGCAGGAGGCGGGCGTCAGCCCAAACCCGATTTTTGCTTTTGCCCTGGCGGCGGGAGCGCTTTTTCAGAAGGCATTGGGAATCCCGCTGGCAATCGGGTGCGTCTTCGGGATTCTGACCGTCGGGGGTTTTATCATCACGACACTCGATACGGCCGTGCGACTGAACCGGTACCTGTTCGAAGAGCTGTGGGACGTTGCCTTCGACGGCAACCCGCCGGCTTTTATGAAATTCTATTGGCTCAACGCCGGCCTTTCGGTTGCCCTCATGCTGCTGTTCGCCTTGAAGATCAAACTGGCTCTGGGGTGGCTGTTGTTCGGGACAGCCAACCAGTTGGTGGCGGCCTTGGCGCTGATCGCAATCACGGCGTGGTTGCTCTCACATGGCCGGCGCTTTGTCTATACGCTGGTCCCCGCCGTTCTGGTGCTTGTGACTACAGTGACAGCATTGCTCTTCGAGGTTTTCGGAACCTATCCACCCGGCCAGAAGAAAAGCGCGCTCTATGAGGGCAGCGCGATCTTTATGGCGATTCTGGCGGTCGGCGTGATCGTGGTGGCCGTGCGGACGCTCCTGTTCCGCCCGCCCGCTGCTGTGCCAGCAGGGTCGGCCGCCAAACCCTAGCGACACCTGGCGCGAAAAATACTCGCTCGGGCGAGTCTTGGTGCATGGTTGTGACGGTTGCGCAACGCGAGGTGGATCCGCGCCAACGCGAACGCAATGTTCTGGTCAATGCAGTTCGCTTCGTGCTGTGGGTGTTCTTCCGGGTTTTCTATCGCGTGCGCTGGCGTTACCCGGAGCGTGTCCCGATGGCGGGACCGGTCATACTCGCTCCCACGCACCGATATCTATCTCGAGTCCCCGCTGCTGGGACCGCTGATCCGGGTTCTCAGGGCTTTTCCCGCAAATCTCTCTGTGCGGTTCGATCGCAAAGCCTACGAGCAGGCGTGCCGTGTGCTCAACGAAGGCGGCCTCTTGGTGCTCTTCCCCGAAGGCACGCGGACGTGCGATGGTTTGCTGGGCAAGATCCAGTCGGGTGTGGCGGCCCTTGCGGTCGAAACGGGCGCGACGATCGTTCCGGTCTCGATCTGTGGCGCCTTCGAGGTCTGGCCCCGCACGCGTTCTTTCCCGCGATTCTGTCGCTTGATTGCGATCAAGTATCATCGCCCGATCCGGCTCGAACCGATTTCCGACCGGCAAACGCGTCGGGAAAAAGCCGCGGAGGTTTCGGCCCAACTCGAACGCATCCTGGCGCCCAGGCTGCGCGCATGGCGACGGTTGCAAGAGAAACGGGCAGCACAAGGTCAGCGGGCGGCGGGGCGCTGAGTTTGCCCACTGTGGCCGCCCTCTTTCCAAAACCTGAAACCTGAAACTTGAAACCTGAAACCTGTAGCTTGTAACTCGAAGCCGAAATCCCACTGGAGTGTAGGATGAGCCGTCAGTCCAGAAGCGATCCACGCGCCACGCGACTGCTTCGCCGTTTGCGCGGGCAGGTGTTTCGTGCCAGCCGACTGCTCGGTCAGCCGGACGATCCCTGGCGACGACGGCATTTGCTCGACTCGCTCGTGCCGCACGGCGAGCGAATCGGTTCGGGCGAGAGTGAGGTTCTTCGCCTCACTGTCCGCGTTCCATATCGCCGAGCCAACGAGGCCCACGGCCCGATTTTCCCGGGCGACCTCGTGCCTCGACCCTCCGACCTGGTTGCCGTGGCGAAGATCGCACGCCGGCCCAGCCTCGCGCGCACCAAACTCAGCCGGCTCGTGGTCCTCGACACCGAGACAACCGGCTTGCTCGACCGACCCGAGACGGTGCCGTTCCTGGTCGGACTGGGCCAATTCGGCACCCGGGCCTTTGCCATCGAGCAGTTCTTCATGGAAGAGTTCGAGGGCGAGCCGAGGATGATGAAGTCCCTTGCGCGCCGCATGCGCAACTTTCGCGCGATCCTTTCCTACAATGGCAACACTTTCGACCTGCCGCTTCTGCGCCGCCGCTTCGCGGTCCATCGCCTGGCCGAGACAACTTGGCAGTGCACTCATTGGGACCTACTGCCGGCGGCACGCCAGTTGTGGGGACGTGGGTCGCGATCGTGCTCGCTGACCAACCTCGAACGCGAGATCTTCGGGTTTCGCCGCCCGGGCGGCATTCGAGAGAGCCGCATCCCACAAGTGTACTATGACTATCTGGGCGGCCGGCGCACAGAACGGCTCGCGGCCGTCTTCGACCACAATGCCCAGGACATTCTCACCACGGCGGCTTTGGCGATTGTGCTTGCGAGGACTCTCCGCGACCCCAAGGCGGCAGTCGCCCGACGGATCGCCGATCAGCCGGGACTGACCCGCTTCCTCGAGAACGCCGGTGGCGGTGGGATCGCGCGTCCGCGCCGTCGCAATCGCACAGGTAGGACGCTGCGGGCGAATTGATCGCTGCGCCCTTCGCAGCCCAGCGATCACGGCATTGGCCTTGACAAAAGAAGAGCAGGGGGGAAATGCTCTGATCTCGAAAACTGGTCTGCTACTAGACCAAACTTGCGCGCGCCTGTAGCTCAATTGGATAGAGCGCCGGACTTCGAATCCGTAGGTTGGGGGTTCGATTCCCTCCGGGCGCGCCATTGATTTTTTAGGACTTACCCACCACGATTTTGAACTCATCCGTAGGTCGTTAGGCCGCGTGTTCAAAAAAGTTCAAAATCTGAGGCTCGAAGGCTCCCTCTGCAGCCTGGTCCAGATGATCCGTTACGTGGAATCGGAAGACAGCCATCTGCCGGTCTAATCCGAAGTTCCTTTAGTGCAGATAAGGTATTCCCATGAGTGACAGTGTTTTATGGTCATTCTGGATTTCCGCGTACTGGACACACTCCCAGGAGT
>SMTZ1_10007816_pt1 | contig 10695 bp, 7 predicted proteins | sample DeeMarSWOR136_30_FD_25667 | JGI IMG/M metagenome (IMG submission 25667) | reverse complement strand
CGTTCTTCCACTTCATGGTGTGGCGCACGGCATCTCCCTCGAACGGCACCGAGTCGTCGTACGTGAAGCCTTCGTAGAGTTTTCGATGCAGATCGGTCACGGCGACCTTGACGTAGCCCTTCGAGATCCAGCCCCTCGCAATACTCTCTGCATCGGCATTGATGACCAGTTCGCCGCCCGGCCAGAGGATGGGCCGCGTGATGACGTAACTTTCTTGCCCGCGCGTATCGGCCCGAATGGAGACAAACCCTTCCTTGCGGAACTTGATGAGGCCGGCAGCTGCCGTCCATTTCGTCGAGCCGTGATAGTCATCACACCCGATGTAGTAGAGCCACCACTCGTCATTCCTCTCGATGACCCGGTCCGCGGCGAAAACCATGCCGTCGTCCCAAGTGCCGTCCTGTCCCACGGGGATCAGCATCGGCCGGCCCGGCGCTCGTTCCCAGTGAAACCCGTCGCGGCTCCACACGAGTTCCACTTCGATCTTCTCGGGCTGCTCGGAGTATTGGTAGAGCATGCCGAAATACACCCCGCCATAGCGGAAGGTCGGCATGGAATAGAACCGACCTGCGTCATCCCCGTCGGGAATGAGCACCGTATCCGGCAGACTGTCCCAGAGGGTCCACAACTCCGGGCTGGCCAGCCGGGTGATCATGCGGTGATTGCCCTTCCGCCACGCGCCGAGGTCGTCGTCGTAAATAATCTTGTTGCGGTAAAAGATCACGTATTCGCCGATGGCCGGATCGTGGACAATCGTCTGAAAACAGTCCACCCGGTTGGGTAGAATCGTCTGCTGGCGTTGCTCCCAGTGAACGGCATCCTCCGAGGTCGCAAGGTAGTGTTCTCCGTCGCAGTAGTAGGCCAGGAACCGATGGCCCTTGAGATTCTCAGGCGCCAGCATGCCGATGTTGCGGACCCGTTCGCCATTGGGTCGAACGCCGTCCGCGCGCGCACTCAAGAAGTGAGCGGCCACGGCTTCTCTCCGCCCTCGAAGGACGATGTTGGTTTCCTTCTGCGGACCCCACGGGACAATGTCCGTCAGGGGTTTCTCCCAATGCAGGCCGTCCTTCGACACGGCCTGGCACATGTAATAGCCCTTCACATAGACGGCTTTGTCGTCTCTGGCAGGCACACCCGTATAGTACATGCGGAACAGATCGGCATAGGCATCGTAGAGAACGGAAGGGTAGCCACTAATCCCACGACCTTCCCAAGGCTTGTCATCGTCCTTGGTGAGAACCGGGTCCGGCAACCGTGTGCCGCGGTGAAGTACATGAGGTACGCGCGCCGAAATGTACTCTTCATTATACCGGTTACCGACAAGATAGTCGTCCACGAACAGCTGTGGCTCGTTGATCTTAATAGACCGATAGCGAACGCCCTCCGGCACATCCGATTGGTCTGCGCCTGCCGCACTACTGACCAGGATACCCGTCATACACCCAAGAGCGATCCACACAGAGATCTTCAAAGGCGTCATGATGCCAATTCCTCCTTCTATCAAAGGTTGAGGCCACATTCAGCCCTTTTGACCCTTCCGCAACAGCGCCAGCAGCCGCACCCAGAAGATGGCGATGTTCTCCTCTTCCCTCTTCTCTTTCAGTCCGCGCTTGATCCCGCCTGTGCCAGAAACGCGAACAGGTCGGCGTGTTTGAGCGCGAACTCCAGGCGCACCAACTTGCCCTTCAGCGTATCCATATGAGCGTTCTTCCATTTCATCGTGTGGCGGACGGCATCTCCGCTGAACGGCACCGAGTCATCGTACGTAAATCCCTCGTAGAGTTTTCGACGCAGATCCGTCACGGCGACCTTGACGTAGCCCCTCCAAGCATCGGCATTGATGACCAATTCGCCACCGGGCCAGAGAATGGGCCGGGTGATAACGTAGCTTTCCTGTCCGTGGGTGTCAGACTGAATGGAGACAAACCCCTCCTTGCGGAACTTGATGAGGCCAGTCTTCGCCTCGGCCTCCGTGTCACCGTGATAACCGTCGTACCCAGTGTAATACAACCACCACTCGTCATTCCGCTCGATGACCCGGTCCGCGGCGAGCACCATGCCGTCATCCCACGCGCCTTCCTCGCCCAGCGGGATCAGCGTTGGACGCCCCGGTGCCCGCTCCCAGTGAAGCCCGTCGCGGCTCCAAACCAGCTCCACTTCCAGCGTTTGCGGGGCCTCGCCCACCTGCTGGAGCAGACCCCAATAGACCCCACCATACCGAAAGGTCGGCATGCCATAGAACTTGCCCGCATCATCGCCGTCGGGAATGAGCACCGTATCCGGCAGACTGTCCCAGAGCGCCCACAATTCCGGGCTGGCCAGCCGGGTGATCATGCGGTGGTTGCCCTTGCGCCACGCGCCGTGGCCATCGTCGTAAATAATCTTGTTGCGGTAGAAAATCACATATTCGCCAATGGCCGGATCGTGGACAATGGTCGACTGGCAGTCCACCCGGTTGGGCAAGATCTTCTGCTGTCGTTGCTCCCAGTGAACGGCGTCCTCTGACGTGGCAAGATAGTGTTCGTTGTCGCAGTAATAGGCGAGGAACCGATGGCCCTTGAGATTCTCAGGTGCCAGCATGCCGATGTTGCGGACCCGCTCGCCATTGGGTCGAACGGCGTCCGCGCGCGCACTCAGGAAATGAGCGGCCACAGCCTCCTTCCGCCCTCGAAGGACAATGTTAGTTTCCTTCTGCGGACCCCATGGGACAATATCCGTCAGGGGTTTCTCCCAATGCAGGCCATCCTTCGACACAGCTTGGCACATGTAGTAGCCCTTCACATAGACGGCTTTGTTGTCTCTCGCAGGCACACCCGTATAGTACATGCGGAACAGATCGGCGTAGGCATCGTAGAGAACGGAAAGGTAGCTACAAATCCCACGACCTTCCCAAGGCTTGTCGTCATCCTTGGTGAGAACCGGGTCTGGCAACCGTGTGCCCCGGTGAAGCACGTGAGGCACACGCGCCGAAATATACTCCTCGTTGTACCGGTTTCCGACGAGATAATCGTCCACAAACAGCTGTGGCTCGTTGATCTTGATGGATCGATAACGAACACCCTCTGGCACATCCGACTTGTCTGCTCCTGTTGCACTGTTCAGCACAACACTCGCCGCACAGCCAACAGCGATCCACACAGAGATCTTCAAAGACGTCATGGTACCAATTTCCCCCTCTCCAGCCTTTTGACGGTTCCGCAACAGCGTCAGTAGCCGCACGCAGAGGATGGCGATGTTCCCCTTTTCCCCCTTCTCTTTCAGTTCGCACCTGATTCCGAATGCGCCAGAAACGCGAACAGGTCGGCGTGTTTGAGCGCGAACTCCAGGCGCACCAGCTTGCCCTTCAGCGCGTCCATCTGAGCGTTCTTCCATTTCATCGTGTGGCGCACGGCATCTCCGCTGAACGGCACCGACTCATCGTACGTAAATCCTTCGTAGAGTTTTCGATGTAGATCGGTCACAGCGACCTTGACGTAGCCCTCCGAGATCCAGCCCTTCGAAAGACTCTTTGCATCGGCGTTGATAACCAGTTCGCCGCCCGGCCAAAGAATGGGCCGCGTGATGACGTAGCTTTCCTGCCCGCGCGCATCGGCCCGAATCGAGACAAACCCCTCCTTGCGAAACTTGATGAGACCAAGGCTTCCCTCGGCCTCCGTGTCATCGTGATAACCGTCGTACCCAGTGTAATACAGCCACCACTCGTCATTCCTCTCGATGACCCGGTCCGCGGCGAACACCATGCCGTCATCCCACGCGCCCTCCTGGCCCAGTGGGATCAGCATCGGGCGGCCCGGCGCTCGCTCCCAATGAAACCCGTCGCGGCTCCAGACCAATTCCACTTCGATCTGGTGCGGCTGTTGATGGGTTTGCTCGAGCATGCCGAAATACACACCACCATACCGAAACGTCGGCATACCATAGAACTTGCCCGCATCATCGCCGTCGGGAATGAGCACCGTATCGGGCAAACTGTCCCAAAGCGTCCACAACTCCGGGCTGGCCAGACGCGTGATCATGCGGTGATTGCCCTTCCGCCACGCCCCGCGGCCATCGTCATAGATGATCTTGTTGCGGTAGAAAATCACGTATTCGCCAATGGCCGGATCGTAGACAATCGTCTGGTAACAATCCACCCGGTTGGGCAGGATCTGCTGTTGCCGTTGCTCCCAGTGCACCCCATCCTCCGAGGTGGCCAGGTAATGCGCGCTGTCGCCATAGTAGGTCATGAAGCGATGTCCCCTTAGATTCTCAGGGTCCAACATGCCGATGTTGCGGATCCGCTCGCCGTCGGGTCGAACAGCGTCGGCGCGAGCACTCAAGACGTGCATGATCTTGGCCTCGTTTTGGCCCCGAAGGATGATGTTGGTTTTCTTCTGCGGTCCCCACGGGACAATGTCCAGAAGCGGCTTTTCCCAGTGCAGCCCATCCTTCGACACGGCATGACCCATGCAATAGCCCTTAATATAAGCCGACTTGTCGCCTTTGGGATGGTAAATCACATAGTACATGCGGAACAGATCAGTGTAAGCATCGTACAGGATCGATCCGCGGTGAATGCCGCGATTTTCCCAAGGCTTGTCCTCATCCTTGGTGAGAACCGGTGTCGGCAACCGTGCGCCCTGGTGAAGCACATGAGCCACGCGTGCCGAAATATACTGCTCGTTGTAACGGTTGCCGACCAGGTAGTCGTCCACGAACATCTGTGGCTCGTTGATCTTGATGGATCGATACCGAACGCCATCGGGTATGTGGGATTCATCCGCTCCTGCCACGCTGTTTATCGCTACGACGGCCACACAGCCAAAAGCGATCCACGCAGAGATCTTCAAAAACCGCATTTTCCCGATTCCTCCTTCTATCAAATGTGGGTAGCTACGTTCCACCCCTTCAAAGATTCCGTAGTAGTGCCGTCAGCGGCACCCAGGAGATGGCGATGTTCCCTATCTCTTTCAGTTCGCGCTTGATTCCAAGTGTGCCAGAAACGCGAACAGGTCGGCGTGTTTGAGCGCGAACTCCAGCCGCACCAGCTTGCCCTTCAGCGTATCCATATGAGCGTTCTTCCATTTCATCGTGTGGCGCACGGCATTTCCCTCGAACGGCACCGAGTCGTCGTACGTGAAGCCCTCGTAAAGTTTTCGATGCAGATCGCTCACGGCGACCTTTACGTAGCCCTTCGAGATCCAGCCCCTCGAAAGACTCTTTGCGTCGGCGTTGATAACCAGTTCGCCGCCCGGCCACAAAATGGGCCGCGTGATGACGTAGCTTTCCTGCCCGCGTGTGTCGGACCGGATCGAGACAAACCCCTCTTTTCGGAACTTAATGAGCCCAATACTCGACACGCTGTACTTGGCATCGTGATATCCATCGCACCCATAGTAATACAGCCACCACTCGTCATTTCTCTCGATGACCCGGTCTGCTGTGAGCACCATGCCGCCATCCCAAGTACCTTCCCGCCCCACGGGGATCAGCATCGGCCGGCCTGGCGCCCGTTCCCAGTGAAACCCGTCGCGGCTCCAGACCAATTCCACTTCGATTTTCTGCGGCTGCTCATAGGATTGCTCGAGCATGCCCCAATACACACCACCGTAGCGAAAAGTCTGCATGCCATAGAACTTGCCCGCGTCATCGCCGTCGGGAATGAGCACCGTATCCGGCAACCTGTCCCAAAGTGTCCACAACTCCGGGCTGGCCAGCCGAGTGATCATACGGTGGTTGCCCTTCCGCCACGCTCCGTGGCCGTCGTCGTAAATGAGCTTGTTGCGGTAGAAGGTCACGTATTCGCCGATGGCCGAATCGTAGACAAAGGTCATGTGGCAGTCCTCCCGGTTAGACAGAATCTTCTGTCGTCGTTGCTGCCAGTGAACACCATCCTCCGACGTGGCCAGGTAATGCTCGCTATCGAGATGGAACCCAATGAAACGATGTCCCCTCAGATTCTCAGGCGCCAACATACCGATATTGCGGATCCGCTCGCCGTCGGGTCGAATGGCGTCGGCGCGCGCACTCAAGACGTGCCCCATCGCAGCTTCTTTTCGGCCCCGAAGGATAATGTTGGTTTTCTTCTGTGGGCCCCACGGAACAATGTCCAGGAGCGGTTTGTCCCAATGTAGACCATCCTTCGACACGGCAAGGCATGTGCCGTACTTCCCATATCCCGATTTGCCGCCTTCGGGATTATAGATCACGTAGTACATACGGAAAAGATCGGCGTAGGCGTCGTACAGGAGCGACCCGAGAAACAAACCCCGGTGTTCCCAAGGGTTGTCGTCGTCCTTCGTCAGAACCGGGTCCGGCAGTCGCGTGCCCCGGTGTAGCACATGAGCCACGCGCGCCGAAATGTACTCTTCATTATACCGGTTGCCGACGAGATAGTCGTCCACAAACAGCTGTGGCTCGTTGATCTTGATGGATCGATACCGAACGCCCTCGGGTACGTCCGATTTATCCGCTCCTGCTGCACTGTTCACCGCGACGGCGGCCACACACCCAAGAGCGATCCATACAAGGTTCTTCAGAGGCCTCATAATCACGAATTCTCCCTGCGTTGGCTAATCAAGTGTTTCCGCAATTCTCACAGACCGTTGAGGATACGTTGCTTACATCCCATTTCACGCCATATACTTCCTTGATTCCTGTGTGCGGGGTTCAAACGTTCTGAGGGCGGTCTTGGCTGTGGGTGCCGCCGGAGCGCTCTTCGCTCTTTCTGTACACGTCGGCCACCACCCTTTTCAGCGGGTCAAGGTCGCCCGTTTTTTCCAACATGACCAGGGCTCCGCGCATCGTGTCCTGCGGGTAGACCTCCGGGTAATCAGTATAGACGACCACAGGCAGCGACGGAATCCTTCTTTCAATTTGCCCCAACAGTGCTAGTCCATCGGTCAAAGGCAAGTTAGGATCAATAACGAGCAAGTCCGGCGGTTCATCCGACAAGATGCGGAAAGCGATATCCTTGACGCTCCCCGCGACCTGCGCGTCATAGCCCTCGCGCTCGAACTCGCGTTGTAGAAACTCACGAATGTGCCCGTTACGATCCGCAAAAAGTACCGTGAATCTCTGTGCCATCTCGAAGCCCCAAGTCCCCCCTGCTCTGGAATGCGTACAGCAGCCCAGTAGCAAGAGTTCTGGGCAAAACACGTGCCAGCAAATAGACAACCGCGATATTCTGCCTGTTGTCTTCAAACAAAAGGGGTTCGAGCCGATGATTAGTCGGGACGCGATCTACTTTGCACGAGCCTACTGTCAGGATTCTTTACAACTAGAAAAGCGAATGGAATCAACATACGGAAACTCTCACCAACCATCGAAGGCGCTCAGTTATCCATAGGCGTTTCTGAAGGCGAAACGGTGGTTTCCTTTCTCAACCGATATTTCTCAATCTTCGCCTGGAGGGTTGGGCGGGACAGGCCCAGCAGTTTGGCGGCCTGTGTGCGGTTTCCGCCGGTAGCGGTCAAGGCTTCGCCGAGGACGATACTGGAAAAATGGTCTACGAGAAAGGCAAACAGACCATCTCGCCTTCCCGACAACAAGGCCTTTCTCACCCACGCCCCAATCACCTCTCTCGTATCCTGATCTTGATCCGCCTCCACTTTCAAACTACCCTTGATAGCCCTGGAGAGGTTTTCTTGCCCGATGGGGTAGCCGCAGCTGAAAATGAGCGCCTTTTTCATTGTATTGGCCAATTCGCGTACATTGCCTGGCCAGGAGTAACTCTCGCATAGCGCTTTGGCTTCATCGGTTACTCCCGGGTTGTCGATCCCCATCTCTCTGGCAAAACGGGTGAGAAAGTATTCGTTTAGAAGAGAAATGTCTCCTTTGCGTTCCCTCAACGGCGGGAGTTCGATCGTGACAACCTTCAAACGGTAGTAGAGATCCTCCCGGAAACGACCTCGGGGAATTGCGGCCTCAAGATCCCGGTTGGTCGCTGCAATGATGCGGACATCCACCGGTGTTGTCTCCCGACCGCCAAGCCGTTCGATGCTCTTCTCCTGCACCAGACGGAGAATCTTGGCCTGGATACCCATCGGCATGTCCCCGATTTCATCCAGGAACACCGTCCCGCCGTTTGCCCGCTCGACTTTGCCGACTTTGCGATTCTGGGCGCCGGTGAAAGCTCCCCTTTCGTAGCCGAACAGCTCGCTTTCGAGCAGTGTTTCCGGTATGGCAACACAGTTGATAACCAGGAAAGGTTTCTCTGATCGAAGACTATGCTGATAGACTGCGCGGGCCACAAGCTCCTTGCCGGTTCCGGATTCCCCGCAGATCAGAACTGTTGCGTCAGTGGGGGCCACGCGGCCAATGCTCTTGTAAACCTCATGCATGGCCTTGCTTCTGCCAACAATGGCATCTGCAAGGCCGTTTTCCGGAATAACGTTCATCTCAACCGGCTGTTGCATCAAGCGGCCCGCTTCAAGAGTCTGCTCAATCAGGCCGAGGGTATCAGGCATTTCAAAGGGCTTAAGAACATACTCGACGGCGCCCATCTTGGTGGCCTCGATGGCCGTATCCGTAGTCCCGAAAGCAGTCATGATGATTACCGGTAGCTTTGGCTCGATCCGGCGAATTTCCTCCAAGGCACCCAGGCCGCTCATCCCCGGCATACGGACATCCATGATCACCAGGTCTGGCGCACACTTTCTTACTTCCTTTATCCCCTCTTCGCCGGTCGCGGCTGTTTGTACTCCGTACCCTTCCTCTGAAAGAATCTTCGCGAAGCTCTGTCTCAACTGTACATCGTCGTCCACAATCAAAATCGATCTCACGGCTTCTCCTCCGTTATCGGAAGGGCGATCGAAAACGTTGTTTCCTCGCCCTTCTTTGATCGCAGGGTCAGGCGGCCTCCATGCCCTGCGATTATCCTCGCTGCAACTGCCAGACCCAGTCCAGTTCCGTCCTCTTTCGTGCTGAAAAACGGCTGAAACACCCTCTCCTGGATGTGCTCGGATATACCCGGCCCCGTATCGCTGATCCTGATCAAGACCGCACCACCGATTTCTTCATCAACGATTTCTTCCTCGGAAATCGTAATCTTGCCCCCTTCTTCCATGCACTCACAGGCATTGACGATGAGATTGACCAGGACTTCCTTCAACAGCTCTGGATCCCCATTTATGCTAGGCAACGGGGAGCGACGCTCGCGTTCGACTTGCACATGAGCCAGCTCCAGCTGGTGTTGAAACAGCCGAAGGGTTACGTCCAGGATCTCCGAGACACTTATCTTTTGCATGTGCAATCTGTGGGGACGAGAGAATTCGAGGAAATTGCACACAATGTTATCCAGGCGCCGCATTTCCTCGGAGACCACCCCGAGATCTTCCTGTTGGGTTGGTGAAAGATCCAGACTTCGCTCCAGGGAGAAAAGACGCATCTTGATCGAGGTCATCGGGTTGCGGATGCTGTGGGCGAGATCTGCCGCAAGCGCACCGATCGTTGCCATCTTCTCCGATTGCCACAGCAGCTCCCGGCTTCGCTCAAGCTCAGCGCGCGTATGATCCGCATCCTCAACCATGCGGGAAACGTGTTGGCTCAGCTCATCGATATCATCTCCGGGCTTGACCAGATCAGAATCCGATTCGCCGATTTGCGCAGGAGCCGTCTCGCGCGCCAGCCTTTGGATCGGCTCCAGGATCTGGATCACCAGGACAAAAGCCAGTATCACGGTGACCGCCGCGGCAAACTTGGTCATTCCCGTGATGATTTTTTGTTGCCTGGTCCTAGCCTGGTAGTCGCGCCAGCTCTGGTCAGCCCTTTTCTTCCACAGCTCTCTGAATCGGTCACTGAGACCGAGGATCTTGGCAAAATAACGCTCACTTTGCTGAAGCGCGCCCTTAAACTGCTGGTTTCCGGGAGCATAACGGGCGCCCACTTGATCTTCGAAATGGATGTACTCGGAATACGCGGTTTCCAGCTCGGCAAGTGCCCGTTTCTCAGCCTCTGCGTTGGGAAGCTTTTGGGCCTCTTCGAGTCGATCCCTGAAATCCCTGCGGTGCCTCTCCACTTGATCGAGCCAGTCCGCATCGTTGACCAGTAGATAATAAAACACAGCCGCTTGCTGATTTGCGAGTGCAGTTTCCAACTCCTCGGCCACTTCCAGGGCTCTCACATCCACGGTAATGAGATTCGTGAATAGAGTTTCCATTCCGTAGGCGTACCATACCATAATCGAGCCGAAGGTCAACGTCACTAGAATCAAGGTGACCAAGGTCAGGAAAACACGAATACGCAAACCGCTACGAGTCCGCGGGACCATAATGCCCAGACCCCTGCGAGCAGAATCCCAGGAAACCCCAGAATGTCCTCTGTCGGTCGTCGGCCAGAATGGGAATCTTGGTTTGAGCCAGCATCTCCCTTTTGGACCCTGACAAGCCCATGCTTTTTCAGCTCCTCATGGGATTCTGGCCTGCTTTCCCACTGGAGCGCAAGGGATTTTCGACCCGCGTGGGTCCACAGCGTTGTCGGACACGGGTTCCGCGTGTGCGGTGGTCGGTGTTTCGCTCCTTTCGTGGTCAGCTGTCTGGCGCTTGCCCAGGCTGGCGGTTTCGCTCATCGCGGCTCGCGGGGGGATTTCAACTCCTACATACACGACCTGCCTGACACACAGAAGAAACTCCCTTCCGGGTTGCGGCCCGGAAGGGAGCATCAAGTTGACTCAGATCAGCCGAAATGCCTTCGAATCAGTTGTACAGCGACCAGTTC
>SMTZ1_10019012_pt1 | contig 10696 bp, 10 predicted proteins | sample DeeMarSWOR136_30_FD_25667 | JGI IMG/M metagenome (IMG submission 25667) | reverse complement strand
CTACCTCTATTGGCGGATTGAGAATGGCCTCCGAAATGGTAAGACCAACGGTGGTATCGTTTTTAGACACTATGCTGCGGGATAAAGAGAGGAATCTGCGGGTTGAAGAACTGCCCGTGCCCGGCTTATTCATAGGCAAATCTCTATCGGCGTTAAACCTGAAGAGACACGCCCATGCCCTGCTGCTGGCCGTCAAGACAGGAGAGGACTGGGTTTATAACCCGTCAGAAAGTTATGTCATTGCGCCTGAGAGTACTTTAGTCTTCATGACTACCCCCGAAGGAAGAGAAGAACTGGCTGGATTGCTTAAAGAATAAATGATATAGCAACGAGGTGATTTCAATGATAATAAGATTCCTGGGGACACATAATGCGGAGTCCAAAAACACCAGGCTGGTGTCCTTCCTCATTGATGATGCCCTCGCTGTAGATGCCGGGAGCCTGGTTTCAGAACTGACCTTCCCCGAGCAGAGGAAGATAAAGGCGATATTGCTCTCCCACGGGCACTATGACCATATCCGGGCAGTCCCCGCTTTTGCTTTTAATAACTCCGACCACACTACCAAAGTCATCGCCACTCCGAAGACCCTTGAAATTCTCTCGTCTCACCTCATTGACGGCGTTGTCTACCCCGAATTCACCAGCGATGCCTCATTCCTGCAAAAGGCAACTATTAAACTAGTCCCGCTGGAACCTTTCAAACCGCAGAATATAGAAGGCTATGAGGTCATAGCCGTGCCGGTGCCACACCCTCTCGACAGCGTGGGCTTTGAAATAACTTCAAGCGATGGCAAGACCCTGTTCTATACCGGCGATACCGGCCCCGGCCTCTCCTCGATATGGGGGAACATATCCCCGCAGCTAATAATAGCCGATGTAACCTGGCCCAACAATCTGAGCACTGCCGCCAGGGATGCCGGCCATCTCTGCCCCAAAACGCTGGAGAAAGAGCTGGCCGAGTTCCGAAGGCTCAAAGGGTATTTCCCCAGAGTGGTTACAATTCACTTAAGCCCCCAACATGAGCCCGAGATAGAGAGAGAAGTCAGAGATGTAGCCAAATTGCTGGGGACTTCGATTGATATTGCCCACGAGGGTGAGGAGATTATCCTGTAGTAGAAATATGCAGCTACCCTTAGGCCGTAGGCTGTTTGAGAATAGAAAAGGCGACCCTTCAGTCAAGCGGCTATTTCTCTTAATCCTGGGCCTCTGTCCAGTAACCGAAGGCCGATCCCAGCTTGTCCTGCAATTTTCTGGTCTTGATGAAAGCTTCAAAAAAAGTCTTGCAGTCATCAAGCATTGTCTGGGCATACACTATGGCTTTGGGCAAGTCCTCATCGGGTGTACTGGACACTCTACCATGACCGGGGTAAACCTGCTTAATCTTCAGATTACTCAAACGTCGGACCGAATTCACATAGTCGCTGACGTTACCACCCACAGCTATCTCAGACAGAGTGCCTCCAGCAAACACTGTATCGCCAGTGAAGAGCAATCCCGCTCTTGGCTCATATAGGCAGATGCAACCCGAGGTATGCCCCGGCGTATGTATTACCTGAAGTTCATAATTTCCAAGGTCAATTATAGAACCGTTCTCTGTGCTGCTACTACAGCAGTCCGGTGGAAGAAGGCGGTAGCACCAATATGGTCGTAATGTTCATGTGTTAATATAATCAGATTTACGTCCTTTATATGCAAGCCTAATTCAGTAAGCCGACGTTTTAAAACGGGGAATTTACCGGCAACCCCGGTATCAATAAGGGCATTCTTGGTATCGCCCTTGATTAGATAGACATGGCTTCCGGGCTTCTCACCACGAAGTTGGTAGATCCCCGGCACCAATTCAATTACTTTGGATGGCTTTGATTGCACTTCAGCCCTCGTCCGCATCCGAGGGTTAAGTGGCTTCTCTTTCACGGTGAGGCTCCTTCAGAAGGTAATCGTTTATCCATGTCTCGTAGTCTCTGACACAAAGTGTGCATGAGACTGAGGGCGAATTCTGGCTGTTGTCGCACCATAAACAGGAATCTAGCCCTATCCATGACAATTAATTCGGTGCCGTCCTCAACAGCCGAGGCAGTAGCTGACCGTGGGGAGTCATCCACCAGAGCCATCTCACCGAAAAAATCACCGGGATTCAGAACAACCAGCGGTATCTGTTGAGTTTCATTCTGCCGAACCGAGAGCAGCACCCTCCCGCTATGAATGAGATACATTTCACTGCCGGTGCTTCCTTCTTCAAAGATGACCTCGGATTTCCGGTACTTTTGCCGGAATTTGGGTAGGGACACAGTTTCGTCTACTCTGTCCTCTGCCATAGTCATATCCGGTCTAACACTATGAGAAAGGTTACTTTTGCTGTGCTGGGTCCCTTTCGCTCCCAAGATAAAACCCTATTGACATGCGGATTGTACCAGAGTACTTTGTGATACCGTTCTGTTTTGGTTGGTAGCCAGAATTCAGTGTATTCTCCTCTCTGGCTGAATTCTTCGTACCCACCGGTGGATGGAAGACACTGATGGCGAATAACCGTAATGTTCTTCAAGATATTGAGCAATTTCCCTGTATAGTAGGTTGTCCGCCCATAGTCTCTGAGCGATTTCGACAAATAGGCGTGGCACCTTCATATGAAATAGATTATCCTTAGAAGTGAATTTCCGTTTACAGTCACAACAAAAATAGCGCCTCACTCCCTTAACCATCCCGTACCGAGAGATGTGATTACCCCCACAATACTTGCAGAATCTAGGCTTCGGTTCTGTTTTATCCGCATCCAGAGTTCCTTGTTCACGTAACATGGGAGCTAAGCCCTCCGATATTTCATCTTCATCCGCAACACAGTCTGGCTCGGGGCAAGTAAAGCAATCGGTATGATTCTCACAGCCATTTCCATACGGCAAGCTGCTGTCCACAATAGCACCTCCGCGTTTAGCTCTTTCTCTAGCGATTATCCGCACCAACCAAAACAGAATGATACCTATTGTATACTATAAGATAGTACTTTTATCCATCACTACCAATGTACCATTCCTGCCAGCAGAATTATCGCATTGGTAGCTAAAAAAGTCAAAATTAGCTGAGAGAAATTATAAGTTTTTTATCGGAACAAGCGAAGCATTGCAGATAAACAGTAGATACCGTCAAAAGTCTATGCTGCTGGTAAAACACTCTCGGCACTTACAGAAGGCCTAACATGCATAAAAAACGGCTATTAATAATTGTTCTGTCAATACTTGTTCCGTCTATTATAGTGGCCTCGATTTTAGTTCACCAGGGCCAGGAGCCGTCAGATGGGGGAGTAGCAGAAGTGCCAACAGATACGACTCCTTCACCTTCAGATACGCCCACACCTGAGCCTACAGTTCCACCCTCCACCCCTTCTACGCTCACCATGCTCTCAATAACCGAAGGGAATATATTCGTAATGAAGGTAGGTACGGACAGTTGGATAGAAGCACAGGTTGGGATGTCTCTAGAAATCGGAGACATTGTAAAGTCCGGCACTAATTCTAGCGCCGAAATCACTTTCTTTGATGGTAGCACTATCGAACTACAGGCTGGCACCGAGATTGAAGTTGCTTCACTCGATATTTCCACGGATACTGGCTCTACAACCATTAGCCTTAAACAGGCAATAGGGGATACCATAAGCCGCGTTACAAAACTTGTTGACCCAGCATCTCGCTACGAAATTGAAACACCGGCTGGTGTGGCGGTGGTGAGGGGAAGTGTCATGGTAGTTTCCGTCACCGAGACCGGCACAACCTGGATAACTAATAATAAAGGGAATATGTGGGGCATTGCGCAGGGTGTGGAACTGAAGATCCCTGAATGGCGAACATGCATTATTATACCCGGTCAGCCACCTAGGCTCATATGGTTGGGAGGTGGCGGCGGTGGCGGCGGTAGTGATGGATCTAGGCCTAGCGAGACTGATCTAGCCATTGACAAGTCGGACAGTTCTGATCCAGTCGACCCCGGCACTAACCTTATCTATACACTCCGGATAACCAACAATGGCCCATCGGATTCTACCGGTGCAGTTGTTGTTGATGCCCTGCCATCTGGTGTTAGCTTTGTCTCAGCTACAGATGGCGGAACCTATGACTCTGACTCACACACCGTCAGCTGGGCCATAGGCACACTGGCCAATGATGCCAGCACATCCGTCAGTATTACAGTTAAAGTAAACGAATCCACCACTGCAGATATTATCACCAATACGGCTACAGTGGATGCTAATGAGCGTGACCGTTATCGGGCTAACGATACCGCCACTGAAGATACCACCATCGACGTGAACGATCCGCCGCTGGCAGAAGACGATGCCGCCACTACCGATGAGGATAACCCGGTAACCGTTGCTGCTTCGGGAGTCTTGAGCAATGATTCCGACCCCGATGTTGGTGATACCTTAACTTTAACCGCAGTTGATACGAGCGGGACCGTAGGTACGGTCACTGCCTGGGATGCGGATGGCTCCTTCACCTATGACCCTGACGGACAATTCGAATATCTGCCGACTGGCGGCTTAACCACCGATAGTTTCACCTACACGGTATCCGATGGCAATGGCGGCACTGATACCGCCACTGTGACCATTACCATTAATGGTGTCAACGATGCGCCTACGGGCATCAGCTTGGACAACAGCAGCGTAGCTGAGAACCAGCCTTCCGGCACGGCGGTGGGCGACTTTTCGACTACCGACCCAGACACTGGTGACACCTTTGCCTACAGTCTGGAGAGCGGCGGGGGTGATGATGACAACGCCTCGTTCACCATCGCCGGCACTCAGCTGCAGACCGCTGCCTACTTCGACTATGAGACCAAGAACTCCTACTCAATCCGCGTCCGGACTACCGACTCAGGCGCGCTCCACTATGAAGAGACTTTCACCATCACTGTCACCGACGCCAACGACCCACCAGTGGCAGTAAACGATAGTGCTACCACACCGGCGGATACCCCGGTCACCATCGATGTCCTGGATAACGACTCCGATATGGACGGTGATACACTAACTGTGGATTCAGTAACTCAGGGGACTAATGGCTCGGTCACCAATAACGGTAACGATGTCACCTACACCCCGGACCCTATTTTCACCGGCACCGATAGCTTCACCTACACCATCAGCGATGGTAACGGCGGTACCGATACGGCTACCGTCACTGTCACTGTCCTTAAAACGCTTACCAGGATTAATATTCAAATAGATACGGGGCCGACGGCTTCAATATTTATCTGGGATGATACCACAGATTCGTGGGCTATAGACGAAGTTACTCAAGAGTTAGTAGATGGGACTAATCACGAAACATCTCTTCAAATCACTGTTGCTGGAGGACACTATTATTACGTCTGGGTAGAGGCGGCAGACGTCACACATTATGTAAAGAACTATCCTAAGGATTGGATCACCACATCTGCTCCTGAAGGCGAGGGTGAGGCTGCCTATGGATATGCGGCCGCAGACTCTCTCTACTCAGTTCACTTTAGTATCATCAAATAGACGGGGGTTCGTTGGGTTGCTAGACTATTATTAATACCTTTCCCAGCTTGGTTATACCCAGATAAGAGCAGTATATTATGATGGCGAGGCCATCTTAAAAGTCCGCGACGAGAAACAGATATCTAGAGGCGAATCAAGATTACAGTTAATCCGTTATCCAAGCGTAGAATAACCAGACGCCAACGCAAGCGCCTTAATCACACTTTAGTAATCATAGGGGTGGGCTGCTTCTTTACGCTTGCGGCTTTACTGGTTCAACCGTTCTATAGCATCAGTTTGTGGTTGTCGGACCAGCTTTTCACCTCCGAACCCCCTTCTCCTAATATCGTTATCGCTGGTATCGATGATAATACCTTTGAAGCTTATGGTCGGTGGGCAGATTGGCCACGCAGTCTCCATACCCAGGCTATCGATAACTTAAGCCAGGCTGGAGCCAAGGTAATCAGCTTTGATGTCATATTCACCGATAGCTCCCCCGATGATGAAATGCTGGCGGCAGCAATGGCCGAAGCGGACAATGTTGTCCTGGCCGCCGTTGGCACTCAACCTGTCTCCCCGGCCGGAGCTGAGATTACCTATGATAATTTCCTGCTGCCGATAGCTTCTCTAGAACAGGCCGCCAGTAATACTGGACATGCCAATGTGGTCCCCGATGGCGACGGCACAGTGAGGCGACTACCGCTAATTGTTAAGTCAAGTTTAGGACAAGTCTATCCCTCATTGACCCTGGCTGTACTTTACAGGCATTTCTCAATGCCCTTACCGCAAGAATATCTCCTCGAAAATGGCACCGTTAACTTGTTGGCTCGTGATATTCCGGTTGATACCTCATATGGTCTGCGCATCAACTTTGCCGCCGATAATGAAAAACGGCCGTACGTCTCCTACGGTGATGTTATCAGCGGCAACTTCGACCCGTCGCTAGTCAAGAACAAGATAGTATTGATTGGAATGACCGCTACCGGTGAGCCCGACACCTGGGCAATCCCCACCTCAGCCAGTAAGGTTCCCGGAGTTTTTATACACGCTACTGCCATGGATACCATTCTCACAGAGCGTTTCTTGACAGAGTCCGGCATCATCATCACGCTAATGATTATGCTGCTGCTAGTCGGCATAACTGCCTTTGCCTTGCCCCGGTGTGGGAATTGGTACTGGACGGATGTAGCTAAGGGGGCGGGAATAACCATAGGCTTATTTGTTGCCTGCCTGGTAGCCGGCTTCTTTGTTTTCGACAGAGGATATATCCTGGGCCTACTTTATCCCTTGCTGCTACTACCAGTAGTCTATGTCGGCAACATTCTTTACATGGTCGTTATTGCGCAGTCGGATAAACGGTTTGTCAAAGAGCTTTTTGGTCGATATATTTCGCCCCAAATAGCCAAGGAGATAGTTAGCCGAGCTGATGCTGGGGACCTTCACCTCGGAGGCGAGCAAAGGGAGATAAGTGTGCTCTTTGCTGATATCCGTAACTTTACCCAGATAAGTGAACAGTTGTCTCCTGAAGCTACAGTGAAAATGCTCAACACCCACTTATCAGTTGTGGCCGATGCAGTAGTACAGCATGACGGTATAGTTAACAAGTTTGGCGGCGATAGCATCATGGCAGTATGGAACGCGCCGCAACCTCAGCCAGAGCACGCATTGCTGGCAGTAAAGGCAGCGTGGGAAGTACAGCAGAAAGTTGCTGAACTACAGCAAAGCGATAGCCAGTTGCTCCCAGTGCAACTTGGCATTGGCATTAACACCGGTATAGCCTTAGCCGGCAACATAGGCTCGGTTGGACGCACCGAATATACCGTCATCGGAGATTCCATTAACATTGCTTCACGCATCTGTAGCAGCACCCCCGGCGGTGAAGTCTGGATTGGTGCTGAGACGTATAATCAAACAAAGGATTATATAGAAACCGAGGAACTCAAGTCACAGAGTTTTAAGGGGAAAGCAGCACCCATTACAGTATATCGAGTAACTGCGTGGCGCCCTATAACCCCTCAGAACAAAAGTAGGCCCTCGCCCTCCTGATGTCCACCTTTCCCTTTAAGGATAGTCTCCCGGATAAGCCTCTCCAGGTCATCAGACCAACAGGCTTGATTAGATAATTAAAAGTTGTGAAACAGCAAACGTGCTTACTGGCGTTTCTTAAGCGTAATCTTCATCCAAATATCTGTTAGCGCCATCTGGTAGCTGCCTTTGAATGCCGTTTGCTCTAGCATGTCTTTAATTACGGTCTGGTATTCTTCCAGGCTGAAACCATGTAGCGTAGAGACTCTGTGTCCAAGTCGGCCGACCAGGAACCCATATTTCTTACTCATTTTTCTTCTATCAGCCCGGTTGTTGAAAACCTCAGGACACCCATCGTATATCCAGGCTTCCCTGCCGGCTTTTAGAACACGATAGCATTCATCAAACACCATGCGTGGTGTCTTCCAATGGTGCGAAGCGCCCGTACTAACCACAAGGTCCATCGAGTTATCCTTGAAAGGGAGTTTGGCCGCATTGCCAAACACAAATCGAGCACTATCAACGCCTTTGGCATGGCGTCTGGCAATCTTGACCATTCGCCTGCCGAGATCGATACCATAGACCTGCAGGTTGGGCGCCCTCCTGGCAATCTCTATTGATAAATAGCCAGTTCCCGAACCTAAATCAAGAATAGTCCCCTTTCCCGTGCTTTCGAAGAACTTTTGTCACTGTCGCATTGTAGAATATGGCACCAGGGGTTGGGATTGCTTCAGGCTTCCTCAGTAAATCCTTGATGAATCTTGTTAGAGACATGCTCATTCCTCGAGCAAGATGTCGCTGAAACCACCACCTCCACAAGCCGAACTAAGCCGAGGAAGATTATAATCCGCCCCAAGAAAGGAGACAAGCGTGGTATCTGAGTAAATATTTAAGTGGAGAAGATTTTGAGAGGTATTATTTTAGTAAAGGTTGGGTGTTTCCCGGCTGGATAGGCTTCTCACAATGGTTTAAAAAGGAGTTTGGCGTCTATCCACCGAGAGAGATGTTGGTTGAGTTAGCGAAGATGGGTAAGGAAGAGCGTGAAGAAAACACATCGTTTGGGGCATATTTATGGGAAAGACGTAAGAGCAAGGTAAAGGTTGTTTTTAAGTTTGGTTTGAAATGATGGGGCAATCATTTCACTTTATTTCGAGACGGTCGAGTACTTCCATTAGGGTCTTGAGGGTTTTATCTAAATATAGGTTTATCTGGAATTGAGTCATGGCGTTTGGGGGTCCTTGACCGTGCAGGTTATTCTGTATCAAGTATACCAGAGCAAGTGAATTCTTTTTAGCTGCTTTGTTGTATTCGTTGTACTTCAATTTAAGGGATTTACTCCACTGCTCAAAGTCCTCCCCAGTGTCTTTGATGATGCGGTCGAAAAACCGTATGTGGAATATATTTAAGCAATCAGTTAGTTGGTCCGCATCTTTTAACTTAATACCACAAGCAAGGACTACTGTCCATAGGTTCAATGCCAGCAGCTCGTCAAGTAATGTCATGAGCTGTTCTGAGTTTGAAAGATTAAGTCCGAATAGTACCTTCGCCTCTCTGGAATCTAAAGGGGCTTCACTCGTTAAATCAAAGACTCTAGCATCTTGTTTTATACCCTTATTGCTGATTTGCATAGCAACCCAATGCAGTAAGGCTTCGGCAAACTCTTCCTTCGATACTTTTATTTTTTTTGACAATGTATTCTCACTTTAGCTTACCAACTATTACAAGGTACTCAGGAGTTCCATAGTGTGCAAAAAGCCTTATGAAAATGCGTATCTCTCCATTATTTGTCGCCAGAGATATCCTGTGAAGCACTTTATTTTCTTTTGGCAAAGTACTGATATGTCTACCTGAACTTCCGACCCAATATCCCGCATCATGTTTCAGTCCAAGAATGCATGGCAATACATAACACTGTTTCAATGCTTCGTACCCATATGCAAGGATGGTCATACCGTATGCTATCTTCGCCAACATTCGTTCGAAGCAATGTCCAGAGAAGTGCGCATTAATCGAAATGCCTTCGATGCCAAATTTGCCCTCTAGCTCAGTCGGCTTAAGACCGTGCACATTAACTGCTATAGTCATAACACTGTTTTTATTACTGCGTTTCACTATATAACCTGGTTCTTCAAGACTACGCGTCATGAAAATGACTGGGCAATCGGCTACCGGAACTACAATGTTGTCTTTACGCCCCTCCCTGTCAACCTCGAAAGAAAACTCCTTTGGACGATTGCGTGGTCGACGAGTTGGCAAACCTAGTGCGGCGCGAGCCAACGTGAAATACTCTCGAAGAACGGTTCCCTCAAAAGCCGAAGTGATTTTATTGCATGCCCCACAACTCCCCTTGAGCAACTGCCAGGGTCCGTTGAGTCCGTAGGGCACGATATGTTCATCAGTTAGATTATTGGTTGAACCACAATAAACGCACTTGCCAATATGTCTCTCTGTCGGTGTTGATTCAAGGTTCGTTCTCGAAAACAATTGTCTGCGATTCACGTCACTATTATAGCAGGCGCAAAGGGGGCTGAATTATTAACAGTCTGCACTGCCCCCTGTAGGAATCGCTCCAAATGTCGTCTCCATTTGAATACGTCTATTGAAGGTTGTAATTCAGATTTATCTGTTAAATAATATGTATTCTTTTACTAATAGAGAACTGAAAATTGATGTTATAATAGTCTTCGAAAGGAGGCAAGCGGTTGCCGCCTTTTCTACTGGCTATATGGGATACTAGGTAGCAAGCCCCGCCGCTTTCAGGATATCGGGAACCACCTCTTCCCGGCCGATGGCCATGACATGAACTCCATCGCATATGGATTCTTTTTCCAGAGTGGCAATCATCCGACCCGCGATTTCTATACCCTTATTAATTGCCTCGCCTTTGGGGGCAGCCGCTAATTCATCAATCAAGTTTTGGGGCACAAAGACGCCCGGGACATTTTCAGTCATATACGTCGCCATTCTGGCTGACACAAGCAGAATGATGCCAGCCAGTATCTTGACCGGAAATTGGCGGGCATGTTCCATAAACTTAGCAAATTTGTCCAGGTCATAGATGGCTTGAGTCTGGAAGAATTCGGCACCGGCTTCAACCTTCTTTTCAAACTTGATTAACTGAGGCTCAATCGGGTTTGCTTCAGGTGTGACTATGGCTCCGGCACAGAACTCCACAGCCCC
>SMTZ1_10014711_pt1 | contig 10696 bp, 8 predicted proteins | sample DeeMarSWOR136_30_FD_25667 | JGI IMG/M metagenome (IMG submission 25667) | reverse complement strand
GGTCCGGGCTTCACCGGCCCCAGGGATACGGTAGGCAAAGCATCTTACCGATAGCCAAGTCGGCAGAAAAAAGCAATACAGCAAATAGTCTTCGGAAACAAAAATGAAAAGACGGGAATTCATCACAGCAACAACAGCGTCAGTAATCGGACTGGCGCTCGGCCGGAGAACATTAGCGACGGACGATCCAAAGCCGGATAGCAGGCCCAACGTTCTTTTTATTATGACCGATCAGCAACATGCGGGTATGATGAGCTGCACGGGCAACAAATGGCTTGAAACACCTGCCCTGGACCGGCTTGCTTCTTCGGGCATAAGGTTTGAACGGGCCTATGCATGCAATCCTGTTTGTGTGCCCAACCGATTCAGTCTGCAGACAGGCCTTATGCCCAGCGTCATAGGAATGGGCCAAAACAATGATTCCGGACGGGCCGCCGTGACCGATATTATGCTGAGACAGTCACTTGGATGTATGTTTCAGAAAGCGGGCTATGAAACAGTCTATGGAGGCAAGGTGCACCTGCCAAAGAAGATGAACAATGTGCAGAACATTGGATATCGAAATCTAACGAGTGACTCGCGCTGGGGATTGGCTGATGCATGCGCTAAGTTCATCAGGGGACAACACACAAAACCATTTTTTCTTTTCGCCTCATTTATCAATCCCCACGATATCTGCTACATGGCTATCAATGATTATCGGCGCACTCAGGGACAAGCCCCGATAGGCAACATAGATTCCAAAACTTGCGAGGCCGTCTTGAATAGATCGAGAAAAAGTAAAGACATCAGCACTTTTGTGGAGAAAAACTGCCCTCCATTGCCTGCAAATCACGAAGTACCGGAAGCCGAGCCGGAATGTATAACCCGCAAGTATGTCAATGCAAGACCTTTTCGAGCATATATCCGAGAGAATTGGACCAGGAATCAATGGCGCCTGCACCGATGGGCGTACTGCCGGCTGACCGAAATGGTCGATAAGGAAATCGGGATAGTACTTGATGCCCTGCGAGAAGCAGGACTGGAAGATAACACCTTGATAGTATTTACGAGCGATCATGGCGACATGGATACTGCGCACAAAATGGAGCATAAGTCGGTACTTTATGAGGAATCCGTGCGTGTTCCATTCATAATAAGCTACAAAGGAAGAATTAACGGCGGCGTGGTTGATGATACACATCTTGTTTCCAACGGTCTCGACCTTCTTCCCACCCTTTGCGACTACGCAGGTATAGAAAAGCCTCAAGGACTACACGGCAGAAGTTTGCGACCTTTGGCGGAAGGAAAGAATGCTAAACAATGGCGTGATTTCGTTGTTTCGGAGAGTCAGAACGGAAGGATGCTGCAGAGCGGCCGATTCAAGTACTGTATATACGACTCAAGCAGACATCGCGAACAGCTAATAGACCTCAAGCGTGATCCTGGTGAAATGAAAAACCTTGCCAATGTTGACGGCTACAAAGATGTCCTATACAGGCATCGTCGGTTTTTGCGAGATTGGGTTCAAAGAACCGGAGACAGGATAGCAGATGAGTACATTGATGCCGGAACATAGAGAACCAGTGTCGCCAAGCTAATCGTGATGTTTAACTTGTAGATGAAATATTAGTGAGTATCATAGGAATAACTATATAGTTAAATCTTCTGAAATGAATTGAGGTAAAGATGGGTATACTTTGGGAAGTTGTGCAAACCGGCTTGATGTACGGCCAAAAGCGAAAATCCGATTCAGTTGAAGATCGAGTTCAGTTTCTTGAAAGTCAGCTTACATTAACACAAAACACATTGCGTGATTTGGTAAAGAAGCTCGAAGAGCTCCATGGGCTTGATATCGACGGTGACGGCAGGGTCGGTTAGGTATTGTCCCAACCGACGTTTTTGATAGCCCACGCGGCCGGAAATTGGAAAACGGGTCATATATGTATTCAAGTAGTAACAGAGATGACCATACAACCAGTACAAAATGAAAGTGAGATAGAAGTCGTTGTAAATCTTGCTTATGAGATATGGAATGAACATTTCACCCCTATCATCGGCAAAGCTCAGGTCGATTATATGCTCGAAAAATTCCAGTCAAGAAAAGCTATAGCTGAGCAAATTGAAAAAGGATTCCTGTACTATTTAATAAAAATTAACAACGTTTCTATCGGCTATATGGGGATTCATCCGGAAAAGGATGTGTTGTTCGTGAGCAAAATCTATATCAGGTCTGCTGAGCGTGGTAAAGGTTATGGCAGAAAAGCCATTCAGTTTCTTGAAAAGATGGGCCGGGAAAAGGGATTAAAAAGGATTACGCTTACCGTGAACAAGAATAATACAGATACGATAAAGGCTTATGAAAAATTTGGTTTTAGAAACACAGGTTCTGTTGTTCAGGACATCGGTAACGGTTTTATAATGGATGATTATGGAATGGAGAAAGTTATTTGATAATCCAATCCGGTTAGGCCGCCTTGGGTAGGCGGCTAAGGATTCAATATACACTTTTATAAGGAGGTGTTTTCGTATGAAAATGAGAGCTTTTGTTGCTGTAGTGTTTTCACTCGCATTATTATCAACGGTTTTTGCAGAGTCGCTTCCCGTCTATTTCGGGACTTACACCCGGGGAGAGAACTCCAGCAAGGGGATTTACCGCAGTGTGCTTAATCTTGAGACTGGAGAATTATCTGAACCGAGTCTTGCGGCCAAAGCCGTAAATCCGTCATTTCTCGAGATTCATCCCACCGGCAGGTTTCTTTATGCCGTCAGTGAGGCAGGCGAAGCCGGCAGTGTCAGTGCGTATGCAATCGAGGCAGATACGGGGAACCTTAAGCTGCTCAATACACAGCCATCGGGTGGTGCAGGTCCATGCCACGTCAGTATAGACCATAAGGGGAAAAACCTGCTCGTTGCCAACTATGGCAGCGGCAGCGCCTCGGTAATCCCGATTAGATCGGACGGCAGACTTGGAAATCCGACCGGCTTTGTGCAGCATACCGGTTCCGGCGTGATCAATGTAAGCCCGGACAACCGCTTTGCCTTTGTCGCCGACCTCGGAATTGATAAGATAATGATTTATAAGCTCGATGTTGGAAAGGGAACGATCGTTGCAAATAATCCACCGTTTGTAAAGGTCAAGCCCGGGGCCGGACCGCGGCACTTTGATTTCCAACCAAACGGAAAGTACGCTTACGTGATCAATGAACTTGGTTGCACGGTAACTACCTTTGCTTATGATTCGGTTTCGGGTGCTCTAAAGGAAATCCAGACTATCACGACGCTACCAAAAGACTTTAACGGATCCAATACGTGTGCCGAGGTGTGTGTTCATCCCGGCGGTAAGTTTGTTTACGGTTCAAACCGGGGACATGACAGCATCGTGGTTTACCGTGTCGACTTGACTGATGGGACACTTACTTATGTTGAACACGAAACCGGTAATATAAAAACACCACGGAATTTCAACATTGATCCGACGGGCAAGTTTTGCCTTGTCGCCAACCAAGGCGGAGATAGTGTGATTGTTTTTCGGGTTAATAATAAAAGTGGTGCACTTGAGCCAACGAGTCATAAGGTTTCTATCGCAAAGCCGGTCTGTGTGCGTTTCTTAGGACCAAGTGATGATGATTGATGGATTTTTATAGGTTACATAAGGATAGTAAATACGACTTCGTCCACACACATAAAAATGGTTCGCTCCTGAGTTATGTATTCATGACGGAAATCTGATGAAGGAGATTAGGCTGCCTCAGATAAATAAAGAGGGCATGTGTCTATTATTTCTTCCTCGTGATACCCTTTCCCAATAATGGCAGGACTTCATTTGATTCGGTGGGACCATAGTTAAATATTGTAAATCCCCCTGTGTCGAGTTGGCGTGTGATACTGATCTGCTCAATTAGTTTGCAGATGTCGGATGAATTGTTCCAGACGCTTAAACCGATTCCAGGATAACAAGGAACATTACCGGCCCATTTAAGCTGCTGTTCAATCATGTTTTGGAAGTGGCTGCTTGAGTCTGTGTAGTCCATAGGGCAGACGAAGTCAAGAAGGCCGCGGTCACACCATAACTTCCAATCCTGACCAACGGTGTTACGATCAACCGGCCAGTTTCTAAAAACTGCTGCAGAGATCTTGATGTCTGCTCTTTCTTTCTTTGCCCGTTGGGCTATGGCAGCCACGACAGTGGTTACTTGCACACGGCGGAAGTCCAGCCATTTTTCACTCAGGCTTTCATTATTTTTCAGGTCGGAGGGCCAATTGTTGACTTTTTCGCCTATGCTTTTCTCAAACTGCAGACGACAGCCTTTGCAAAAACAGCCCTCCTTGCCGGGATAGCGTATGTAGTCAAAGTGCAGTCCATGGATGTCGTACTTGCGAGCGACTTCGAGCATAGACTCGATCTCCAGATTCTGATTGTGCGGGTGTGACGGACACAACCAGCGTTCATTCGATGAGCCATCATAATTGACCTGGGTTCGCCCCTTTGCTTTCATCCTGGCAATGAACTTTTTGTCTGTTGCCCAGCCCATATTGTAGTTGACTTTCCAGATATGACATTTAATTCCATATTTCTTGCATGCAGTAAGACAAAGGCTTATTTGGTCGCCCTTTTCCTTTACGGCTGCAGCCACAGGCAATACCTCACTGTTATAAAAGGCGACGCCTCCCCAAAGCATATTAGGTATAATAGCGGTGAAGCCGTTCTCAGCCAGAAGTCTAATGGCCTTGTCCCATGTCATGCCGGCTACACCAAAGGCACTGTGACACCAGAACGCCCGATGTTCTCTGGGAAGAGGCTTTTGAGCTAAGCAATATGCGTCTATCATAGACTCCTGGGCTTTTTCGGCAACAGAGATGGCTTTGGAGAAGTCACCTTCAGATAGCAGAGCCAGGCCCTGTTTACGAAGTCCGGCGGCACGTTCCATAGCTAATTCGGCAGGGCTACCTTTGGATATGATTTTTTCCATCCCTTGCTTGGATGAATTGTATTCATCATATGGTCCAAACCGGCCGATACGGTCCAGGCAGCCTTTAGCTGCTCCACGCCATAGCTCGGGCACGAGGTTTCCGACCATAGCCAGGAGCAAGTGCAGTTTGTTTGCCGAATCATCAGACATGAGTACATGCGTCAGGAAAGCACAGTTTTCGCTGATTACAACGGCGGGTTTACCTGTAGATTGGTCGTTCTTGTTGTACCAAAAAGCAGCGATGCGACTGCGGCCCTCTACTGTAGATGTATCACTTATGTTCCAGGAGGCCTGCTCGGTAACAACCGGAATTCCTTCTAAACCCTTATCGAATGGACGAATCGAGGCAAAATAACCCTGATATTTCTGGCGAATATTAGGGCCGACGCGAATACCCACTATTGGTTCAAGACGGCTGGGTAGTGTATAACAAGCGATCAGCTTTCCGTCAGCCTTAAGGAATTTAGCTATCTCGTCTATTACTTTATCCGGCATTTTCGGATTGTAGGGTAGAATTATGAGCTTGATATTCTTCAGTCTCTCTAATGTGACATCAAGGTCGCTGAGGACTATGTATGAAAGGCCAGCCCTGTCAAGAAATTCGGCCATGATGTTAGTGTATTGTTTAACGGCCTTTAATTCGTTAGGTTTTTCGTTTGCTACTGAATCACCACGTACAACGATAATTTTGCCACCTGAGTCAAACAAGCCCAAAGCTGTAATGTAAAACGCAGTATCCACGTTTTGACCGCGCCATGCGGAAATGCGAATCGTGTCAACTTTGCTCCATCCGGCTGGGCGGCCTTCTATGTCGGTCAAATTCTTGTGAATTTTCACTGTCGTCCATCCGGACGAGGTTGAGGCCGCGAACTTCCCTCTGTACCATCCATCCCCACTGTGCAAGTAAACGCTAAAGCTGCCTATGGGTGATGCATCATAACAGTAAAACAGGAATTGCAGGCCCTTGCACATCGTAAGATCCAGCTTGAGTTCCCTATCCCAGGAAGCGCGGTCAAACTTGGTGCCGTGGAAGTTGCAGGGCATTTTCAGTGCTTTCTTGCCTTCAATTTCTACTAACGATACCGATTTGCTGCCGGTCATTGGTTTCCAGAATGTTTGAGCTGTCTGCTGAGAATACGTTAAGTCGTCGACGATTTCGTAAGTTGTCTGAGGAATTTGCGGCACAGACTCCACGACAGCAGTGGATTGAACGATACAGCTAACAATGAAAACCAACGTGAATCGAATGGACATAAGGTATTTTCCGAAAAGGTGATTGCTTGTTCTTAAGTTTCCCATGTTTGCAAACATAGTGATTTTGATAGCCAGAAAACTCTTTTAGAAGCTATTCTGTCTCGAAGCGTCGGCTGGTGGCATAAACATGCACACCGAAGCCTTGGATTCCATCACGAATAATCCCTTCTTTTACAATATGATTCTCCTCTGAGTAAAGTCTGTAAAGCGTCTTTCCTTCTATTTCTTTTGGCAATCGGCTGATAGTGAAGGCAATACCCTGACTGTGCTCGTTAACGGCGATCATTACCCAGTCTTGACCGGCTTTTCGAAGCATCAATCGTGGTCCCTGTCCGTCAATGGAGCCATAAGTTTCATCTGCAATTGCGAACGGTATAGTCTTCGGATGCTGACCGAGGATTGCCGGCTCAAGAGCACGTAGCTGGCGGGCTATTTTCATCAAATCTCGCCACAAGGAGCTGTCCTTCTCAATATAATGTGTGCCCCAGTAAAGGATAGCGTTTGCCCCATGTACAATAGCATCGTAAGCCATAAAACGGGTCTCGTGAAAGTTGGGGCGTCGACCTTTAACAGCATCTTCTTCTTTTTCACCTTCTTTCTTGAGATCCCGCCAACCGAATCCTTGTAGCACCATCCAAATTGATTTACCTGGAGCGGCCGCACTCATTCTGTCTGTATAAGCTCCCACAGAACTAAGGTTTGTATCCTTTAAATCACTGTGTCCATTACTGGGATTGGAAGGTACCGGGTAAATATCACAGCCGGCAGCATCAACCGCCTTATTATATTCCTTTAAGCTATTGATTGAGTTTCTGGGGGCGTGATTTTGCCAAATAATATGGCTGGAGTCCAGTTGTCGTATGACTTTGCAGCCTCGCGCAATATCTGTGCTTAATCTATCCACCTCGATTGGACAGTTTGATTCCTTCCAGTCGGGATGTTGATTTTTTATTTGAAGCTCTTTCCACAAATTGTCATAGATTTCCTCTGCTTTTTTGAACAATCCACGCTGATTATAATCATCGGCCTTTTCCAAAAGAGATGACCACTTGCCAATGTTTGTGTCTGCAGTGTTAGATTTGGCCTTCTCTATGTGTTTACGCAGTTCACGCTGCTGACCACCGAATACCCAGTGAAAGCGGGACCACCAGATATTCCAAAGAACCTCATCAGGCAGTTCCCAGACCAGCAGTGCCGGATGATGTTTATAGTCATGTATGATTTGCGTCAGTTTTTGTTCGGATTTTATGTCACCTTCTCTCAGCTTAACAGACGACCCTATGCAAATCCAGCCGTAGAGCTTATGTTTGTGTAGACGATCCAAGATTTTTATGTCGGGTGTGACCCGAACTAAATTGAACCCATTGTCGGCTACCTCTCTTAATCTTGACTCTTCTTTAGGCAGCTCATATAAGCCTATGATCAGCCGGGCGGCTCCATCGATTTTCAAAAAACCATCCTGATTGAAGTGACTATCCCCCGTTTGCTTAGGACTCTTCGTGATAAGTTTCTGTGTTTGGGCCCTTGCCGAAAAAAGACAGACCGACGAAAACAAAACTAAAAAGAAGAGGACTTTATGAAGTTTTGTATTATCCATAGCTGAATTGACCATCCAATTTATATTTTAACGTTTAATGTTTACCGAATAATGTGTTATTTTCCCTGTATATGACCGCACCACCTACACAACACTACTATTGAATTCAAACTTAATTTATCACATTATATGATATCATTCAAGGATGTATTATTGCAATAATCGTCCCAACGATTGTAAGAGAATTTTTGAGTTGAAATGGTTCTGTAGTGTTTTCGGCTTAGACGATCTTACCGAAGTTGCAGAAACACTCAGTTCCAAGGATATTCGTATTACCGATGTTAAAGTTGTTCGCCCGGATTGGATGATCATGCGGGCATAATCCCGCGCGATACCCGTTTTCTTCCTACACCAAGCATATTTACCTGTAAGCATTGCATAACGTGACCGTGTGCAGGTTGCCGCTGGTGAATTGGCATTTGTAAATTGAAATCCATCGTATGCCATACGGTCGATATTGGGTATTTTGACTTTTACCACGCCGGAAGAACCGATGTCGCCATATCCCAAATCGTCAGCGTATATATTACTCTACCGTAAAATTCTCCTAACATTCAATTCTAAAAACCAGTATGTTGGTTTCCCTGCATTGCTGGAAAACCGTACACTTCGAGCATAAAATCGACATCAATGAGGCTGTCTTGCATCGAAGAAGCTCGAAAGAATATAATCATATCAAATATCAACTTGCTTAGAGATTATGTGCGCAATATGCCGGTCCAATAGGCGAATAAGCTGTGTGTCTGAGGGGTGTTCAGCAAGTGCTTCTTTCAATGCTTCCTTTACACGTGTTTCATCATTATTATTCATTAAAGCCAGGATGTAGTTGTAGTAGAGCTGAGGCCTTTTATCACCAAGCTTGACGGCCTTGGCAAAGTTGGCTGCTGCGCCTGCATAGTTCTTACTTTTCATTTGTAGATCGGCCAGAGCAACAAAGCTCTCTGCTGATGATGGATTCTTTTCTGCAGCAGCCATGTAGTGAAACTTAGCCTTATCAAGGTTCCCTTTTTCGCCTTCAATATGACCAAGGTACAAGTCGGCCTTGAAATCGGTTAGTTTCTCCTGCTGCATATTTATGAACGCATCCTGAGCTGAAGTTAGTTCTTTTGCCTGGTAATAAGCCAAGCCCAACCGATAGTAGTCTTCGAAAGAAGGGTTTTTCAGTATCGTAACGAGCCTTGCGTAACAAGCAGCAGCTTCCTGCGGCATATCCTCAGTTAGGTACAAATCGGCCAGTAAGCGATCGCTCTGCTCACTGAAGCTTGCATCTATACGCCATGCAAATTCAAGGACATCGATGGCCTGCTGGTTTTTGTCCTGAACGGTCAATGCCTTTGCAAGGGCAATACGATACGCCGTTCGCCCAGGAGAGATATCAGACAATTCTCGATAGATGGCGATTACGCCCGACCAATTATCCTGCTGCTCGAATACATAGGCAAGCAACTCAAGAACCGATGAATTTTTTGGCTCACGTTGTAATTGATCAAGCAAAACCGATTGTGCCTGAATCCATTGTTCAAGCTCTATCATGCATCGTGCAATCCAGATGTCATCTTCTGTACTCTTCGGCTTTAGTGAAGAAGCCTTGAAAAAGGCATACATAGCTTTCTCATATTTTTTGTTTCGATACCTCGCCTGGCCGATGGCCTGCCATAGTTCGGCGGTGACAGATTCCTCTTCGATTCGTATTGCTGCTTCATAGGCCATAGATGCATCGTTCCATCTTTCAAGCCGCATATAACTGTGGCCGAGATTGACATACGCGGCAAAGGTCGGTTTAGATTCAATTGCTTTCCGGTAATGTGCGGCGGCCTTGTTGAAGTCACCTTTAGCAAATGACTCATTGCCCATTTCTAAATTGTCTTTCGACCATGCCGGTCCTAATAAGCAAATACAGCATATTATTGTTTTAACGATGGTTCCCTTGTCTAGCATGATTAACCTCTAACGGTTAAGTCTGAAGCTTATTTTCTGAAAACACCAACAGGAAACGGGTCTGCCGGATTTAATTGCCGGATTAAAACGCCATTGGGCGATTGCCTCAATAGCCAATCGGCCAAAACGCTCATCACCTTCTATATTGTGAATCCTGATATCTTTTGCAATTCCTTCTTCAGATACAATGAATCTTAATACTACGACTGCCTCCAGGCCGTCTCTACGAGCCCATTGAGGGTAGCGGGGTGGGGCACCGGCGATTTTCGATGGTACGCGATCCACCTTTTGAGTCGATAGCGGTTTTCCAAAATCCACAAAGGGCATAGTCTTTGTCGGCTTAAGAAATGCCGAGTCTGCTACAACGACGGGTAGCCCCGCCAGATTGAGTCGTATATCGGGTATCTTTTCAGTCAAATCAGCTACGAACGAAGGCACTATTTCTTCGACAGGCTGGATGGACGTTACAGGTGTCAGTTCTGATGGTAATGGGACAGCATCCGGCATTGTTTTCTCACGGGCTTGCTCAATATCACTCGGAATGAATAAATCCAAGGCTACGATGCGCATCATATCATGCTCGGCCGGGTATGCAAGTGATGGTTTTGTTCGTGCCAAAGCGAGTATGTAGAACATAAAGACATTGGCTCCAATCGCTGCGATAACTAAGAACCAACTCGACCGATAGAATCGGTTATTGATATATTTATTTCTGGGGTAATTCAAATCCATAGGTATTTACCTTGTTGCCGCTGTCGCCAGAGCGACATCTTGTATGCCGGCAGTTCTTATCTCATCCATAACACGTACCACCCGGTCAACAGAAACGGCCTTATCGGCGACAATGACAACCGCTAATTTAGGCTGCATTCTGAGTCTCCTTTGTAAAAAAGGCCTAATTGAAAACAGCCCGATTCTTTGGCTGTCTATAGTTATCCGTCCGTCGGCGCTGATT
>SMTZ1_10012064_pt1 | contig 10696 bp, 10 predicted proteins | sample DeeMarSWOR136_30_FD_25667 | JGI IMG/M metagenome (IMG submission 25667) | reverse complement strand
TTGGCATGTAGAAAATGGTGCGAAAGATCGCACCCTACGCGCTGCGCGTCCTGATTAGGGCTGGGTGGTGATGAGGGAGCGTTTACGAAACGATTTGTCATTCCGACCGAGGCATGGCCGAGTGGAGGAATCTAGCTGCGAACGAGAGACACTTATCATTTTGAAACCAGATGTCTCGATCCCGATAAATCGGGACTCGACATGACAAGTTTCTGGATATCGCAAGCGAGTTTGTAAAAACAGAGCCCCTGCTGAAGGAGGACTATTATCAGCAGGGGCTCGCAACACTGAGCAACGTAATTACTATAGTGGATATATTTAGTCAAGTATAATTTGTAAGGTAAATGTAAAAAGCCATTCGGATGCCGGAGGGGGCTATTCTATATGTTTGTCATTGCCAGGCCACGGCATGTGGCCGCGGTAATCTCCAGCGTGCGAATCGTTGAGATTGCTTCCCCTTCGGCTCTGCTCAGGGCTAAAGGCTACTTTCGGCTCCTTGGGGCCGAGCTCGCAATGAAGGGCAGCTAACGTTATGCCGCCGGGGGAATCCTGAAGGCTTTTTATCTTCGATTCCAACCTTTTACAACGATCCCTCGTCTAATATGATGAATCCATGGAGATGACTTTGTTAGACGACCGAAAACTCGTTGAGCGGGCCCGCGAAGGCGATAGGGCGGCCTTCCGGGCGCTGGTCGAGCGGTATAGAAAGAGGGTTTACGCCGTGGCGCTGGATTTGACCGGGGATCATCACGATGCCGAAGATATTTCGCAAGATGTGTTTCTCAAAGCGTATGGGTCGCTGCCGCGGTTCCGCGGCCGGGCCGGCGTGAGCACCTGGCTGTATCGAATGACGGTCAACGCCTGCATCGACCGCAGCCGCAAAAAGGCGTGGAAGGCCATGAAACCGAAAGGGGCTGTTCTGGATGAGAACATACAGGAACATATCGAAAGCCGCAGCACGCTCAGTCAGCCGGAGCATGAGATGGAGAAAGCGATATTACAGCAACACATCCGGCGGGCCCTGGACGGTCTCACCGAGCGGGAACGGGCCGTCTTCGTGTTGCGGCATTACCACGCGCTGCCTCTTAGGGAGATCGCCGATTGCCTGAACGTAACCGACGGAACGGTCAAGAGCACGCTGTTTCGGGCCATCAAACGACTGAAAGAAAAGTTGTCACCTTATGTTAATGGAAACAATGATTTTCTAAAATAATATATGCCTAACCTTCAATTTTTAGAACTCACACAGAAAGACATGCTATGCATCAATGTCAAGACATACATGACCTGATGGTGGAAGCCTTGTACGATGATCTCGACGGCGAGCGACGGGCGGAATTCGACGCTCATTTGTTGTCCTGCTCCGACTGCGCCCGGCTATATCAAGAAATGGCCGGGGCCCTCCGACTGATGAGCGTCCGAGAAATCGCCGAACCGGATGAGGCGTTCTGGGCCGGTTATTCGGAGCGCCTGGACGCACGTCTGGATGCCGACCAACGACAGCGTCAAAGACCGATCCGGACGAAACATTCAGTTTGGCATCCGCATCCGGCGCTGCGTGTCGGGGCGATTGCGGCCCTTTTGTTGATGGGCATCTTTTTAGGCAAGTGGATCTGGACGGGAGAGCAACCGACGGATCATGGGCCTGAGGCGATGGTTTCGACGCCGGGCCGCGCGGATGCTGCGAATGGTCTGGTAAACGATCGCGTCCAATCGTACTTGCAGAGATCGCAGGTGCTGCTTTTGGCCTTAGCTAATTTCGACCCGCATACGGACGACGCCGTAACGCTCAATTTACAGAGCCAGAAGCGCATCTCCGAGTCCCTGGTCCGGGAGGCGGCGTACTTGAAGACCGCGCTGGCCGATCCCGCCCAGATGCGACTGCGTGAGCTCGTCGGAGATCTGGAGATTATCTTGCTCCAAATCGCCAACCTGGAGGATGAGCACGATCTTGAGGCCGTGGAGCTGGTTCAAAAAGGCGTGAATACGCAGGCGGTCCTGTTCCGCATTGATCTATCGAAAATAAACAGAGAGCCCCCGGGAGCGTCTTCCATCGCAAATCCGAAGCCAACAAATCAAAACAGCACATAATTATGGAGGTTCATCATGATTAAGAACAGAATTGCCGTTTTTCTCATTGTATCGGCCTGCCTGCCGGCCGCCTGGGGAAAAGAGGCTCAGGCCGACCCGAACCAGACGGACACGCAACGGTATCAAGAGGCCTATGATTACATTTTAGAGGAGAACTGGGACAAGGCCCTGACGGCGTTCGAGACCTTCATCGGGCAATACGAAAGAAGCCCGTATCTCGACGATGCCCATTTTTGGCACTGCTTTGCGATGGAGAAAACAGGTGCCGGGGATGAGGACGTATTCACGTGTTATCAGGACCTCATCAAGACCTACCCGAAAAGCCAATGGGCCGACGATGCAAAGCGGAATCTCATTGCCGTGGCCAAGCGGCTTTCGGATATGGGCAAGACCGAGTACAGCGCGATTGTTGAGGCCATGCAGAAATCGGAGGACAAGGAGATCGCCCTGACGGCGATTAGTGCCTTGAGGCAGATCGGCAGTGAAAGGGCGCTCGATGCCATGGCCGGCCTTTACAGCAGTACGCAGCATCGGGCCGTGCGGGAAGAGATTATTTTCACTATCAGCCAGTTTAAGTCACCGAAGGTCGTACCGAGCTTGACGAAAATTATCAAAGAGGATCCCGACCGGCATATGCGAGAGAAGGCGCTCTTCTGGTTGAGTCAGAAATCACAATCCAAGGAAGCCATCAAGCTCATGGAGCATGTGGCGCTCAATGATCCTAATCATGAGGTCCGCGAGAAGGCGGTGTTTGCCTTATCGCAGGTTCGCGAGGGAAAAGGCATCGGCGCTCTCAAGAGAATTGCCGGAGGAGCGAAAGACGCCAAGGCGCGAAGAGAGGCGGTCTTCTGGCTGGGGCAACAGGCCAAATCAAACGATGTGATCCAATTCATGGAGACAATTGTTCAGAAAGACTCGGATCGGGAGGTTCGGGAACGCGCCCTTCATGCCCTGGCTCATACACGTGGTAATCTGGGCATCCCGGCCCTAATCAATCTAGCTGAATCTCATCCTGACAAGGCGGCTCGCAAGCAGGCGGTCTTCTGGATCGGTCAGAGGGCCAGATCCGAGCAGGCGATTCGCTGTCTGCAAAGGGTAGCCCTCGAGGATTCCGTTGCCGAGGTTCGGAAAACGGCCCTGCTGGTCCTATCTCAGGCACCGGATCAACGTGGGGTGGAGGCCCTCAAGAGAATTGGAGGTACGGCCAAAAACACCGACACGCGAAAAGAGGCGGTCTTCTGGCTGGGTCAGCGGGTCAGGTCAGATGACGTGATCAAATTTCTGGAGACTGTCGCACTGAACGATGCCGTCGCCGAGATTCGTAAGACGGCCCTCCTTTCTCTGTCTCAGGCGCCGGAAGGCCGGGGCGTGCCGGCCCTGAAGAAGATTGCCGAGACGGCCGAAGATGCCGACACACGTAGGGACGCGGTCTTCTGGGTAGGACAACGGGCTAAGTCGGCCGACGTCATCCAGTTTCTGGAGAAGATCGTACGTGAGGACTCTGATCCGGAAGTCCGAAAGCATGCCCTTACGGCTCTCGTCCACGCACACCAGAATTTGGGCGTCCCGGCGTTAATCAACCTGGCAAAGTCTCATCCTGACAACGCCGTTCGCAGAGAGGCCATCTTTTGGCTTGGCCAGAGCAAAGATCCCCGGGCCATCGAGGCCTTAGTTGAAATCGTCAACGACATGAAATAATCGCGCCGCTCCATTTATAGAAAGGAGTAGTATCATGAAATCTTATAGAAGGCCGAATGGATATGTTTTGGTGCTTATCATACTGTCGCTGGCTTGGGCCAATGCGCGATCCCAGGAGGTCCTGCGCGTCCCCGCTGAAAAGGAGACCCTCGCGCAGCGCCTGGATTGGGCCAGGTCCGCGGCGAAAACCAATCCGTCGCTGCGCAACGGATATTGGATTGGATATAGCATACAGAGGTACATGCACGAAGGTTCGCGCATGGGTTGGTCCGGCAGCAGCGACAGAGATATTCCTACCCTTCAAGAGATCCTTTCGGGCGTCGGACCGGCAGGCTCTGATGCGGCGCAGGAAAGGAAGATGCTCTCGGTGGTGCAGAAGGAACTACAGTCCGCCTCAGCAGACAAGAAGGAACGCCAAAAGGTGCTGAAAGAGGTGGGGCTTCTGTTTCGCTATCCGTCGTCTGACGCCGCGATGGCCGACTTTGACGAGGTGCACATGTCTACGCTGGATTGCCTTGTCGATCTGAAGGGACGTCCCCTTGTGTGGCTCGGCACGGTGAAGGACGCCGAAAGCATTCCATTTCTGGATAAGCTCTACGCAGGTTCGCAGCGGGACAAGTGCAAGCGAGGCTTGATGGCGGCCGTGTCCATGCACGACACAAAAAGTCTCGTCATTCCATGCCTCAAGAAATATGTGACCGAGGAGGATAATGTGGAACTGCGATGCCAGGCCGTCTTTTGGCTGGCTCAGCAGGACCATCGGGATGCGTTCGAGATATTGAAGAATGTCGTTCGCAATGACACATCGAGCAAGGTTCGCGAGGATACGGTGTTCTGGATCGGCCAGAAGGCAAAGACGGACGACCTCATCGAGGTGGTCGAGACCGTCGCCCTGAAAGATGCCGTGCGGGAGGTTCGCAAGAAGGCCGTCTTTGCCCTGTCGCAGGTGCCGGACGAACGGGGTGTGGAGTCCCTGATAAGAATTGCCAGGACGGAGAAGGATCTGGCGACTCGGAAAGAGGCTATTTTCTGGCTCAGCCAAAAGGCCTCGAAGAGGGCAATGGAATCGTTGGAAGAAATCGTTTTTGATGCAGAGCACACCGAGCTGCAGGAGCGGGCGGTCTTCGCCATCTCGCAATGGCCAAAGGACCAGAGCATCCCCGCGTTAAGCAAGATCTGCAGGGAGCACCGCAATCCCAAGATACGCAAAAAGGCCATCTTTTGGCTCGGCCAAACCGGCGATCCCCGCGCCGTCGATACCCTCGCGGAGATACTGAAGAAGTCTCAATGACCGACGATCCCAGAGGAATCACCACTGGAACATAGACGTCCGCCCGGCGAATTGCACCTGCAATGTGCTGAAAAGGGGGCTGCTGTCTACACGAATATACCGGTGACCATATGCGTCTTCCAGGTTGGACGGTGATACAATATCCTTGGCAACCTCAGCTCCATCAACGCACAAATACCTGTAGGAACCATCCCCGACACGATGGATACAGTGCCAGTTGCCGTCGGTTATGGCCGCTGTAGATAGCAAGAGGCCACTGGGAGCCGATGGTACTAAAAAAGTGCAGTATTTCCAGCTTTACCTGAAAAGTGCCCCTTAAATCATGCCGATATTTTCTTATCGGTATAGCTGTGTTTCCCCCAATCCATAACCACGTGCCTATCCAGCGGTGGGCAAAGAGGAGCACAACTATGCCGGGGACCGATGGCTTTTCTGAAAGTGCTCAGATGCGTGGTTATGTTGTTTTGCGATGAATGCTTGGTGAAAAAGAAGGTGCAGAAGATGAGCAATAAAACCATTTTTACATACAGAGACTGGATGAAAACAGCTGCCTTCACAGATTTTGTTGCGGTTGGTGTAATCGCCTTCGAAGCCATTGTCTTGGTGGAAGTTCTTGAATTGGGAAAGATGCTCACGGAAACGGCCACGCAAAAAGCCTGGCCGCTCGATAAATTTGTCACCGTGCCGATGATCATTGCGCTGGCCATAACATTTTACGCTCAGGGTCGGTTGAAAGAGCGTACAATTGAGCTTCAGGAAGCTAAGAGGATGGCTGAAGCCGCCAACAAGGCAAAGAGCACTTTTTTAAGTAATGTATCGCATGAACTGCGTACTCCGATGCATGGTATCCTCAGTTTTGCTTCTTTCGGTATAAAGAAACACGCTACGGCCAATCCTGATAAGATACTCGGCTATTTCCAGATGATTCGCCAGAGCGGCGAGACACTGCTGACGTTGCTAAATGACCTGCTTGATTTGGCCAAGTTGGAATCTGGGAAGATCACATTTGAGTTTAGGCCAGCAAATCTTAGTTCGCTGATTGACGTAGTGAGGGACGAGTACAACTCGCTGGCATTGGAACGTAACCTGACTATTCGATGCGAAAATCTCGAAGTCAACGAGAAAATTGCGCTCGATACCGACAAGATAAGGCAGGTACTCCGCAACTTATTGAACAATGCGATCAAATTTTCACCGGAAGGCGGAACAATCGATGTTATCGCATTCAACAACGTCAATTCGATTGTCGTTTCGGTCCGAGACCAGGGTGCAGGTATCCCTGAGAACGAGTTGGAAAATATTTTCGACAAGTTTGTTCAATCAAGCAAAAACAAGACCAAGGCTGGCGGTACTGGATTAGGGTTGGCAATTTGCCGAGAGATTATAGCTGCTCACAAGGGCCGCATCTGGGCTGAAAACAATCCTGATAGAGGTGCAAACTTCTCGTTTGAGATTCCGTTGTCTTTGGAAGCTAATGAGCAGCAAGACATGTTGGTTGACAGTGCGGGTTAAGTGAGAAGGATAACGAGAATGTGCTGCTATCTGGCACTGGTCGTGCAAGGGACGAATTCTTATAGGGGGCAACATCGTGCAAGAAAAAGACAAAATCTTAGCTGTCGATGACAATTCGATCAATCTGGCGGTTATCGAGGAGTTGCTTGGCAGTCAATACCATCTAGTAACAGCGACTACAGGAATAGATGCCCTTGAGATGGCCCACGAATTCCGGCCCGATCTGATTCTATTAGACATTATGTTACAGGGTATGAATGGTTATGAGGTGTGCCAACAAATACGAAAAAGCTCATCGCTCAGGCATACCAAGATTATCATGGTATCCGCCAAAGCAATGGCATCAGAACGTCTCAAGGGTTATCAAGTCGGTGCTGATGATTATTTGACTAAACCCTTCGATGGGGAAGACCTTTTGGAGAAGGTGCGCGTCCAGTTGCAACAAAAACCCATAGAAGCAATATACGAAAACGAATAAAACTTGCTAAATGCCCGATATGACAGCATAAATGCGGTGCTTGACTCATGAATCAAGCCATCATTCGAGTTGACAAAAATGCGAGAGCCTGACGAAAACATAGGTGGCGACAAAGAGAGAAAAGGCATCGGAAAGAAGGGACAACTGTGTTGTCAAACAAGCGAAATCGAGTATAGAAAGAAGGTGTTGATTGTAGACGATGACGAAATCAATGTTGAGATTCTTAAGGAATTGCTGGAAGAGGAATATGCACTGGCCATAGCGAGTAACGGTCAACAGTGTTTGGAGATAATAGGTCAGTTCAAACCAGACCTCGTGTTACTTGATATTGTGATGCCCGGTATGGACGGGTACGAGACCTGTCGACGAATTAAATCAGATCCTCAAAGCGAAGCAACGCATATTATTCTTGTCTCATCTAAAACTTCTATCGAATCGCGACTGAAAGGTTACGACGCGGGTACAGATGACTATATAATGAGACCGTTTGACAGCGATGAGCTTCTTGCCAAAATACAGGTTCAGATTCGCCTCAGGGAAGCAATTACGAATCTGGCATCACTGCATGCCCAGTTGTCCGAGGAGCTTCGTTTGGCTGGTATTGTTCAGCGGGATTTTCTGCCAGAGAAACTGCCAAACTGCGAAAGACTACGTTGGGCTACCTTTATTTTGCCAGCCGGCTCTGTTTCAGGTGATATTTATGATGTGAAGCATATCGACGAGCAACATGTGAGCTTCTATGTGGCTGATGCAGTAGGCCACGGAATGCCTGCTGCGCTGTTATCAATTTTTATAAAGCAAGCCATTGCCATGTATGAGGACACTCAAAACAGTAGCTGTGTACTGACGCCGGCTGAACTTATGAAGAATGTCAATCTGCGGATATCTGCACAGAAACTCTCAGGCTTCCTGTTTATAACTTGTTGCTATTGTCTGATCAACATCAACACACTACAGCTCACCTACTGCCGTGCGGGACATCCATATCCAATTCTTATCAGGCAGAAAGAACAGCCACAACACTTGGAAATCGAAGGCTCGCTACTCGGAATTGTTGAAGAGGCTGAATATAGCCAACGAACCATACAACTTCAATCCGGGGATAAACTGCTGCTATATTCCGATGGAGCCATACCATTTATCAGCAATTCCAATGACATCGCTCCCTTTGATTTCAAAAAGGAATTTCTTGACATTATAGACCATTCGATTGTTGAGATCGTGGATACACTTCGTGTGCATGCAGAAAACAAAGAAATGGATCCTTCCGAAATCGACGATATTACGGTAGTGGGCCTTGAGGTCCTTTGAGGTTTGCACGCACACCGACCACACACTTTGATCAATCAAAAGGACTATAGGCATGATCGGGTCATGCTGATGTCGGCCTGCCTCTTTGGGATGGAGGGCGAGCGGGTCGTGAAGGGACAGGTTTAGGATGCGACGCGGCCGCAAGGCCCCAAGGACCGCGGTCGTCCAGTCACGCACACCTGCTGCGATCTAAAGAAGAGGGGCTGGCAGGGTCTCAAGTTGCCAGCCCCCGAACTATATTGGGCGTCTTGTCCTTCGGAGGTGGTCCTCTGTTTTCAGTATGCGATCTACTCGACCGGCGGGAATTCCTCAAACAGGTGCTCAGCGAGAACGATCAGGTCCTGAACATCGACAATGCGGTCACCTAACGGTGTCGGACCAATATCGCATAAGGCATAGTCTTCGCCCCAGTGGGCAACCATAATGGACATATCGTGAGCGTTGACAATACCATCCTTGTTGAAGTCAACGACAGGTTCAATGGACATCTGCCAAATATCGGAATCCCCGAGCCCGCCGGATCGATGCGATTCGAAATAAAGGATTGATCCGTCTGCTGAAATGGACGGGGCATAATCAAAACCTGAAGCACCGAACGTGGAAAAAAGACAAACCGCTGGACCCCAGAGTTCAAATGTCGTTGCACGGGTGGTCATCCACAGGCAAGCAGACGATGGTTCGGCCGCGCGGGTATAAAAGAGTGTGAGGCCGTCGGCCGAGATACTCGGTGCAACGTCGTTATACTGGTAGTTAACATCTGGACCCAGGCGAACCGGTTCATCCCAGGGACTGTCAACGGTCGCTCGCTCGGTCACAAACAGGTCATAGCAACCGATGCGATCGCGCTGGTAGCATGCGAGGTACAGTGACAAGCCATCGCCGGCAACGCATGGCGAGATGTCCATCATATCGGTATTGACCGTCCGGCCCAGATTAGTCGGTGCACCCCAGGGGTCGTCCTTTGTCGGGCGCGTCGCGACCCATACGTCGTGGCCACCATAGCCACCTGCTCTGTTGGAAGCGAAGTAGAGTTCCAAGCCATCGGCCGAGACGCATGGATTTTCATCCTTGGCTGTACTATTGACCGTCGGGCCCAGATTAAGAGGTAGTCCCCAGCCATCATCCGTCGTCGGCCGCGTTGCAACCCACAGGTCCGAGTCGCCGGACCCTCCGGGCCGGTTGGAGACGAAGTACAGCGACAGGCCGTCCGCCGAGATTGACGGCTCGCCTTGCCAACTGGAAGGAACATTGACAATCGGCCCCAGATTCACAGGCTCGCCGAAGATGAAATTCGCCTTCGCCCGCCCGCTTAGCACGACAATCGCGGCCACAATTCCAACGAACATCAATCTCATTCTGTCACCATTTAACCGATTCATTTCTCTTTCCTTTCAAAAAGTGTTGTCAATTCCTGCTTTCTTGACTCGTTCTGCCGGCCGGGCTGCGTCATCGAAAGCTTTCACCTTTTACTCTCCAAGAAATTCGCAACATTGCGCGCAATCTGAAAAAAATCTGAAAAATTTTGGCTTGGTTCACGGTTGAAAGGTTCATGGTTCAAGGTTAAAAATGAGACGATTCTGCAATCCTTGAGCGGTGAACCGAGAATTGGGGGTTAGGAGCTTTATCATGAAGATAGAACGTTTTGAAGATATTGAGGCTTGGCAACTCGCACGTGTATTAACTCGGAAGGTGTATGGTCTGGCAAGGAAACCGAGGTTTGTCAAGGACTATGGCCTGAAGAGTCAGATACAAGATGCTGCCGGGTCATCGATGCACAATATTGCTGAAGGATTTGATTCAGAAACGAATGCGGAATTTATTCGGTTCCTGCGATATGCAAAGCGTTCTTGCAGCGAAGTCCAGAGCGGACTTTACGTGGCTCTCGATGAAGACTACATAACTGCCGACGAATTCAAAGATGCTTATGAGCAGGCTGGACGAACACGGGCGGCTATTCGTGGATTTATCAATTATCTGAAGAGATATGAAAACCGCAAAGCAAGCAACCCTGAACGGTGAACCTTGAACCCTGAACCTTAAAATGTTCAATTCCTCAAAACGTAGAAGTGTGGTATGATAGGCATGGTGCGGCTTGCTCTCACCGCGACGGATCTATAGTTCCTCAGAACGAGAGGAATCTGAAATGGGATTCGAGAACCAAACAGAGATGGGGGGAACGCGGCAGAGGTTTCTCACCACTCAATGGTCTCTCATTGAGAACATCCAGGCGGGCCAGGACCAGGACAAGCTCCTCATTGGCTTCTTATTGGAGGAGTACTGGAAGCCGGTTTACTGCTATCTCCGACGTTCCGGCT
>SMTZ1_10007813_pt1 | contig 10696 bp, 8 predicted proteins | sample DeeMarSWOR136_30_FD_25667 | JGI IMG/M metagenome (IMG submission 25667) | reverse complement strand
CTAAGATAGCTGACAAGTTTAAACATGTTTAAACAAACCTTCGTCGAGTGGATATGTCACCCGCCCAATCCCCTTTTTTCTATGTTATAAGTGCAAATAAGAGAATAACGAGTCAAACTTTGTTAATCAATGCGCAACAGCGTCTTATGTCAGGAAGTCTTGGTCAAAGACTCTTGACTAAAAAAATTGAGTTTTGTCAAGAAACCTTGATAAAAACGCTTTTACTGCGGAAACAGCCCAATATTAGACAGGGAATTAGAAGCAGCGAAAAAAGGTTTGGTGCTCATGAAAACAAGGGCATTAGCACTAACGTTAATCTCAGTACTTTTATTTTCGGCAGTAGCTGCAAAACTGAACCTTGTTAATGTTGGGATTGCGGATTCGGGTGTTAATGATTGGCCAATGTTTCATTATAATCTCGCGCGCTCTGGTTGTCCTGATGACATAGCGCCCATCGCGCATGATTTGTTATGGAGCTACGATGCAAACGCGAGTGTGGGGTCCTCGCCTGCTGTTGTGGGCGGCGTCGTTTACATAGGCTCAGATGATGGAAAAATCTATGCCTTGAATGCATCAACTGGCTTGCCCATTTGGGACTACACATTAGGCAAGTTTGATAGTTCGTCTTCCGCTGTTGTGGAAAATGTAGTCTACGTGGATGTTTGGGATGGCTCTGTTTATGCCTTGAATGCGTCAACCGGAGAAACTATCTGGAAATCATCAACGGGTTACTTGGGTTGTTCCTCTCCTGCGGTTGTTGATGGAATGCTGTACTTAGGTTCAGGGACCGGAGAAATTTTGGCTTTGAACGCTTCCGAGGGCACAAAAATATGGAGTTACCCAACAATTTCTAGAGTGGAATCCTCTCCTGCTGTTTACGGGGGCATAGTTTATGTTATCTCAACCAATGGCAATCTATACGCCTTAAACGCTTCCAACGGCGAATTAAAGTGGAGCTGCCGCACAAGTACAGGTAATTCATGTGCGTCACCTGCTATTTTCGGAGGCATCGTCTACGCGGGCTCGAACCAAACCGACACAGGAGGAGACATCTTCTATGCTTTGAACGCCACTACCGGCGTACAAATATGGAACTGCACCACAGATTCCATCTGGTATTCTTCTCCTGCTGTTGCTGGTGGCGCCGTTTACGTTGGCACATTAATGGGAGATATTCTTGCACTAGATGCCTATAGTGGCGCTAAAATCTGGAGTTTCAAGACAGGAAGTTTTGTGAAGTCTTCTCCTGCTGTTGCTGGTGGCGCTGTTTACGTTGGCTCCGATGATGGAAACATTTATGCTTTGAACGCTTCCACAGGCGAGAAAATCTGGAGTTACACTACTATTGCGGGTGGCGTAAGTTCGTCTCCCGCTGTTGTGGGCGGCGTCGTTTACGTAGGAAGCGATAATGGTTATGTCTACGCTTTTGGAAAAGCTGTTGAGCCCTCAATTTCCCTGTTGCCCATGTTTGGTCCTGCTGGCTCAACGGTTACTGTTTCAGGTTGTGGTTTTTCGTCAGCCGCAACGTTAACTGCAACCTTTGGCGGAGTACCCATCACTCTGAGTGGAGCTTCAATCGTAAACTCTACAGGACACTTCTCTGGAACTTTCATTGTTTCCTCATCCTCTGACCCTGGAAATTACGTAATTTCAGTAACTGACACCTCTAGTAATTCTGCTTCTGCATCGTTTTTGCTTATTGCGGTTACGACGGCATCTTGGCCAATGTTCATGCATGACTTGCATCACTCTGGTTCTCCTGATGACACCGCCTCAGTTGATAATAACTTGCTTTGGAGTTTCACTGCAGATAGAGGCACTCTTATGAACTCTATAGCTTCGTCTCCTGCTGTTGTCGACGGGATTGTATATGATGCATCACAGAATGGTTATGTCTATGCTTTAGACGCTTATACGGGGGTGTGCTACTGGCGCTTTAATGCAGGCGTCCCACATATGGGAGGAGTGCTTTCATCTCCCGTTTTTGTTGATGGCGTTGTTTACATTGGCGGAGGCGGCACTGACATTTACGCCATAAACGCTTATACTGGAGCCAAAATCTGGAGTGCGTCCATAGTTCACCCGAGTCCAGTTTCAACCCCTGCTGTTTCAGGTGGAATGGTTTATATTGGTTCATGGGACCGTAATGTCTACGCGTTTAAAGCGTCCAACGGTGAATTCGTTTGGAGCTACGGGACAGGCGGTTATGTATTCTCCTCTCCTGCAGTCGTTGGCAACACTGTCTTTGTTGCATCAATTGATGGTTATGTTTACGCTTTGAACACTGGAACTGGCACCCTAGTTTGGAGCTTTGACACGGGTTCAGCTTATCCTTCCGGAGGAGTGGGTTCCTCACCTTCCATTTCAGATGGAGTGGTTTACATAGCGTCGGAATATGGTACTGTTTTTGCTTTGGATGCTTCCAACGGCAATAAAATATGGGATTGCACCCTCGGAAGTTTCTCTTCTATCCAATCGCCTACCGTTGCCAAAGGAGTCGTGTACATATGCTCAAATGACTATAACGTTTATGCTTTAAACGCTTCTTCAGGCGAGAAAATCTGGAATTACACTACGCTCCATCCCGCGCGGGGAACCCCAGCTGTTGCAGGTGGAGTAGTCTACGTGGGCTCCAATGATGGCAATATCTATGGCTTGGATGCTTCAACTGGAGCAAAAATCTGGAATTGCTCCACAGGTAGTTATATTCGTTCCTCGGTCGCTGTTGCGAGAGGTGTTATCTATGTTGGAACAGAGGACGGCAACATTTCCGCTATCGGCACACCTCAACCCTCTCCATCTCCCACACCAACTCCAACTCCTCCAACAGCCACGCCTCAACCAACAGAAACTCCAACCGCTTCTCCTATAACATCTACTTCTCCGGAACCAACCGCAACGCCTTCACCAGAACCTACCCCAGAAATCCCAGAATTTCCAGTTCCGCTAATCACAGTAATTATTTTAGCTTCAATACTATCTCTTGAAATAATTTTAAAAAGAAAACAAAGCCAACAGCATTAACTAAAATTATAGTTTTTGTTGTCTGCTTAACCTTAAGCAACAGTTTGTTCCTTTTATTCTTCCCTTAGTATATAGTAGTATTATATCAGAATTTTTCCTAAAGCATAAATTCAAGTGGAGAATATGACTTCATGTCTTTGAAGGGGACCGAGGTAGCACCACTGTGCTTGATATCAAAACTCTAAGGCTGTTAGTGCTTACTGCAGTTTTGGTACTCTTAAGTAGCAGTGCTTTTTTGGTTGTCTCCAAGGCGGATGGCTCAATTGAGAATGGTACCGTACGGATTATGCCATTGGGTAACTCTATAACTTATGGTTATCTTGGCGATGAAGGTTACAGAAAAGACCTCTATCTCGATTTAGTTAACTCGGGTTACAACGTGGATTTTGTAGGCTCACTATCGGATGGTGTAGGTTTTGACAATAATCATGAAGGGCATATGGGATGGCGCGCTGACCAGATAAGAGATGATGTTTATGGCTGGCTTGTAGCCAATCCCGCTGATGTCATTCTACTGCACATAGGAACCAACGACATTACGGATGGACAGGCGCCGTCAGGGGTTGTTGCTGAAGCACAGGGCATACTGGACAACATCGACCAGTGGCAATCCGACTACGGAGAAACAGTCACAGTCATCCTCGCACGCATCATCCTAACAACCAATGAAACCCTAAACAACGCGATCACGACGTACAACAACGCGCTTGAGACGATGGCTTCCACGCGCATTACAAACGGAGACAGAATAATCACCGTGGACATGCAGAACGCCCTAAGCTACCCCAGCGAATTAAGCGACGAATTCCACCCCACCCCAACAGGATACGCAATAATGGCAAACGTCTGGTACGATGCTCTGGTTAATTTATGGGCTGAACACACCCTCACCATAACAGTAGACCCCCCAGCCGCTGGGTCAGTTACGACTAACACATCAGAGCCATACCACTACTTTGACGTAGTGACCCTAACACCCACCGCCAACGCCGGATACACCTTCAACAACTGGAGCGGAGACGGCGCAGACGGACCGCAAAACACACGAATAATCACAATAACAGGCAACATGACCGCCACTGCCAACTTCACACAAAACCAATACACACTAACACTAAACCACACAGGCAAAGGCACAATCACAAAAACACCAAACCAAACCACCTACACATACGGCACAGTAGTTAGTCTGGATGCTGTTGCTGATGCGGGTTGGAGATTTGGCGGCTGGAGCGGGAATTTGACAGGCTCAACTAACCCTGCAGAAGTCATAATAGCTGGAAACATAACTGTAACGGCAACCTTCATACAAGAAGAGTATACTCTGTCCGCATCTACAGTTGGAAGCGGCTCAGTTACTAGAAACGCCATAGGCCCGTATTATTTAGGCGACGTCGTCGAGTTGACCGCCGTCCCAGATGTAGGCTGGAGATTTACTGGATGGAGCGGAGACCTAACAGGCAACACCAACCCCGCCACCATCACAGTTACCGGCAACATGTCGGTCACTGCAAACTTCGTTCAAAAAGATTACACACTAACGATATCAATCGCCAGCCGCGGCTCAGTAACCCGAAGCAACTCCGGACCCTATCATTTAGGCGATGTCGTCACTCTAACAGCTAATCCTAATACGGGATGGAATTTCAGCGGTTGGAGTGGAGCTCTTTCGGGCGGTGCTAACTCAGCCACGATTACTATTGGCGGCAATGAGGTTGTTACTGCGACGTTTGTTGTTTCGACATTGACTGTTTCTATGACTCCTGAAAGTGCTAAATTGACCATCGGAGAAACGTTGGCCTTTAGCGCCTCCGTAGCTGATGGTCATGCACCATACATTTATCAGTGGTTTCTGAATGGCGAGGCAGTAGCGGGTGCAACAGGTCAATCTTGGGATTTCAAACCAGATGCAACGGGTAACTACAGCGTTTATGTGCAGGTGGTGGACAGCCTGGGAGCGAAAGGCCAATCAAATACTAATAGAGCCACCTACGAGGTCGTCGATAGTCCCGAAGGGAATAACATAGCTGACGCCGGGTACGTAGTCATACTTGTGGTCGCACTCATAATCATACTTGTTATTTCGGTGTTGTTTGTGATTGCGCGTAGGTCTGCTCTGGGTCGCAGGAAGGGCAACTCTAAGCTTTGAGTAAGCTTTCGCCTAATGAGTTGAGCCTCTTTTTCTTATCGTAAAATTCATTTTTGAGCACTCTTAAAGCGTGCGCTACTGATACGAGAAATACCAGAAGTAGAGAAAAGATATTGTTGGAACATTAATCCTACGAGGACATACTCTCCTACGAGGAAATAATATCAAAACAATAGCAACAACTATTGTAAATTGGCAACAACTATTTAGTTTACGTCTAAGTGGAGATTCCTCTTGCGCAATCATCCTTTTTTCTTTCTTGCGGTTACCTCAGTTTTTCGAAACATTGAAGAAAGACATATATTTTTTTCATATCACTCAGAGATAAGTCGTTGCGGATTCTGTTGTCTGTTGCCTAGGAACAGAGAGACACCTCGATTTTTGGTACATGAAACAGGTCTACAAATCATCCATAATTAACCCAGCAATGAGAGAAGGCTCTGGTTAAGCAGCAACAAGACTCCCTGAGCAATACACAAGAAGCCTAAAACGGTCATCACCGGCCAAGAACCCAACACCATTCCGAAAAGCTTCACCAAATCCTCAACAAACCTAAAAATAAGAAACACAACCAGAGCCGGAACGAAAAAAACCGCCAAATAAATCCATAGAGAAGAAACACCAAGCACAGTTGCTGGCAAAGGAAAATACAAGTACAAAAGCCCAACGCAAACCAAGCCCACAACCAACCCTAGCAGAGCACTAAACGGTATCTTGCTCAAGGGTTTAAGCACTAGTCCTAAACCCGTGACAACAAGCAAACCCCAGACTTCGATGCTTGAAGTCTGGTCAAGTAAAACTATCACTCCAGTAGCCAACAGCAAGGCTCCAACAAAAATCCCGAGATAGCCAATTGCCTTCAGAACATTGCCCGCCGAACCTTTAATGAAAAAGCTAAGCAGTTTCGAAACGGCAACCACGCCACCTAATATCAGAACATAGGGAGCCAAACCAGCCAACATAGATAAATCCAAACCAATCAGCTTCGAAATATACAATTCTAAATCACATTAATTTATTCGGAAAAACTCACTTAAAAACAATCCCAGTCTGGTCTGGAGAGGTACCTCGGTTTTCTAGACCATGTAGCTTACTTTTCCCCTTTTTTCAATATTTGTTTAATGAGCGCGCGCTCAAACCACGTCTTTTTCGGTTGAGACTTTAATCTTTTGTTTTTTCGGAGTTTTTCATCCTATAAATGTAGATTGCCCCAATGGCGATGCAAGTAGCCCATCCTGCTAACCATAACTTTGCGACGAACCCGTCAACAGAAATAATAAAAAAACCGTTGAAAACGGCAAAAATAACTGCAAAGTAAATATTTCCTAATTTCCTCGCCACGCCTCACCCTATCCCCACAATACTGCGACAATATCAAGTTATTTAACTATTGTTCCCTATGCCAACTGAGTTTATACCTTTCAAAGTCCATGTTTGCCCTAATTGCATGTGCAAAGACTGCTGGGACATAAGAGTATTCAGAACACATTGATTTACATTGAGTTGGCAGCCAAGCTCTTCGGCAAATCAAGCATTATGGCTTTACAGTGAAAATAGCACATGACGTAGGCGAAGCAGCTGAGCTAACAGAGGCTGGATTCGAGTATAACACAGGAAAATAAAAGGACGGCGTAAAATTTACAGGAAACGCAAGTAACCGATTTTGTACATGTTCGTTAAAAACCATGGAAAGTTTAAACATGTTTAAACAGTTCATAGGGAAGTTTTATTTACAGAAACTACATTGATGAGAGCTAGCACAAATTAATGTTGGGGCAAATACGCGATGCGTTCATCAGAAATTGCAGTTACAGGCATCTGTGCGGCTTTGTACGCGGTAATAGGACTTTTAACCAGTTTTGGTTTAAGCGTAGGCGGTGTAGCATTTTGGCCCGCCGTGGTTGTGCCAGCCATATTTGCTGTTTTGTTTGGACCTTGGGTAGGCGGAATTGGCGCAGCAATCGGCATATTCATCAGAGACGTTATTTACCACGGAGACCCATTATTGAGCTTAGTCGCCGGCGTTACAAGCAACTTCGCCATGTTCTTTCTCCTCGGATACCTTGCACACAGAAAAATTAACCCTCAAAAAATAGTTCTAAGCGCAGTAATCGGCGGCATCCTGCTGGTCGGTGGTCTGTTGCTGCCCACTTTTCTGTTGCCAACAGAATCATTACTTTTCACGCAGTTGCCTACTTCAGACACCATTATCCTCTTCGCAGTAATTGCCACAGCAAGCATACTTGCAGTTATAGCAATATTCGCTTTCAAAAAAGAATGGCAAAACTTCAGCGTTGGAACCGTAGTTGGACAAGGCGTAGGCGCAGCAGTGGTCTCAGTCGCTGTGTGGGCTTACAGCAACCTCTTCTACTCTCAAAACGGCTACTTCACAGCACCCCTGCCACCAGCATTCATTCCGATAATAGCTGTGTGGACAATCGCCACAGAAATACCGTTCATCCTCATCCTATGCCCGCCCATAATTAACGCGTGTTACAAAGCTTTTCCATCCCTTAAGCCCTCTAAGAAAACTGAAGAAAAGGCGAAATAATTGCCGAAGACAGTTGTAAAAGCTTTTTCACCCGCGGGAATTTCAAGTTTTTTTGAAATATGCGACAGAACAGACCACGGAAAGCCTATCGCGGACTTGGAGCGGGTTGGCTCCAGAGGTGGCGGTTTCGGAATCCAAAAAGGCGTTTTAACCGAAGTTACTGTTTCGGAAGCAAAAACAGATTGTATCCGCGTTTTTATTAATGGAAAGCTTGCGCCAGAAGCAGAGACCACACGAACAGTCTCTCAAATGTTACTGAACAAGGCTGCCAAGCCCTGCGATGTTATGGTCAATCACAAAGTCGATATTCCAGTCGGTGCGGGGTTCGGTTCCAGCGCTGGCGGAGCCTTAACTGCTGGTTTAGCGCTCTCAAAAGCTTTAGACTTGCCATTAACATACAACCAAATCGGCAGAATTGCACATGTTGCTGAAGTCCAGTGCAAAACTGGTTTAGGCACAGTGGGTCCACTAATGGTTGGCGGTTGCATACTTACTATTGAGCCAGGCGCGCCGGGCATAAGCGTCATCGACCGCATACCAATCAGCGATAAGTACATGATCATAGCGGGAGTTTTCGGGTCAACGCCCACAAAGAAGGTGTTGGCTTCGGCTGAAAAGCGGCGCGAGGTTAACCGGTGGGGCAGGAAGACGTTGGAGGCGATTTTGGCTGAGCCTTCAGTGGAAAATTTTATGGCGTGTTGCCTAGATTTCGCGGAGAAAGCCGGGTTCATGACCGCGCGCGTCAGGCAGTTGGTGAAGTTGGCTGAAAAGGCTGGCGCTGTGGGTGCGGCACAGAACATGGTGGGCGAAGCGGTTCACGCACTTGCGCTTGAAGAAAACGCGGGGAACATAGCAGAAGCTTTTAAGCAGGTTCTACCCAACGAGCAAATCCTTGCGGCTAAAATTGACTTTCAAGGCGCTAGGCTGATAAGACATGAAAAAGTTTAGAAAAGTGGCTGTTGGCGGGACCTTCGATGAATTCCACAGAGGACACAAGGTCCTACTCATTAAAGCTTTTGAGATTGGCGAACATGTCTTAATCGGGTTGTGCACTGACGAGTTCGTTAAGAAAATGGGCAAGCCACACGTAACGGCGCCTTATCAAGAAAGACTGAAAGAGTTACAAGCTTTTATGAAGAAATTGGGACTAAGTTATAAGGCGGAGATTATTCCTCTAAACGACACTTACGGCAACACCCTAACCGACAGATGCATAGAGGCATTAGTCGTGAGTGAAGAAACTGAAAAAATCGCCATAAAAATCAACCAAAAACGAAGAGAAGCACGGCTGCCACCGCTCACAATAGTTACAATACGCATGGTGCCTGCAGAAAACTATAAACCCATCTCAACCACGAGAATACGCCACGGCGAGATAGACCGCGAAGGTCACCTGCTGAAGAGACCTTGAAGTTATATGAAAATTCAAAGTCCAGGTTGACGCTCTCCAAATAACCTCATTTGTGCGTGATGCTAGGAAGAATAGTTCAGCCGTGCAGATTTTGAGGTTTTTTATAAATTTCTTCTCGCCACTTTCGTTGCCAACTTGCCCATCCAGTTTTTACTAAGCCTTCTCTAAGGTTAGGTCTTTCAGCAACCCATTCGAGCAGCGTCCAGAAGCGTCTCTTGCTTTTAAGCAGTTCTGCAGGTACGCCCACTTCAACACACCATCTCACGTAACCTCTTTCAACCATCTCCTGAAGCTCGCCCGTGGCATTGACCTTTTCAACTCTGAATCCGCGGTTTTGCAGGTACCTACGCACGCTGGAGAGAACGTATCCTGAGCTAACCTTAAAGTGGGTTTCCGCGTCTGGCTGCATGACCTCGATAATTTCTTCGGCAATTTTCACTGAATCATCCAAGTATTTCTTGTTCTTGAAGTTCGGCGGCTGAAAGGACGAAATGGGAATTCTGCGATCCATGTAACGCGGGTCTGGAGGCTTAACCGCGCCTATCACTACGCCTAACAGGAGGTCACTCCATCCAGCGCTGTCTATTATGATCTCTTTTGGGTAAGTAAAATGGTCCAGCGTCACAAGCAGTCACCAGAGACTTACTAATAATATACAGCGTGTCTGTTTTTCTATCTTTTTGTTTTTGTATGGATATTAATGAATTCATTAGTTATATTAAAAAACTGATAACTGATACTAATAATACACTTACTACTAATAATATAGTTAATAGAAATTAGATGGTGATTGTGTTAGGCGTTGATGAAGGGCTCTCTCAGCTGCGTACCTATTCAGAAGAATTGGGGTTAGACTTATCGAAGCCTGAGGACAGGTTCAAGTGGTTCTTAGCTTCCTTGTTGTTTGCCAAAAGGATCTCAGCAGAGATCGCTAAGAAAACCTACCATCAATTTGAAGAGGAAGGATTAACTACGGTGGAAAATATACTGGATGCTGGATGGGATCGCTTAGTTCAAGTGCTGGATTCAGGAGGATATGCGAGATACGATTTCTCCACAACCTCAAATCTCTTAAGAATTATGACTGAATTCAAAGAGAAATATGGAAGTCTCGACGAACTTCATAGCCAATCCAGGGGTCCAAGGGATTTGGAAAGGCGCTTGCAGGAGTTCAAAGGTGTTGGCCCCGTGGGCGTGAATATATTCCTGAGAGAACTTCGGGGAATTTGGGAAAAAGCAAAACCATATCCCTCGCCCATGGCAGTCGTAACCGCGCAAAAAATAGGCCTACACCCAGAAGGCATTGAACGCTACGAATCTCAGCTTGTGCGATTAAACCTGGAGTACTGCAAGAAGCACAGAAGCACAGAATGCCCGCTTGGAAACAACTGCGCAGACAAATAGGCGTCAGGACGCTGCAGCGTGGTAAGAGGTAGTCACCTGAAAAGTACAAATTCGCACTAAAGGTGGCGGGCCCGACGGGAATTGAACCCGCGACCTACGGATTAAGAGTCCGCTGCTCTGCCTTGCTGAGCTACGGGCCCACCTATTTCAGAAAAGA
>SMTZ1_10010815_pt1 | contig 10697 bp, 9 predicted proteins | sample DeeMarSWOR136_30_FD_25667 | JGI IMG/M metagenome (IMG submission 25667) | reverse complement strand
GCAAGAAGCCTGCGGGCGACCTCGCCTCCAATGATGCCGCCAATCGGATATCCAATGGCCATGAGGGAAACACATAGATGACGGTTTTTGAGATTGGAAAATTCCGCCGTTATGGCGGTAATGGCGGATAGCAAGCCGCCAATACCCAGACCCGTTATAATTCTCCAAACCGACAATTCGATGATATTATTGACGGTCGTTACCATAAACATGCCAATAGCCATTGTTATCAGGCAGCCGATCATTGTTTTGCGCCGGCCGATGGTATCGGCAACCCAGCCTAGTGCTATCGAGCCTACAGCCATTCCGAAGAGTTCCATGGAAAGAACGATGCCGAGGCCCCCCTTATCGATTCCCCATTCTGTTGCTATCCCGGTAGATGCAAAGCTTATGGACAGAATATCAATACCGTCCAGGCCATTTAAGCCGACGGTTATGGCAATAATGAATATCTGCAGCAGGCTCATCGGGGACTGGTCGATTGTTTCACGCGGGTCAGTATTCATGGTGGCTGCTCCTAAGTTTTATGGTTTTTGATTTTCATTGGAAATTCGATATATGCTCTGAATCCCATTAAGCAGAATCTGTAGGATATTCCTATTTTTCCGCTAATGACTTCAAATACGCTTCAATATTAAAGGTGGCGGCATGCGATAATAAAGGCTGTCCTCCCGCGACATTTATGACCTGCCCGGTAATATAATCTGACAGTCCGGATGCAAGGAATAATGCGGGACCTGCGATATCTTCGGGCTTTCCGATTTTTTCAAGAGGAATTTCCTTCTTTGCAATAGCTTGAAATAAAGCGTCCCGGTCCGGGCCCTGCGGAAGCAGCGCATCCCAGAATGTTGTTTCCACCGGACCGGGTACAATTGCGTTAACATATATGTTCATTGGAGCAAGCTCAAATGCAAGATTTGTCATAAGGCCCAGGACGCCGGCCTTCGCCGCATGATAATGAATAACCGAAACACATGGACTTATAGCTCCCATGGAAGAAATAAAAATGATCTTCCCGTATTTATTCTTTTTCATGTAAGGTAAAACTCCCATTGTGACAAGGAACGGCCCTTTTAAATTTAAATTTACCACCCTATCCCATTCCTCTTCAGTAATATTACCCGAGTTTCCTCTGCCTTCAGTGCCTGATACTCCTCCGGCGTTGTTCACAAGTATATCAATCCTGCCGAATTTATCAGCAGCAATCTTAATCATTTTATTCACTTCAGCGCTATTGCCTATATCCGCCTTGATTGCTATTGCTTCTCTACCCAGAGATTTTATCTCTTCGGCTACTTTTTGCGCCGTATCTTGATGCAGGCCGTTAATTATAAGGTCACAGCCTTCCCTGGCAAATTTTTCGGCAATACCTCGTCCTATACCGCTCGCGCTTCCCGTTACCAGAGCTACTTTATCTTTCAATAGCATTATTTCCCTCCATAATTATTAATTGAACTATTGTGAATGACATAAATAAGTAGCCATTTTTATATAAGCAGGCTACAGATGTCCGGCAGGGGATTTTGCCGGTCTTTGAAAGATGACATCTAATTTTTACATTGCCCATGGTCTAATTGTCAAAATAATAAATACAATGCATATAACTCTTGATAATAATATAATTTTTCATCTAAATGTTGTAAGCTATTTTCAGAGTATAAAAAAGGGATTTAATTAACGGTTTACAGGATGGAGCAAATAATGAAAAATAAGCTACAGGATAAGCGGATCAGACGGATGAATTCCGCCAAATAGTACCTTTAGGACGTATGGCTGAGCCGGAAGAAATAGCCGAAGCGGTTATCTGGCTATGTTCGGACGAGTCATCTTTTGTCACTGGACTCACTATGCCTGTTGACGGTGAACTGCATATAAAATAATAATAGAATAAGGAGATTACTAAAAATGAGTAAAACAAAATATGGAAAATATATCGTTACAGACTTAAACAAGATCCCGGATTCACGGGGTACTCGCGTATATTGCCTTCATGGGGGTGTGTTCGAAGGGGCTCCTTATGTTGATTGCGCCTGGTTCTGGCCGAGGCCAGAAAAAGTTGTGGTCGTGGATAAAGGACATACGCATGATTTTGGAGAAGTGGTTACTTTCTTTGGTTCAAATCCGGATGATCCTACGGACCTGGGTGGTGAAATTGAGTTCTGGCTTGGAGACGAGCCCCATACAATAACAAAAAGCTGCCTCATTTTTATTCCAAAAGGAGTAAAACACTGCCCTCTGATTATAAAAAAACTGGACCGGCCGGTTTTTCATTTCGCGACCGCGACAGATAAAGACTATAAAGGACCTGATGGAATTGATTAGAAGTCTGTGAAAAAAATCAAAATTACATTTCGGGGAATAAAAATATGATACTAAAAGGGAAAGTGGCTATTATTACCGGAGGAGGCACAGGCATTGGCGCAGCGATTGCAAGGCGATTTGTGGCTGAAGGCGCGAAAGTCTGCATTGCGGGCCGCCGCGAGAATGTCCTTGAGCAGGTTGTGGCGTCACTGCCATCCGGAAGTGCCATTATGTGCCAAGGGGATGTCTCTGAGCCTAAGGATATTGATCGCATAATTGAAACAGCAATCTCTTTCGGAAAGGGCATTAATATACTCGTGAATAACGCGGGTATAGGAACTGACGGATCAATAACCGACGCGAATCTCGACGAATGGCGGAAAACTCTCGAAGTAAACCTGATAGGACCTTTTATGCTTATGAGGGCAGCTATACCGCACATGATAAAAAATGGCGGAGGATCTATCGTAAACATCTCTTCTCTGGCTTCGTTGCGCTGCATTCCGCATGGCTCCGCATACTGCACTTCCAAGGCCGGCCTTAACATGCTGACGCGACAGGCCGCGCTGGACTATGGAGGAGACAAAATCAGATGTAATGTTATTTGCCCCGGATTCGTCTATTCGGAACTGACCGAACGCCGCTTTGGAGAGGTTGCCAAAGACGTGGGCACGGATTTGAACACATTGATGACCAGAGTATTCAAGGGATTGCCTTCCCGGGAACCCGCGCAACCGGAAAAGATAGCAGGTTTATGCGCCTTCCTGGCAAGCGACGAAGCATCGTATATAACCGGGGCGATTATTCCGGCTGACGGCGGATTGTCCGCCATGGACCCGTTCCCGCTTTGTGTTGATAATGCGGTTCAGGAATTGGGCAAATAAGATAAATAATCATATGTAACGGTAAAAAAGTGGTTAGCTTGATCTCCGATCATGACGAATCTTCTCAAGATGATATCTATAGGCTTCATTGCCGGTGGTCTAATTTTTTTAGGGTTTGATATGCTATTTGCCGATATTAAAGGGATATTTTTCATGATCCTCGGGGCGTAAACCCTTAAAAATCAGACCACTGCCAGCTTTGGATGGAATCTCTTTTGAGATATCATCATTGAGAAGATTCGCCATGATCTGCAACTAAAAAATGAGATACAGGCACTTTTGAACGTTACCAGAATTTGAAATCAAAGAGGAGACCATAACAAAAATGACTGATATCAGCTATGAAAAATATATGATCAAAGAACCGATCACTCAGAGTCAGCCGGATTCAAATGTTCGTAATAGAACTTTCCCTCCGCTGATTTATGCAAGCAGCGCTCAGATACCGGGAATTAAATTCAATGTTGAATTCGGATGGATATGGGGCATGCCGCAACCCAATCCTTATCTCGAAGAGCGGGTAGGCGAGTATGACGAAATCCTATTGAATATCGGAGGAGACTGCTACAATCCGGAAGATCTTGGAGCGGATATTGAGTATTCGCTCGGAGGCCAGGTATTGAGTATCGATTCTACCAGCGCCATTTTTATTCCGAAAGGAGTCAGGCATGGTCCGTTGAAGTATCAGCGATTCCGGCATCCGCATGTCCGTATCTCGATTTTGCTGGGAACCGGCGAACGAAAAATAAACCCGGCTGCAGCATTAGATCCTGGAACAGGGTCCAATGTAAAAACAGACTATAAGAAATATCTGGTAAGAAAACCTGTTTATGAATGTATCGCCGGTACTCCGGTTAAAAATCGTCAGGAGCCTGCTTCCATGACCTTTATGAATAGAAATCTGGTGCCTGAATGCAACATATACGTGGAAGGCGGCTGGGTGTTTGGGATGCCTGATCCAAATCCGCATATTTTCGAACACGTACACCGTGACTATGAAGAAATGGTTTTACATTTCGGTACTGATTATAAACATCCTGAAGAACTGGGCGCTGAAATCGATTTTTCATTAGGAGGCCAGTCGCTCAGGTTGGATAAAACCTCGTTAATATTTGCTCCCAAAGGAATCAGTCATGGCCCCCTGATCTGGAAAAAGTACAGCGCTCCGCATCTGGAGATGGCAATAGTGCCTGGCGCCGGCTCACTTGCTGAAGCGGATCCGGGCGGACATCAGGAAAAAATGCATAAACGAGGCGATTGAGGACTATATTTATTTAGAACTTTTCTCTTGGTATATCCGCTTCTTTCATGCTGTCTTCCCTTGTCCAGAAGTAGGCCTCACCCGTATAAAGATGAAATACCGCGAGCATTGGGTCACCGGGATCCGTAATACCCATTGTTTTGAGGAAAGGTCTTTCTTCTATACATTTTTTACGTACCTCCCTATCCTCAATAATTTTTACTTTTCCTGAAACCCTCATCATCTTACTGAAATCAGGTGCACAAAAACAGACTTCAACTTTATTATTATCCTGAATTTGCCTGTTTAACGCCTTAACTGACTGGGATTGAAAATAGAATCCGGTTTCATCAGCATACCACATCCCCATCGCCCTTACCCTTGGCTGATTCCCTTCGGCAGTCGCGAGATAACACGTAGGATTCTGATTTGCGAAATCTGCATATTGTTTTAGACTCATTTTTCTCCTCCTTATTTATATTTTTTGTGTGCCAAATTTAAGGTTTTGAAAGTCTGTTTGTCAAGCAACTATAGTGAACGACTTATGTAACCAGGCACCTTGAAAGTTGTTATTTACATATTGTCCGGCAGGGATGGCTTTTATGATTATAGTTACTTTTTAATGTGGTTCATTATAGTTGACTCTAAATATCAGTGAGACAGGCAGTTACAATGAATGAACAGGAAAAAGGTTGACAATTTTTACCCTGTTAGCTAGTAAAGGCAAACGCTCGGTGAAGTCACACGCCCACAGGGAGATGCAATCCTGTCGACAGAAAGAAGATTATTATAGGATACAATCGGCAGCCCGTTATCGCTATTTTGGAGAGTATTATGATCAAAAAAAATATTATGTCCTCTATTATTCCGCTTCTATTAATTTTCATATTTTCTGTCCTTTTAATGAATATACCTCATGCTGAGGCTAAAAAACCTGTTATCATCAGGCTAGTTGTACCTGCCGCGGCCGGGGACCCGCTTACTGAAAAGGATGAAGAACTGGCAAGGAGATTTAACAGCCGGGTGAACGGGGAATATAAAATTCAGGTTTTTCCCGGAGAGTCCCTGGCAAAGATACCCGAATATTTTGACGCCGTGAGAGTGGGTGTCATAGAAATGGCTGATGTGGCATGGGGAGTATACGCGGGACTTGATCCCAGGCTTTCTCTCATTGAGACACCCTTTCTGTTTAATAATATAGAGGCAGGGATCGCGGCGGCGAAAAGACTCCTGCCTCTCCACGATAAGATTTTACAGGAACGATTTAATGCCAAGGCCCTCGGGCTGATAAACTTCAGCGGAATTGAATTACTATCTTCAAGGCCGGTAACGAGTCTTCAAGACTGGAAAGGTATGATGGTCGGAGCCATAAGCCCTACAATGGCAAATATGATAAAAGAGCTTGGGGGATCGCCCGTAACCGTAATGTGGACTGATCTCTATACTTCCCTTCAAAAAGGTGTAATAGACGGTGCTGCTAATGGTACCCACGGCAGTATCGAGAACGGTCTTACGGATGTCTGTACCGATATATCCTATTTTTTCGGGGCAGCGGCATGGAATGGATATACCATTAACCTGGACGTCTGGAAAAAAATGCCGCCTGATGTTCAGCAAATACTCCTTGAAGAGGCTGACAGGGCTGTGGACTGGATGCACAAAAAACTCCTCCAGTATGAGGTGGAGGACATGGAGACCTTTAAAAAACGGAGACTTAATATCCATATCATCTCTTATAATGAACGGGAGAAATGGCGTCAAAGACTCCAGGATTACCAGGAAAAACAGCTATCAAGCATGGGCGAGTTTGGCATCAAGGTAAAAGAAATTGCCGATGATGTAAACAGTAAGAATCCCTATTATATTAAGACCATAGAGGAATAATAATCACTCATGTTTCGAGCATTGATTAAAAAGGCGGACCGTGTAATTGAACGTGTAAGCTATGCCTTTACTATACTGAGCGGCGCATTGATAGTCCTGATGACCTTTATAACGTCTTATGGTGTCACAAGGCGTTATGTCTTTAAAAGCCCCGAGCCCTATTCCTACGAACTCAGCATGATGTTACTTTTATGGACATTTGTCCTTGCCGTTGCCTACCTGGAGAAACTGGACGGTCATCTCAAGGTGGATTTCTTTGTCGTCCTTCTCCCAAAAAATATCAGAGATTTTTTTCTGAATGTCATCGGTCGCCTGCTGGGATTTATCTTCTGTGCTGTCCTTACATATGAGGGGTGGATCGTGGCCATGTATTCATTAGAGACCGGCGAAAAGAGCATGTCCGTTTGGGCAGTCCCTCTTTTCCCTATAAAAATAGTAATCCCCATTGGATATGGCCTGTTATGCATTGTTTTGTTATTAAAAATTGTCCGGGAGATATTAAGGATTAAAGAAGATTAAGGTTTGGAGGTTCAGTGGATTACAGTACCGCGTCCCTATTATGTGCCGGCCTGATGCTCTTACTGCTCATAATGGGAGTGCCCATTGCCTATGCCCTGGGTTTTAGCTCAGTACTCATAGGCTATATTGCATTCGGGGGCCTCGCCCTGCAAAAGGCAGGCTGGACAACATTCCAGTTGCTGTATAACCTTTCCTGGACACCTCTTCCCCTTTTTATGTTGATGTCCTTTATAATCGCTGAAACAGAAATGGGAGAACATTTATTCAGGGCTGCCAGGAACTGGCTGTCACGGATTCCTGGAGGACTGATAGTGGCGGGTATCATGGGAGAAGCCGGTATGGCCGCCGCCCTTGGCGCCAGCGGACCTACAATTATTACTGTGGGAAATGTGGCTGTCCCTGAATATGAGAGATATTCCTATAACAAGGCCCTCGGGCTGGGGGCCTTAGTATGCGGGGGAGTCCTCGGTCCTCTGATTCCCCCAAGCGCCACCATGATTATCTTCGCCGTTCTATCCAACGTACCTCTTGGACGTCTCTTTATTGCCGGAGTAATACCCGGCATTCTTTTGGCGGTAATGCTTTCACTTGTACCAATAATAATGTGCGCACGATATCCCGAACTGGGCAGATCCGCCGGTGTGGTAAGCTGGGCAGAGAGGTTCTCCTCTCTCAAAAAGATATGGCCTGTAGTCCTTGTTATGTTCAGTATTCTCGGTACTATTTATTTCGGTATTGCCACACCGACCGAAGCAGGTGGAGTGGGTTGCTTTATCGTCCTTGTTGTGGCAGTGCTCTTCTATAAACTCAAGCCTGAGGGCCTGTTCAGGGCCCTGGTTAAAACCGCGGTCCTTAACGCCACGATTATGATTATCCTGGTGGCCGCCTCATTTTTTACCTATGTAATCGGCAGTTCAGCTATGGCTGAGAAATTGTCTTCAATTATTACTTCCCTGAACCTTCCCCCATTGGCCGTCATTATAGCAATAATGCTGTTTCTGCTATTCCTGGGATGCATTATAGATGGCATCACCATAATGATGCTAACAATCCCCATTTTCGTGCCTATCATAAAGGAACTTGGCTTTGACCCTCTCTGGTTCGGGATATTATTTGTAGTAAATATGGAGATCGCGTTAATTACACCACCAATGGGAATTAACTTTTTTCTTGTGAGAAGTACATTCAATATTGGGAGTATTGAGCTTATAAAGGGTGTATGGCCCTTTTTAATAGTCCTGGCCCTTTTCCTTGCAATTACGATCGCCTTTCCACAGTTAAGTCTCTGGCTCCCGGGGTTGATGCTCGGGAAATAGTAGATTAGTAACATTCGAAAGCAAATGCATAATCATATGTATTGTTAAAAAAGTTATTAGGTTGATATCCGATCATGATGAATCTTCTCAAGAGGGTATCTATAGGAGTTATTGGCGGTGGTCTGATTATTAAGGGTTTGATATACTATTTGCCGATAATAACGGGATATTTTGCATGGTCTTAGAGGCGTAAACCCTTAAAAATCAGACCACTGCCAACTTTGGGTGGGATCTCTTTTGAGATATCCTCTTGATAAGATTCGTCATGATCTCGGATTATAAAATACAGATCCTTTTGAATATTACTGAAAAATTACAGGTTATTCACTTCAAAATATCCTGCAATCCCATTTCCTTGATCTTTTCTTTCGCGATTGCTCCTGTTTTATAATCAAAACTCATAGCTTCGTAAAACTGTTTCTTAAGATTTTCAAAATCAAAGGTTCTATCCTTGAATGGACCGACTTTAAATGGAGGATCGCCTGCTGCGCGAGGCGGCATTGTAAAATCGCCGGGTTTAAAACCTTCCCTCAGATTAAACGCATGAAGCATAACGGTTATCCTATCTCCTGCCTTCAGCATTTCTTCCACAGTCATATCCTTCCATCCCATTACGGATTGCATCAACTCTAGCATAGGATAATAAGAAACAGAATCTCCGGTGAACAGACATAAGCCGACATTATTTATTAGATGCTGGTATGACCTTATCTTTGCATGAGCAACTCCCCTGCCTTCATATGAGAATTTATCAAAATGGTCAGGCAGTCCCATCATTTCCTTGAATCTTTTTGAATAAGCGCCTACCATCTGGGATCCACCTCGAGTATGTCTGGCAGGAGTAGCATCCTCCACATAAGTAGCTCCCCATCCGATATCCTCACGAGGATCATGCATGGGTATCAGTTCCCCTCCAACATCCATGGAGAATTGTTCCGCTCCTTTGCCGATCTTTCTTGATGCCTCCTTGGCGCCTTCAGCTAAGATATCTCCAAATCCCTCTCGCAAGCACATTCTTTTTAACATCTCGATAATGGCTTCGTCATTTCCCCATGTCAATTCAAGTCCATCCGTATCCTTTTTTGTTATAATTCCGTTCTCGTAACATTCAATCGCGAAGGCCAGCGTACAGCCCGCGGAAATGGTATCAAGGCCATGAAGATTGCAGAGATCATTTGCATAAATGACTGCTTCAACATTATCAATAAGGCAATTAGTACCGAACGAGCCAACAGTTTCGTATTCCGGTTTGTGAACATTTTTTACCGCGTACTTGCCGCTTTTAATGTTCATAATTCCGCCGCATGCGATAGGACAGCCAACGCACGCGTATTTCTTAGACATATATTTTTCCATTGCGCCGTATCCAAGGTTTTCCCACTTCTCTTCAGGGAAATCATCAACATTATTGCCTCCGAAATTTTTTATCGCAACAGCATGCATGGAAAGATGCGGAACAGTCGCGCCGGCAGTACCGGAGGCCTTCAGCATCATTATTCCTGGTCCAGGATTGTCCTTTATTTCGTCAAGCAACGCTTTATTTAATCCCTTTACAGTTTTCTTATCAAATATTTCAGGACTTTTTGATCCTGCGCATGCGAGTGCTTTCACATTCTTGGAGCCCATCACTGCTCCCAGGCCGGATCTGGCCGCTGCCCTGCCTCCATCGTTCATGATTGCAGATATACGGGATAATTTTTCACCGGCTGTGCCAATGCAGACAATCTTTAATGATTTATCACCGTTCTCGGTACGGATTATTTCTTCAGTCTCTAAAACATTCTTTCCCCAAAAATGCCTCGCATCCTTGATCTCAACCTTATTATCCGTCACTAATACATATACCGGATGCTCAGCCTTTCCTTCAAAGAAAACGAAATCATAGCCTGCAGATTTCATTGATATGGGGAAATTTCCTCCGGAATTGGCGTCCCCCCAATACCCTGTTAACGGAGATTTTCCCATCGTAATAAACCTGCTTGTGGATATAGTACCGCATCCGGTGAAAGGACCTGTGCCAATACCTAGAATATTCCCGGGGCTTAATGGATCGACTCTTGGTTTCATCTTCTCATATATTATTCTGGAGCCTATACCATAACCGCCTATATGTTTTCTGGCCAGGTCTTCTTTTAAATCCTCTTCATAATGCCTGTTGTTTGTCAGATCGACAAAAAGCATTTTCCCCATGTAACCGTATTTTGCTTTCATAATATAAACCATCCCTTGCTAATGCATATAGTGCCCGCCATTAATATTTATATCCTGCCCCGTTATGTAAGCCGACTGGTCAGATACAAGGAAGAATATCAGATCAGCTATTTCTTCAACTTTACCCATCCGTTTGAGAGGAACCATTTCGCCGAGCATTTTATACTCTCCCTCTCTGAATTTTTCCACTGTTATACCGGCTTTACTGCTTTTTTCGACAGCGTCGATGTCTCTTAGATTTGTGGCAAAAAAACCGGGATTGATTGCATTTACATTTATATTGTACGGAGCCAGTTCGAGGGCCAGCGATTCAACCAGACCGATTACTGCCCATTTCGATGC
>SMTZ1_10008421_pt1 | contig 10697 bp, 10 predicted proteins | sample DeeMarSWOR136_30_FD_25667 | JGI IMG/M metagenome (IMG submission 25667) | reverse complement strand
ACCTGAACCAATTTTAATATGTATATTAGATGAAAACGAGGCTGATTTTTACTTTTTGAAACAAAGGTACAAACATTTGTTTAATTTAATTTCTAGAGCAACTGGAAAAAGATTTGACACTAAAAAAGCTGAAAAAGAAAGAAAAGAGTATTATGTTAATATTTTAAATGAATTGAAAAAAAGATCAAAAAGAGTTAAAAAAATTGTAATTGCTGGTCCTGGGTTTGCAAGAGAAGATTTACAAAAACTGATCAAACAAAGGGAAAAAGAATTGTTAGACAAAATAATGATGGAATTTACTTATCAAACAGGAAACTTGGGCTTGCAAGAATTGTTAAAAAAAGGATTAATAGAAAAAATAACTAAATATAGTAGAATTGCCCAAGAAACAAAAGCTATTGAAAAATTGTTAGAAGAGATTAATAAGAATGGGAAAGCTGTTTATGGTTTTGAAAAAACAAAAGAAGCTTTAGAAAGTGGAAGAATCGATTTTCTTTTGGTTTCTGATATTAAAATCAGGGAATTTGAAGAATTGTTAGATTTAGCAGACAAAATGAAATGTAAAATAATGATAATAGCTTCTGAACACTCTGCTGGAGAAAGATTAGTTGGATTGGGTGGAATAGCAGGATTGCTAAAATTTTAATATATTTTAAATGAAAAATGGACTGGTCGGGATTTGAATTTTCGCATCTTCAGCACACAACTAAAGATGTCCCGAAACCTCTTCCATGCCAAGGAAGCGATCTTCCGTTGATCTACCAGCCCATAAAAAAGTGGGTCGGGCAAGATTTGAACTTGCGATTTCCACCTTGTAAAGGTGGCGTCTTAGACCACTGGACCACCGACCCATAAGAATCATTAAAACTTATAATATATAAAAAATTATCTAAAATAATATCTTTATGAAACTTTCAAGAAAATTCTATTCAAGAAACACAAAAGCTATTGCTAAAGAATTATTAGGAAAAATTTTAGTTCATAAAAAATGTAAAGGAAAAATAGTTGAAACTGAAGCTTATTTTGGTAAAAATGATCCTGCTTCTCATGCTCACTGTAAAATTACAAAAAGAAATATAGTAATGTACCAAAAACCTGGAACTGCTTATGTTTATTTTACTTATGGAAACCATTGGTTGTTAAACGTTGTTACTGAGAAAGAAGGTATACCAGGAGCTGTTTTAATAAGAGCTATAGAACCTTTGAAAGGAATTAAAATAATGAAAAGAAGAAGAAACATAAATAATATTAAGAATCTTACTAATGGACCCGGTAAATTAACTAAAGCTTTGGGAATAAATAAAAGACATAATGGTTTAGATTTAACAAAAGATATTTTGTTTATAGAAAATTCTAATGAAAGATTTGAAATTGTTAACACAACTAGAATTGGAATTTCTAGAGGAAAAGAAAAATTGTTAAGGTTTTATGTAAAAAACAATGAATTTGTTTCTAAAAAATAAAGAAAAAAATTGAATACAAAAATAATGTTAAGATTAATTTAATTTATTATAAAATTCTAATTATTCTTATGAAAAAGAAAATGTTTTTAGTTTTAATCATATTCTTGTTTTTTATAAAAATTGTTGAAGCACAACCAGAACATCCGCATCTTTTTTTTAACAATGATACAATACCATTGATAAGAGCAAAGGCTTCTGATGATAGTATAAATAATCTAGGCTATTCGTCGAAAGAAGCATGGGATAGGATAGTAATCCAACCAGCTAATACTCTTTTAAAGGGTCCAAATTATTGGAATGCTCCTTCCACTTCAATTAGCTGGACAGACATAAGTAGGTGGAAAGAAAGAGATTTAGTAACATTATCAATGGCTTATGTGATAACCGGAAATGCCACATACAAAGAGAAACTCAAAAACCTGACACTTTCATTAGCAAGATGGGAAAATTGGTCAAACCCTTGTAGAGAACATTCGTGTCTTGATACATGTCACTTAACTATGGGAGCATCACTTGCTTATGATGTAATATATGATATTTTAAATGAATCTGAAAGAAATGAAACACGCAATGCTATAATAGAAAAAGGTATATTGCCATTATACAATGATTCAGCTGGAATACCGGTTTATCATAATTTTTTTGCTCTTTATATCGCTGGAATAGGTGTATCAACAATTGTAATTCTTGATGAAGACCCTAGAACAGATGAATGGCTTAACTACTCAATCAATTCTACAATAAAATTTTTTGATTCTCAAGGAACATATGGAGGAACATATGAAGGTCAGTTATATGGAGCTTATTCAATGGATCATTTAGTTAGTTTTATGGAAGCTTTATTAATTAACAATAAAACAAATTTATACGAACATCCATTTGTTCAGAATGTATACAAATATGCAATTTATTTTGTCTCACCAGATGGAGAAACATCCTCAAACTTTGGTGATACGCGGGATGATGGTCTTACTTGGTCAACTGCTCTGTCTTCAATCGCTTCAAGAACTAATAATCCATATGCCCAATGGTATGTTGCCGAAAGAAAGAGGTTGCAAAATCCGAAATGGTATTTCTATGGTATTGTGGGAAATCTTTGGTTTAATAATTCAATTATAGCAATAAACCCGGAAGCATACTTTCCTTCATCATATAATTTTCAGGATGTTGGAGATGTTGCTTTTAGAACTGGTTGGGATGATGATGATTGGTTCTTAGCTTTTAAATCAGGCGTCTTTGTTGGTCACGGTCATCTAGATCATAATAGCTTCATAATTAATTTAGAGGGTACATGGTACCTCACAGATCCAGGATATCGAGAGTCTTATAATCCGGCAAGAACCAATTTCACTTACGGAACTGTTGGTCATAATACAATTCTTGTAGATGGAAATTTCCAGAGAGCATGGAGAAATGGAAGTATAGAAAAATTTTACACCTCTAATTATTTTGACTATGTTTTAGGTGAAGCAGCCGACGTATATGATGATTTAAATCAATTTTCACGTCATATATTATTTGTTAAACCAAGATACTTCTTAATTTTTGATGACATTAAATCTGATTCACCTCATCAATATAGCTGGCTTTATCATACAGATCAACAAGGCAAAGCAATAAATGAGATAGATGATTATTTTATTGAAAAGGAAAAATACAGAATTTTAATTAAACAAGTTTCTTCCTCAAATTTAACTCATTCTATCTTAACTTATCCTGGAGCTGAATATTTCGGACCTTATTTAGAGACAAAAAACCAAAATAATCAAAACAATATCAAATCATTAACATTACTTTATCCAAAAGAAGCTGATTCTGATTTATTTAATCTTTTGACCAATCCTGATTTCACATATTCAGATACAGATTGGAATAAAAACCAAAGTGCTAGTGGTGATATATCTACTGATTCGACCCATCGACGAAGCCCCTATTTTTCTGAAAAAATTTCTTGTTCATCAATCAATGAAACTAATTATGTTTACCAAAGATTACCTGTAAATTCAAGTTTAAATTATACTGGATTAGCTTGGATAAAAACTGAATCTGTGAATGGAGGAGCCTTTATCCATCTATGGTATTGGAATTCCTCAAATAATTATTTAAAAGATGAAAAAAGTTTTGAATTAAATGGAACAAACGATTGGACTTTAATTACCTTGAATTCCACAGCTCCTATTCAAGCTTCAGAAGTTACTTTTGCTTTAGAATTACAAGGTAATGGAACAGTTTGGTTTGATGATACTTTGTTCAGAGAAACTATTATAAGTGAGTTAAAACCGATTTATTATAACGGTAGTTTGACGGGAAGTATAATAAATTATAATAATACAATTGATGCTGTAATAATTAATTCTGGGAATGGTTTTTCCAATTATTCAACATCAATTGGTAACATTATTTCTGATGCAAACATAATTATTTTAAGTAATCCTGAAAAAATAGACAGTTTTGCTATTCAAAACGGAACTTCAATTGTTTACAACAATAGTTTAATATATCAGTCAGAAACAAAATCAGAAGCTAATTTTATAGATAATGTGACTCATTATAAAGGTTTTGTAGAAACAACATCTGAAACAATCAAGCTTTATATTGAAAAACCGATTTCTAATGTTTTCATAAATGAAACAAAAATTAATGAGAATCAGTTTTCTTACGATTCTGAAACAAAAATTCTAACACTAAATTTAACTATTTAATGATGGGCGAGGAGAGATTTGAACTCTCGACCACTAGTTTTTACAGAACGTAGCCATAAAAAACGACTAAGCGTCACTTTATAAGACTAGCGCTCTAACCAGACTGAGCATCGGGATTATATGTTTACCCGCCCATATACTTCTCGCCCATTCTATTTATTCTTTTATCAATTATATATTTTAATACTTTATTCTTTTCTTGACCTACATGATATTTACTTTTTAATGAAACTTTTACTCCTGGTACAAACCCGCCAATTTTTTGAAAATTTTTTATTTGTTTAATGTTTGATGTACCAACTCCTAAAAATCCACTCCAAGATGTAATATTTTTCCATATACTAGTTTTAATTCCATTATTATCTAAAATTTTTTTCCATTCTTTACATAATTTAGGATGCGAACAACTTAACAATAAAATACCGGAATTGGTTATGCTACCATCAGTAGTGAAGGCTAATCTTATACATTCCTTTATTGTTTTTCTTTTATAATTTTGCAAAAATCTTATAGTGGGTTGTTTCTCTTTTAAATAATTTCTAATAGATTGTTTTTTAGCTGCTGATGTCTTAAATGATGGTGTTAACTTTGATAATTTAAAGATAAGTTTAGGATCAGAAAGTCGAACATGAAAAATAGTGTCTTTATCGTAATAAACTATAGGTAGATATTTACTTAACTTAAAGAAAAAATAAAATATTGTATCCTTAAGGGTAGGATCTTTCGATGTATATTCTATTCTGTTTTCTTTAAAAGATACTGAACCGTCTGTTAAAAGACATGTAGCGAGAAGAGGGAGAAGATCAATTTTATTATTTTCTAAATATTTCATATATGAATCTTTATTGATTTTTGTTTTCTTTTTAGCCTTGATTCTTTTTCTATCTTTAATTTCTCGAATTTTTTTCATTTTATTAATTATAACTGGATTTTTTGATACTTTTTTACCGCCTTTTTTCTGGCCCCAATTCGGTGATAATCTTTTCTTTATAAAGATATCAAATTTTTTTAAGGATGGCTCTAAATTACATAAATCTTCAAAAGTTTTGATAGGTAATGTTGTTTCTTCATATAACCAACTTCTATAAGTTCTTCTTTTTATTTTCAAAATTTCAGACATTCTACGTTGAGAAAGTTTCAATTTTTGTTGAGCAGTTAAAATCATTTGTTTTTGTTTTCCTTTAGTAAATAAAAGTCGTTGCATAATAATAAATTATTTTATTTAAATATAAACCTTTCTAAGCTGAATGTAATATTTATTAATCAATTTATTTATTGCTAAACTAATTTAAAAATATGTTGAATTTGAGACAGGAGGTTCAAGGATTCCTAGAAAAAAGTGATTATGTTACTTGTGAATATAGGGGTTGTTTTGATATAGCAGCCAAAAAAGATGCTTTATTGCTTTTAAAAATTTTGTTAAACATTGATGGTTTTCAAAGAGAACAAGCAAGAAACTTAAAAATCATATCAAACAATCTTGATGCTCATCCTTTTTTAATAGGAATCCAGACTAATAGAGAAAAATTAAAAACTGGAATAGTTTATGAAAGATATGAAACACCAACTGTCTCTTTAAAAACTTTTGAAGATTTAATAGTTAATTCAATATTTCCTAGAATATATAGAGACAGAGGAGGATTGTATGTAGAAATTGATTCTGCAATATTAAGAGAAATAAGAAAGAAAAAAGGTTTAACTCAAAGGGAATTGGCAGAAGCTATTGGAATCAATAAAAAGGTTATTTATGAACATGAGAAAAAACAGTTAAGAATGTTATTAGAAATAGCTGAAAAAATAGAGAGTATACTAAATCAAAAAATAATAAAATCAATAGAAGTTTTTAAAAAATATGAAGAACACGGCTATCCTAAAGATTCTATAGAAAGAGGAGTTAAAAAACATTTGGAAAAAATAGGTTTTAAAACTGATTTTGTAAAACAAGCTCCTTTAGATGTTTTTGCCAAAGAAAAATCATTGGTTTTGTCTGATATTGAAATAAATAAAAGAAAAATGAAACAACATGCTGCAAGTTTAAAAGATTTTATAAGTGTGGTAAAAAAACCTGCTATTCTCATAACTGAAAAAACAAAAGAAGAGGAAATATTAGGTATACCTGTAATTGAAAGAAAGAAATTAAAAGAAATTGATAAAAAAGAATTAATTAAAAAAGCTAAGAAAGCAATTTAATTTTCCAAAGATTATTTTCATGTACTAGATGGAAAAGTGCATTTAGGTTGTGGGAATATTTATATCATTTTTTTAATGTTTTCATAAATCTTTCAGGTTTTGAAGGCGTTATCATGTAATATTTGCCATCTTTTGTTGTTATCAAAACAGTATCTCTTAAGTTCGTTATTATTGTTCTTATCCAACCAAGGTTAGGAACATAAAAAATTCCACAATAAAAGCTTGCACCCACTTTAATGTTAAAAGGAAAAATTATTTTTTCAACCTTTTTAATGTCTTTTAATTTTAATTTAATTAGCATAAAGGGCGACCAAGAGGTTAAAACACCATCTTTAATTCTATATTTAGTAATGTAAAAACTCACTGTTGTAATTAAAATCAAAGAAAAAACACCAATTATTATACTGCTAAAAACAGCTTGCACAAAATAGGAAGCTCGGTATAATTCGGCAAGAAAATATATAATAATGTAAAGTAATGCAATGAGAATTGTTAGACATATATAGAGTCTACCTATCCAATGACTTTTGTAAGGTTTATTAATAATCCATTTCTTCTTCATAATCTAATTTACAATTCTTGGCTTATAAAATGTATACCGGTATTTATATTAGGTTATTTTCATATAAGTTGATTTTTTTCTTTTCTCCAAAATTTAAATAATTCTAAAAAAGTATAGTTTTAGGTGTTTTAATGGGAATGATGAAAGAATTTATGGATTTTGTAAGGAAACAAAATGTTGTATCAGTTGCATTAGGTTTGGTAATTGGTTTTGGAACTAAAACATTGATAGATGCATTAATAGCAGATTTAGTAGCTCCAGTATATGAACCTTATTTAGGATTTGGTCCTGATGCTGTAATGACAGTAGGTCTATCTGTCTTTAAGGTGGGTCATTTCATACAAGCACTGATTAGTTTTCTAGTGATTCTACTTGTAGCTTTTATAATAGGAAAATCAATGGGAAAAAAGCTGTAATTTAACTCCTTTTCTGCTTTTTCTATTCTTAACCATTAAGTTTAAATATACTTACATACACATATTTTTTATCATACTATTTATGAGGTGATAAAATGACTAATGGACAAGTTCAATTAGGAGGTCAACCAATATTAGTCCTACCTGAAGGAACTTTAAGAACTTTAGGTAAAGGAGCTCAACATACTAATATAGCAGCAGCAAAAGCTGTTGCAGACGCAGTAAGAACAACTCTAGGACCTAAAGGAATGGACAAAATGCTGGTTGATAATCTAGGAGACATTGTAATAACAAATGATGGTGTAACAATTTTAGAAGAAATGCAAATAGAACATCCTGCTGCAAAAATGTTAGTAGAAGTTGCAAAAACACAAAATGAAGAAGTTGGAGACGGAACAACAACTGCAGCTGTTCTGGCAGGAGAATTATTAAAAAAAGCAGAAGATCTTTTAGAACAAAACATACACTCAACAGTTATAACCAAAGGTTATAAGATTGCAAGAGAAAAGGCATTGAAAATTCTTGATCAAATTTCTGAAAAAATAGAGCTAGAAGACACAGAAGATTTAGTAAAAATAGCAATAACATCAATGACAGGAAAAAGTGCAGAAATGGCATCAGAACAGTTAGCAAGAATTGTTGTAGAAGCAGTTAGAACTGTTATGGAAGATAAAGAAATTGATAAAGAAAACATTAAACTTGAAAAAAAGCAGGGAGGTTCAGCAGAAGATACGGAACTAATAAAAGGTGTAATAATTGACAAAGAAGTTGTTCATCCTGGAATGGCTAAAAAAGTAAAGTTTGCAAAAATTGCTTTATTAGATTCTTCATTGGAGATTGAGAAGACAGAAACGGATGCACAAATACGAATAACATCACCAGATCAATTACAAAGTTTCTTAGAACAAGAAGAAAAGATACTAAAAGATATGGTTAACAAAGTTGCTTTGTCAGGATGCAGTGTATTATTTTGTCAAAAAGGAATAGATGATGTAGCTCAGCATTACTTAGCTAAAAAAGGTATTTTAACAGCTAGAAGGATCAAGAAATCTGATATGGAAAAATTAGCAAGAGCAACAGGAGGAAAAATAGTTTCAAATATTTCAGATTTAAGTGAAGATGATTTAGGAGAAGCAGGCATTGTTGAAGAAAAGAAAATTTCTGGAGAAGAAATGGTATTTGTCAGAGATTGTAAGAATCCAAAAGCAGTTTCAATATTAATCAGAGGTGGAACAGAACATGTTGTTGCTGAAGTTGAAAGAGCGATTGAAGATGCTATAGGAGCAACTAGCTCAGCCTTAGAAGTTGGTAAAATAGTTGCTGGTGGAGGAGCACCAGAAGAAGCTGTTGCAAGAGGATTAAAAGAATTTGCTCAAAGCTATTCAGGAAGAGAACAACTAGCAATTACAGCTTTTGCAGAAGCAATGGAAATAATACCAAAAACATTAGCAGAGAACGCAGGTCTAGACCCACTAGATATGTTAACTGAATTAAAATCTAAACATGAAGGGAAAGAGAAAAAAGAATTTGATAGAGGGCGTGAAATAGACAAAAAAATTATAGTTGCAGAAACAGGTAAAACATATGTCTTAAAAAAAGAACATTATGGAATAGATGTCTACACGGGAAAAATAGTTGATATGAAAGCAAAAGGTGTTATTGAACCATTAAAAATAAAAACACAAGCAATAAAATCTGCTGCAGAAGCTGCTGAAATGATATTAAGAATAGATGATATAATATCTGCAGGAAAACTAGAAAAAGGTGGGGCACCAGCAATGCCTCCAGGTGCACCAGGAATGGGAGGAATGTACTAATCTTCCCGTTTTTTCTTTTTTCTAAAACTTTTATATAGAGGTTTTGATACAATTTTACTTAGGAGAATAATATGAAAGGAATATCCACAATATTGGCAATGATATTGATTGTTATTATAGTTGTGGCATTGATAGGATTAACATATACGTTTGCAGTTGGACTGTTTGGAACAGCAACAACTGGAGCTACTGGACAAACAGAAGCAGTTACCAAAAGACTAGATCAAAGCATTGGCTTTGTTACAAGCCCTGTTTGTACAAATACAACAAATAATTGGAGAATAACTTTCACAATAAAACACACAGGAGCTACTCATGATATTACATCTACTGATATAGATGTATTAGTTGGTAATACAAAACACACCATAAACGGTTGGACTGCTGATTTAAGTCCTGGTGGCACCGCATATTTGTATGTAGAGAACGAGTCGGCTGTTGATTGGGCAACAGATGTTCAGACATTAACAGTTTCAGTACCAGCAACTCCAGTAAGTAGAACAGTAGATTGTGATCCGTTGCCTTAATACTAAAAACATTTATATAGAAGCTTCAGCAAAACTATAGTTATGCCAGAAGAAGATGTAGCTTATGAAATAATACCAGTAACTCCTATCAAAAAATTAGAAGAAAGAATAAAAAAATTAGAATCAACAGAAACACCAATGCCTCAGCTACAGAATTTAATAAATCAAATAATAGAATTAATAAGAAATAATCAAAAAATTGTAAATGATGTTATTCAGGCAAATGCAGATTTAAAAAATGAGCTTTCTAAAATACCTTCTAAAATTGATGAATTATTAACCAGTATTAATAATTTTCTTTCTTTAGTGGAAGCTGCTGGAAGAGAAGAGGTAACAGGTCCACAACCTAGTTCTGATGTATTTAAGCCAATGGTTGAAGAATTAAAGAAAATTTCTGAGCAAAATCAAAAGCTTATAGAAAGCAATCAGAGTGTTCTTGAAGAGTTAAATAAAATGAGTAAAAGAGTTAAAGGAAGGGGAACACCTGTTTCAACATTATTATCCGCGTGCGATAATTGCAATAATTTTGATTTTGATGATAGTTGTTGCTTTGGCTGCTTTAGCTTATACATGGTTTACTGGGATATTTGCTACTTTGACTACAAGTGCTACTAATGCAACCACAACAGCCACAACAGCAATGGGAATGCAAATTAGGATAGAAGCTGCAAGATTTTATCCTAGTAGCTGGGTTAATGCCACAATTAGAAACACGGGAACAGTTGATTTTAATGTGGGAAGATTAGGAATTTATATAGATGGCAACTTAGAACCAACGTATGAACCAAATGCAGGTACAGTAGTTCCAGGAGAAACAGTAACTCTAAATATTACAAATACTACAGCTGCATGCCCAAATAAAGTATTAAAAATATCAATTGAAACTGGCTTAGAAGATTATAAGACAATAACTTGTCCGTGATATTATGAAAGGTGTAAGTGCGATAATTGCAATAATTTTGATTTTGATGATAGTTGTTGCTTTGGCTGCTTTAGCTTATACATGGTTTACTGGGATAT
>SMTZ1_10008324_pt1 | contig 10697 bp, 12 predicted proteins | sample DeeMarSWOR136_30_FD_25667 | JGI IMG/M metagenome (IMG submission 25667) | reverse complement strand
CATCAACCACATCTTTCCGGAGTGCCACACCATCTCCATCTACTGCCTCATGGAAGCGGAGAGCGCACAGGTGACGTTGAACGAGGAATCCAGCAGCTACCGCCGGGTCTCAAGGCTTACCCTAGGCATTCATCCCTACCAGCAAACCATGATCGAAGCGGCTGATCTGCCCACATGACCGCCCTCCTCATAAGAATACCAAAAATATGATGAGGAAAACCGTAAAGATAACAAGGCTCTTTGTGCCCCCTTTCCCGCTGCTACAACACTTACCCGGTTCCCACGCCTGGACCGAGAATCTGAAAGGCTCGCTGTTGTCGGGAGAACCTCATCGATTGTATCAGAATCTTTATATTTACCGGAATTATCTATGCATTCCGGTGTCGTTGTTGAGTCAGACCGTCAGGTCGAAGGTGGGAAAAAAGGGCGCTGTCTACATCCCCAAACGCGTCTTTGAACGGATGGGCCTAAAGGCGGGAGATCCCGTGCTGATGCGGGTGGAAGACGACAAGTTGGTGCTGGAGTTCATTCCCGACCCCCTCTCGCTCGCCCTCAAAGCGCGGAAGTGGACGAAAACCGATGTTGAGGCGTTTGAGCGAGAGTCGGAGGGGGAGCAAGATGCGCTCTACACCCCTTAAGGTGCTGCTGGACTCGACGTACCTTCTTCCCAGCTTCGGAATCGAAGTGCGGGGGCTGTCGAAGGCGCACATCGCGCACCTGAGAGACGCGGGCGTGAACGGTAGTGTCAGATTCCACTGTCTTTCCGCGGTGTGGATCGAGGTCATCGGCAAAATATGTAGAGACAAAGAACGCCTGGGGATCCGTGTAGACAATGCGGTGGATCGAGCGATCAAGTCGCTATTGAACTCGGGATTTTATGAGTGGATAACGCCCGAGTCACAAACCGTTACTCTCGCCTTCCAGCTGAGAATGCGGGGACATAAAGACAACATCGATAACCTTCTGTATGCCGCATCCGTGACGAACAACATGCTATTCCTCACCATGGACGAAGACCTCAAAGAGTTTTTATCAAAAGAAGGCTTCGAAACGGAGACTTTGATCGACCACGAGAGCCTCCTAAAGAAAATTAACTTAACTAGCTATCGGTAGAAACGATGCTCGGGGCCTATGTGGCAAAAACGTGGTTCCACGCCCAACCCGACTACCAACATTAGGCCCACATCTACAGGGGGTCTTCACCTCATCGCTTTCCCCCTCCCCACCCTCCTCCTCAAGGTCGTCACGTACCGCTTCACGTATCTCCCCTCCGTCCATCCGCACGAATCATCGACAAACGCGAGCTGGAGAGCCTGATCCGGCACGCCGACAAGAGGGATCTCTGAAACCCTTCGCAACGCCCCTCTTCGTATACGCGCTCAAAGTTACCCTACAAACACAAGGGTAACCCCCGCTAGCCACTACCTGTAGTATCGACCGGTAAGTCTGTCAGGACATTACACACAACCCTGACGACCGGCGATACCCTATCGCGAGATCTGGACAGCCTTATAGCGGGCTCGATACTGCTCCAACAGGAAGGAAACGAGTGTTCGCCGTGGGACACTTTGCCGCGGGATACCTGACCAGTCGCACCGTAGGTAAAGTGCTGAAGGTCAGTCCTAACCCTTCCCTTCTCCTCTTAGCCTTCGTGATACAGTATATCGACATATTGATCCCAAGATTGGAGTACCGGGGATCCACCCCCGCTCATCATTATTCTTCCTGTTATCCTCCTCCATGGGAAAAAGCTGTTAGTCAGCTAGCTAACGCGGGGCACTCTGGAAGCAAGAGCGCGATCCTCTTCAGCTCGAGAACCCGCTCAACGGCCTCATCATCGAACACGATGCACCGATCCTACGTCACGACGGAAGCCACCAGCAGACTATCGAAATAACTCACCGCATACCTCGCCCCCAGCTCACACAGCAGCACCAGCCGACTGGAACTCACCGTCTTCACCTCCGCCACCCCCTGACGACTCAAGGTATTGTTCACAGCCAACAGCGCCCCCTCATCTCCCAAGGAGAGCGCCTCCGAGCCCGTGGCACCACATGGAATTTGAAGACAGCGGTATCCGGTACGATGCGTTCCTTCTAGGCCTCGAACACCTCTTTCGCACGCTGATGTTTACGACCTGAGGGTTGAGCGAGCGAACGTCGCCCGCGACCTCCGCGAGGTCCCCCCTAAAATATCACAAAATTGTGATCTTGCTCCCTACACCCCTCAAGACGGCCGCTACCCGGCTCCCGAGCCCGCCGCTTTGGCGTCGCGGATCCGCTGCTGCACAGATGCCACCTTGTCCTCCATGCTCGCCGCCACGTCACGCCGATCGTCGAGCTTGAGGGTGGTGACCACCCGCATCACCCCGGCGCGGACCACCGCCTCATGCGCGGCCTGGGCCACCTCGAAGGCGTCCGCCACGCTCGCCGCCTCAAAGACGGTGCTCATCGGGGTCACCTCGTACTTGACCCCCCGCGTCTCCAGCGCGCGCACTGCGGGGACCAACCACGTGGCGACGCTGACCCCCTTCCCCAGGGGAATGATATTCAACTCCGCGACCACGGGCATCCACCAGACCCTCCTGTTTCTTTCCCTTAACCGCTATTGACCACGGGATTATCGCTAGCTCGCGGGCATCATGGCGCCGCCGCACTTCGGGCACGTCGTGGACAGACACGGGGTGCCTCGCGCATGGGGCGCCCGGTACCCACATCCAGTACACACGCAGTACGCAGGCCCCCCCACGCCTTGCCGCCCTCCACCGCGCCCTCGTCCAAAGCCTCGACCACTCACATACATCACCTCACAGCGTTTTCCCGAGTACTCACGATCGTTTTTGAATCTTTCGCTCCCTCACCGATATCAATCCTTGAGTTGAGCGATGCCGTCTCCCTCGCAGTTCCAACGTCCTCACGCGGGTAGCCATCCCGGCCTCCCTCCTTATCTCAGCGGGCCGCGATAGCAGCTCGTCGAGGGGCAGCCCAGGCATTTCTGATCCTGAAACGACGGGCAGCCGTGGCATTCCACCCCGCACGGCGTCACGGCGCCCACCGTGTGCTGGGCGGCTAATCGTAAGGGGAGGAAGGGGGTGTGGTGGGTCTTGCCGATGGGGTAGAACTCGGATCGCCGGATCCCCTCCCCGCTCCGCAGCCCACACTGCTCCATGGCCTCGCTCTCCAAAGTGCCTTGGTCCTCCGCCATCACCAAGGCGATGAGATTATACCCACCCATGGTCGTGAAGACGTTGATGACGCGGGGACAGTCGCGGTACCGCTCGATGGTCTGCCGCATGGCCTCCGCGCTCTCCATCTCCAGCATAATCAGCGCCAACCGCAAGTTCAGCGCTTCCGTGTTGACGAGGGCACCGAGGCGGACCACGCCGCGGTCCCGCAGCTTCGTCACCCGCTTCTTCGCCCCCAACCCCGTGTAGCCCACCGCCGCCCCCAACGTTTTATAGCTGGTGCGTCCATCCCGTTGCAGCAGCCGGAGCAGCGTCCAGTCGACATCATCCAGATCCAAGCCACATCAGTTAAAGAAAGAAACGAAACCCGTTTTAAATGTTTCTTTTCGTGGATATCCTCACAATACGGTGTCTGACCCGTTAACACCGGGCGCGGATTCAGGACGAAGCGGGTTCCCGAGGATCGAAGGACAGAACAGGGTGACCGGGCGCGCTCCCCCGAACGCTTCCCAGAGCACCGGGGCGTCCACGCTTAGAGGCGCAGCATGCGTTTCAACGCGTGCGAGATGGGGATGCCCACGATGCCACTAACCGCCATCTGGACGAGGTTGAAGGGCAGCTCCACGAGGGCCGCGGCGACGCCGTACAGGTAGACCTGGACGAGGAAATAGCCCAGAACCATTTCGCCGCCGCCGACCGCCCAGGCCAGCACGAGGTGGGGGACACGGTGGCGACTACGGCTGAGGATCCAGCCCGCGAGAAAGCCCTCGACGCCTTTGATGAGGAGGGTGGGGACCACCCAGACATACCAGCCGCCGAGGAGGTCGGCGAGCGACGCGCCCACGCCGCCCGCGACGGCGCCGACGATCGGGCCGCCGGTGAGGGCGGCGACCATAATCAGGGCGTCGCCCACGTTGAAGAAGCCCTCGGTGGCGGGAATGGGGACCTGGATCAGCATGGTGGCCATGCAGACGAGGGCGGCCATAACGGCCGCCATCGCGATCACCGCGGTCGGCGTCAGCTCGTTTCGCATCATGGGTCGTCTTGACATATGCCTGATCAGACCCTATTTAAGCTTATACCTCAACCCAACACCCACTCTCTCAGTTGCTAGCTCGCGCAAGGGTACCGTCAGGAGTTCAACCTTGTTCCACACCCGTCGAGCCACGACGACTTAGAGTGTACATGTGGGGAATGGTCGGATGCTGTACGCCGTCCGCGTGCGCATGGAGGGTCGCTGGATCGCTATCCCTCCCGTGCCGTCACCAACCAGAAGGTTAGTAAGTCCCGGCTCCCCATATGGAGGGTGGATCAAATTGACTGAGAGATGGATTAGTCAGAGCGAAAAGATTTTGGCCGCGTTGGCGAAACACTCCGCCCAGGCGGATCGGGACCGATTGGCGATCGTCAGCGCCATGATGCTCGCCCTCAACGCCGTGGACCGGAGCGTCCACGGCTGGCGGAGCTGGGTGGGAAGCCTCCGCCTCATGTCCCAGTTCACGGAGGACGAGCTCCGGGCGATGGAAGCGGGCCTCATGGAGCGGGTTCGTGCCTTTGTGGAGTACGACGTCGCGGTGACGAAGAAGTATAAGAACAAGATCCCCGGTATTCCGGTCGCCAGGCGAAGGCGGCCGGTGGCTCAGAACCAACGGCATGTCGTATAGTGTCTTGGATTGCCCGCGGTCGTCTCGCGGGTTGACGGGCCTGTATACGTCGAGTTAGCTTGATCGGCCTTTGCCGGCTCGCTGGATCGAACTCGTTGGAGCGGGCGTCCTTCTTCTCCATCGATCTGGACCGAGAAAACGAGGACGCCGGGCCTCGGGAACCCCTCCGTCACGAGGCGGGCTCCTCCTCGTAGCCGCGATCGGCGACGACGCCGAAGTCCTGCCACCCACTAGACTGGTAACGTTTTATACCTCCGCTGCCCAAAGACTCTCCATACGATCCATTATCCGCGAGGAGAGCCCATATGAATAATACCCCTGTCGAGATTGGCATCATCGGTGGCACCGGCGTCTACGAATCCGCCATCATCCAGGACGTGGAAGACGTCACGGTCCACACTCCCTACGGACGCCCCTCCGACCTGATCTCCGTCGGCTACTACGGCGGCCGGAAGATCGCGTTCCTCCCCCGCCATGGGACGCACCACCAGATCCCCCCCCACCAGATCCCCTTCCGCGCCAACATCTGGGCCCTCAAGGAGCTGGGCGTGCAGCGCGTCGTCGCCGCCTCCGCCGTCGGCAGCCTCCGCGAGGACTATCAGCCCGGCGACTTCGTCATCCTCGACCAATTCATCGACCGCACCAAGGACCGGGGGGACACCTTCTACGAGGGCGGCCAGGTCTGCCACATCTCCACCGCGGAGCCCTTCTGCCCCGAGCTCCGCCGCGTCTTCACCGCGTCGGCCCAGGCGCTGGGGCTTCCCGTCCACGCGGAGGGCACCTACGTCTGTATTCAGGGCCCCCGCTTCTCCACCCGCGCCGAGTCCCGTCTCTTCCGCGCGTGGCACGTCGACGTCATCGGGATGACCCTCTTTCCCGAGGTCGCGCTCGCCCGGGAGCTGGGGCTGTGCTACGTGTCGGTGGCCATGGTCACCGACTACGATGTGTGGGCCGAGACGCCCGTCACTGCCAAGGATGTGCTGCGGACCATGCGGCAGAACGTGGTGCACTTTCGGACGTTGATCCTGGAGACCGTGCCCCAGATCCCGAAAACGCGGGGCTGCGGCTGCGCGGACGCCGTGGCGGACGCCATGTAGCCCCGCCCGATGAAAAGAGTTTTAAATAAGAAGACTTTTATTAGGGAAGGACCATATCCAAAGACCTTAAAGGAGGACTGAGAATGTCTGAAGACCAAAACGTCGTCTATATTGGAAGAAAACCTGTCATGAGCTACGTTCTCGCCGTCATCACCTACCTCAACACCCCGGACGCCAAGGAAGTGGTGTTGAAGGCCAGGGGAAGAGCCATCACCACCGCCGTGGACACGGCTGAGATCACGCGACGGCGCTTCATGGAAAAACTGAAGATCGACAACATCGAACTCGGAACAGAAGAGCTCACGGAACAGGATGGACGCAAACGAGCGGTGTCAACGATCGAGATCACCCTGAAGATCTAAGCCCCCTCCACAGGGACGTATGGCGGATCGTGGGAAACCCGCCGCCCTTTTGACTCTTCTTTTTTTAGCGTGTTCTTCATGTTCTTACAGTAGTTGTAAGGCGCCCGTGATCCCGTCGATGACAGCTTCCCTGCCGGGCCCCACGCCTAAGGCCGTGGGCGTGTTCGGGGGAATCTGCGTCAAGCCGCGGTCAACGATTAAGGCCTTGGGGATCTGACGCTGTTCTGCTGCCGCGTCCAAGGCGACGAGTTCCGCCAGGGACGTGACCTTCACGACGACCGTTTTCGCCCCTTCGCGACGCCACCGGGTCCACGCCCGGACGTCCTGTGCCTTCGCCCGCTCCGACGCTTCCAGACACGCGTGGCAGGCTTGACTGACGAGCTTTCCTAGGGTCATGGCGAGGTCCTTCCGGACCACAATGACCTGCTTCATGGTGAAGTCGGTACCCATTTTTCTTCGGTCATCCGGTACGCCTGCGGCCTATTTGGCTCTTCCGCTGACCACGACGGGACAGCGCCGACGCAGGGGACTGGGAGTCCCACGGCTGCCAGGCCCTGATGGATCGGCGACGCGGTACAGCTTCGTGTATACGACGGGATGGTGTAAACTGGTGTCAACACGTGTTCCGTAAGAGGTAAACTCTGCATCGGGAACCGTTACGGGGATACGCTTTACTAGGTGTGCACGACATATCAGCACCCAGACGGGAGGGAAAGAAGGCGTGCGTAAGTCGAAGATCCTATCGTCCATCGCGCTCTCCGCGCTCACGGTTGCCACTATCTACTTCGCAGTTCTGGCCCTCTTGATCTTTTTTGGCATCTTCACGCTCCCCTAAGCCCTCCCCGTCCCGTGTATCACGTGCGGATCCGGCGATCCCGCTAGCGCGGACTGAAACGCTTATTTACCCTGAATCCCCCACACTTATCCAAGATGTGTCTCCTTCTGGACGGGAGTATCTCGTGACAGACGTCGAGTTTGGTATCAAGGCACCCACCCTATCCGAGGAAGGCGTTCGGGGCCGGCGCTTCACCGATCAGGTGCTGCGCTACATCCGCGCCGTCGGCACAACGTATGGCACCGTCTGGGTCTCCGACCACCTCATGCCCTGGGTGACGGGCAAGGGCGGGGACGCGGATACCCTGGAGTGCTGGACAGTGATGAGCTACCTGGCCGGGGCCTTCAACGACCTCCACTTGGGCAGTGCGGTGCTCTGCAACTCCTTCCGCAACCCGCCTCTCCTGGCCAAGATGGCCGCCACCCTCCACACGCTGGCGGGCGGCCGGCTGATCCTAGGGATCGGCGCGGGCTGGAGTGCCATCGAGTACGCAGGGTACGGCTACGCGTTTCCCCCCGCGTCCACACGCATCGGGCAGTTGGCGGAGGCCGTGCAGATCATTCGGCGCCTCTGGACCGAAGACGAGGTGGATTTTGCGGGGCGATACTTCCGCGTGACGGGGGCGCGGTGCTTTCCACGGCCAGATCCGTGTCCCCCCATCTTGATCGGCGGCCACGGCGAGCGCTTGATGCTGCGGGTGGTCGCGCGGTACGCCGATTGGTGGAACACCCACGCCGCGTCCCCGGACGTCTTCCGACACAAGCTGGCGGTGCTGCGCGAGCACTGCGCCGCGGTCGGCCGAGATTTTGAGGCGATCACGAAGACGGCGGAGGCCTTCGTCGCCATCGCCGAGACCGAGGCGGAGGTGAAGCGGATTGCGGCGCGGGGACGCACCGCCCACTTCGCGGGCACGCCGGACGAGGTGGTGACCCAGATGGAGCCCTACGTCGCGTTGGGCGTTGAACACTTTATCCTCCGCTTCCTCGACCAGCCCCGGCCCGACGGCGCGCGGCTCTTCGCCGAGCAGGTCATCCCCCAGATCGTGTAGCCTTCTTCGGCATCGATCGATTCCAGGCGCCATCCTGCCGCTCGTGCCAGTCGCCGCGCCTTCCCCCCTCTCCTGCGGGTCGGCGTCGCTGGGCTGCGTCGTCTCCACGTCGTAGACGTCGCGCAGGGTGGGTAAGGCGCCGTCGGTTAAGGCGTCGAGGCGGAGCCTTCCCTTCCATAACGGTATCTCCCTGCGACTGTCGACCCTTGGCCTTTATCTGATTGGGAGAATACACGGGGGTTGATGGTCTCCTCTCCAGCGAGCTACCCTTATGGTCCTGTGTGGCGGTGCTTTCTGTCGTGGCATCGTTGCTTGGAAGCGCCCCGCTTCTTATTCCAGCCGGAATATAGGTAAAAAATTTTCGGGGAGATTCCCTTGTAAACGGGGGTATCCGCGGAAAGGCGGTGGAAAACGGCGTATCCGACGGGATAAAATGGGCGCCATGGGGTGGATGTGGGCGGAATGGGGCGAACGTGGGAACAATGGGGGGAAACTTGGGCGGGCATGGGGAACTGACGATCGGTGTGGCGCGTCTTCTTCGATTGCGGGGCAGCGAGGCGCGCGCGAGCTATCGGCTTCCGGTCTCACTCACGCGTGGATCGCGCGGATACGGAATCCGGGATTGTTACCTGGTTGCCCACCGCGTAGGGGCTGATCTCCTCCGCCGTCATATCAAGGTACGAGCTGAACCTCGTGACGTGGGTACCGGTCGTCACGGCGTCGTCCTCACCAAGCTAGCTAGCTCGCCTCGCTAGCTCCAAGCGTAACTATGAACCTGCATTACGGTGGGCTGCGTTCGAACATCCTCCGGGCCACTATAGTTTAGAGATCTTCGACTTTTCTGTAGAAGATGTGGTACTGTACGCCATTTACGGCAAGGAGTATGGCGCCGGAGAACAAGGGGAGCGAAAGAGAACCGAACTCGAAGAGATATCCTGCGATGGTGGGCGCGAGGGACTGGACAAAGGATCTTGCTGAGTTACTCGTTCCTAAGAACGTTCCAGTCTGGTGGGGCTCAACGAGTCCTGTAGAGAAGGCTTGCCGCATGGGCATGGCGAACTCGAAGAGCAACCTATAGGTCATAAAGAACGCGATGGAGGTCTGGAAGCTTGGTGCCATGGCAAAGATGGCGATACTCGTCCCGGTTACGATACGGGAGATGATAAGGCATTTGATATTACCAAACTTCGCAGCTAAAAGGGGCGCAAAAAGATAGGTAGGGATCGCGAGGAATCGGGCTAACGCATAAAAAAGGGCAAGGTCTTCGGCGCCGGATCCAAAGCGGAGGTAGAAATAGAGCGGCAGCAGTTGGGTGACTAGTCCCATCCCCAAGCCGTCTGTCGCCCTGACGAGACAGAAGGTGCTCACTGCCCTCCAAGAGAGCTTCGTGACCGGACGATCCCTCTGGGCCTCCCTCGTCCTACGTGACTCTTTGAGGGGTAGAGCAAAAACGACGGCGAGGCCATTCAGGACGGTCCCGATATAGAACAAGAAAACGTTAGACCCGACTTCGTCTAAGTGGAGGCTGACTTGAAAGTAGGCTGGGAGACACGCCATTAACGAACCTATCGCCGTGCTCAACGCGCTGCTGATCGCGAGAACGCTGAAGACGTGCGGGCGATCCGACGCCTCCGTTTTGTCGGCTATGTACCCTGAGACGATCGGTTGTCCTGCCCCTACGCCTTCGCCAATGGCCCCTATGCCTTGGGCTATCACGAGGACCCAGAAATCCCGGCTTAGGGCGTAGAGAACCAGCCTGAGCGTGGAAGAGATGCTTCCAAAAAGGATGAAGGGCTTTCGCCCGTATCTGTCGGAGAGGCTTCCCAATACGAGGGAGTCAATAGCGCTCACCAGGGTACCCGTGGTCAGGATGAGGCCGACTTGAAGGGGGCTGAACCCTATGAGCGAGAGGTAGATGGGCCTCACCACTTCTAGAAAGCCCATCACAAGCCTCCTTGAGAACATTTCACCGAGGAGGAGCCATAGATCGCGGGTAAACCCCCGCTTGAATCCACGTCCGGTTAACATGAGAAATCCCTGCTTCACAGGTGTTGGTATCGCATATGGATTAGGTACAATACTGGTCGCCATTTAATTTGATTTACGCTCATAGAATCCAGTCTTTTTAATTAAGGGCTTGAGACCCTAGTTTTTTGCTTGATAAAAGCTAGCTAGCTCGTACGTTGTTAAAGTAGCTGGTTCCGTGCCGAGTCAAATATCCTTTTTACTGATTTCTAGCTAGCTCTTTCACGTCCAAGAGTTGTTAGGTCATAGAGATCCTAAAACGACGATGATGTACATATGCATCTAGTAACCTTCGAAAGCGACGAGTTTCACTCAGCAGTCGCGAAAACGATTGACGAATCGAGAAAATTAATTGAAGCGGGGTTCGAGTATGTGTGTACCCATGAGAATACGATGCTGTTTCGGAAGCAAACGTAAAAAAAGTCCACTACATGGCCCTAGGGCCCCATAAAACCGCATTTACCTACACAGCTGGAGACATA
>SMTZ1_10007811_pt1 | contig 10697 bp, 9 predicted proteins | sample DeeMarSWOR136_30_FD_25667 | JGI IMG/M metagenome (IMG submission 25667) | reverse complement strand
ATGCCATAAGTGCGAGCTTCGAGGGAGTGCTGGGCATTCGACAGGTGGAGGCACCAGGAGATATCTCAGGACATCCTACGGCCTTAGCGGAGGCTCGAGAGAAAGGGAGAGCGCTGGCAGAGTCTCTGGCGAGTCGAACAAAGGTGCTCTTCGTGTGCCGCGAAAACGCCAGCCGAAGTCAAATGGCGGAGGCATTTCTGCAGTGGTACGCGGGTGAATCGTTTGAGGCGGAGAGTGCCGGAGATCAACCAGCCGACGAGATTAACCCTGTTGTCGTGGAAGTAATGGCCGAGAAGGGCATCGATGTGGCGTATCGCAAGCCGAAAGGTTTGCCAGAACTGAATCTGGAAAGTCGGCCTTTTGATATTGTGGTCTCACTGGGTTGCGAGGTAACGTGCCCCGCTGTGCCTGGGGCGAAAGTCGAAGATTGGGAGCTTGAAGACCCGGCGGGCAAACCCATAACGTTCAGCCGCGAGATTCGAGATACCATCGAAGACAAGGTCAGAACGCTGGTCGAAAACAGGGACGCCGGAGAGGGACATCATGCTGAGTAACCGCGTTGAAGAAGCTGTCCGACGGCTGCAACCACGACTAGAGGATCTTGCCGAGGGCCATGTTGAACTGATGGAGGTGGACGAAAAACGCGGCGTGGTGAAGCTGAAGCTGGTTGGTGGAAGGGTTTGCTGAGGTGGTCAAGACGTCGCCCTCAGTTTGTGGGCTGAAAAATTGTTGAGAAAGGAAGTTCCTGAGATCCGGGACATCGAATTTGTCAATATGAACTCCTGATACCAACTGTCGACCCAAGCCTGAGCTAGCAAGGTCATGGAAACCATTCTTGATATCCTGAAGTCCGCTATCGAGAAAGAGACTGAATCATATCGGCGTTATCGAGAGGTTGCAAAAGAAGTTACCAAGCCTGAGATCAAGATGCTCTTGCACCAGCTAGCCCAAGATGAACGAAGACATGTCGAGGTGTTACGGGCTCAGTTTGATCTACTGGCGGAGTCTGAGGGTATAAGCCCTGGCGAACCTCCTTTGCGAGACGAGACCGGAGAGGAAGATTGGATTGCTTGCGAGACAGAGCTAGAAGGGGTCAAGAGGGCCGTTAGACTCTTGGCCGAGGCCCAGCGGGACCTGGAAGCGGTGCAGAAGTCAAAAGAGGAGTTTTACTTGATGGTGACTCATGACTTGCGATCGCCTCTCACGTCGCTGGTGGCGTTTACCCAAAAGCTTCTCACCTCAATCAAAGCCGATATTTCGGGGAAAGACCATGAACGGCTTGAGTGGATTTTGAATGGGCTCAAACGGTTAGAGAAATATGTCGATAATTTCTTGACCCTTGCTCAGCTCAGGGCAGAGGAGCGTTCCTTTACTCCCGAGTTGCTAGAACCGCAGGCCCTGGTGAAAGAGGTGATCGAGAGCGTACTTCCCCAGGCCAATGAACGCAAGCAGCGGTTTGAGGTGCATCTGAGTGGCATGCCCCAGGTAGAGGGCGATGAGTGGGCCATCAGGAGGCTGTTCATGAATCTCCTGAGCAATGCTATAAGGCACGGAGGCACCGGCGGAGTCATTGAGGTGGGGGGTACGGGTGAAGACAGCATGGTTCGTTTTTGGGTGAGAGATGATGGTCCAGGAATACCGGCGAAAGATCTGCCTCACATTTTTGAGAAGTACTACACCGAGGCTGGGGAGGCAGGCAGCGGGCTGGGTTTAGTTATCGCGCGCGACGTTGTCGAAGGCCATGGGGGACGGATCTGGGTTGAGAGTAAAGAGGGTAAGGGAACAACTTTTTACTTCACCCTTCCGAGGGCGAAAAAGTGAAGTAGCCAACGAACATCCCGGGTGATGCTCACCTGGTCCCCTTCGATACAGAAGAGCCGCTTTTCGACTGCAGCACACGTTTCATGATATCTTTTGTTGAGACAATGTCATCGAGGATGACAGAAGCCATTTTCCTCGAGCGACTGAACCGCTTCCTGGTGCGTGTTCGGACAGATGGACGTGCGGAGGAGGCACATCTTCCCAACTCAGGACGTTTACGGGAGTTACTCGTCCCGGGCGCAAGGGCCTTACTGAGGGAGGCCTGGCACCCTGGTCGGAAAACCAAATACAATCTCTGGGCCGTTCACACAGGAAAGATCTGGGTCTGCGTAGATGCGCAACACGCCAATGACTTGTTTCTACGGGTTGTCCATCAAGACCTCATCGTGGAGCTCGAAGGGGTCGTAACGGTAAGGCAGGAAGTCCCTTTCAACGGGAGTAGGGTAGATTTTCTCATCGGCACCACAGGGGACTCGTATGCGGTGGAAGTGAAATCAGTTACGCTGGTGCGAGATGGTGTTGCTCTATTCCCTGATGCCCCGACGAACAGGGGGACAAGACATCTGGAGGCGCTGATGAGAGGAGTGGAGAAGGGGCAGAGAGGTGGTGTGGGTTTTATGGTTCAGCGCAGTGATGCCAGGTCCTTTGCTCCCAACGGGTTGATGGATCCTGCCTTTGCTGCCGGCCTGCGGGCGGCAGCCCGCAAGGGAGTATGGGTGGCTGCCTGTAAATTCGAGATCGGGAGGGGATGGGTCGGTAGAGGAGAACGGATTCGGGTAACGTTGTGAAGAAAGGTTTGCCTTTCTGCGCAGTGAATTCCCCTGCGACACTGGTGTATCAACCAGGAGAGAGGATGTTCGCGACAGTGACCACAAGGGAGGGGTCGCGGATATGAAGGCAGCGATGGAGAGTTGGAGGAGATCCGGGAGAGAATAATGCCCCACCGTATCGAAGTGGCCCTAAGGGCTGACCTGCGAGATCCTGTGGGAGAAAAGGTCAGATCAAAGATTGAGCACGAGCTAGGACTGGCCGTGGAGTCGGTGAGGACGGTAGACGTTTATACCATTGATACCTCACTGGAATCCAGACAGCTGATAGCTCTTGCACAAGGCCCCTTCAGTGACCCTATCATTCACGTATGGTCCATTGATCACGCGCTTGCCCAGGACTTCGATTGGGTCATTGAGGTGGGGTTGCTGCCGGGGGTGACTGACAATGTGGGACGGACTGCGAAGGAGGCGCTGGAGGCCTGCCTGAAAATGTGTCTCAAAGATGAAGAGAGAGTTTACACATCCCGTCAATACCTGATTAAGGGTGAACTTTCCCCGAATGATGTCGAGCACATCGCGACTGGACTCCTTGGCAATCCCCTGATTCAGCGTTTCGAAATCAGGAACGTGGAAGAATGGAGGGCTCAGCGGGGAATCGAAGCTGTCGTGCCAAAGGTCACCGGGCTCGTGGGTGGAAACGTGGAGAGGTTTGACTTGGACATCCCCGATGAGGCGCTCATACACTTGAGTAAGGAACGGTTGCTGGCACTCAGTCTGGATGAGATGAGGGCCATTCAGCGCTACATGAGGCAAGAAAAGGTTAAACAGGAGCGGACGGATGTTAAGATCAATGACCAGATTACTGATGTGGAGCTTGAGGCTATAGCTCAGACCTGGTCTGAACACTGTAAGCACAAGATTTTCAACGCCCGAATTCGGTATATCGATGAGGATGAAACTGAAGAGTTGATCGACAGCCTTTTTGACACGTACATCAGGAGGGCCACGGAGACGATACGACACAGTCTCGGATCGAAGGACTGGTGCCTCTCCGTCTTTACCGACAACGCCGGTGTCGTCGCCTTCAACGAGGATTGGAGTCTCGCCTTCAAGGTAGAGACCCATAATACGCCATCTGCCCTCGATCCCTATGGAGGGGCACTGACGGGAATTGTGGGGGTCAACCGTGATCCCTTTGGAACTGGGAAGGGAGCAAAGCTCATTTTCAACACAGACGTTTTTTGCTTCGGGCCACCTGACTGGTCCAAGCCGCTGCCGCCTAAGTTACTACATCCTAAGCGCGTTTTTGAGGGTGTGCGGGAAGGTGTGGAGCATGGTGGGAACAAGAGCGGCATACCAACGGTGAATGGTGCAATTGTCTTCGACGAGCGATACCTTGGGAAGCCGCTGGTGTACTGCGGTACGTGCGGGATCATGCCGAGGTATATTGCGGGCGAACCGTCCCACACGAAGACGGCAGACGCAGGAGACGTGGTGGTGATGGTGGGAGGTCGCATAGGGAAGGATGGAATTCATGGTGCTACCTTCTCTTCAGAAGAACTTCACGAGGCTTCCCCTACCAGTGCCGTGCAGATTGGGGATCCCATCACCCAGAAGCGGATGACCGACTTCCTTTTGGTGGCCCGTGATCGGGGGTTGTACAAGTCTATAACCGACAACGGTGCCGGGGGACTGTCGTCCTCGGTAGGTGAAATGGCGCGAGGGCCAGGGGGATGTGAGATTCATTTGGATCGTGCCCCACTCAAATACCCTGGGCTTGATCCCTGGGAGATCCTTCTGTCTGAATCCCAGGAGCGAATGACACTGGCGGTAGATCCTGTCAAGATTGATGATCTTCTGAAACTGGCTGAAGCCATGGAGGTGGAAGCGACCGTTTTGGGTCGCTTTACCGAAGATGGTACGTTCCGATGTTTCTGGCATGGAAAGCCGGTGACCCACCTGAGCATAGGTTTTTTCCACGATGGCGTTCCGCGGATGGAGCTGACGGCCTGTTGGAGACCACCCCAAAACCGCGAACCTGACTTTCAGCCACCGGAAGAGCTTACTACGACCCTGAAGGAGATGCTCTCCAGGCTGAACGTATGCAGCAAAGAGTCAGTAATCCGCCAGTACGATCACGAGGTGCAGGGTGGCAGTGTCATAAAACCGCTGGTGGGAAAGCAGCAGGACGGGCCAGGAGACGCTGCTGTCATTCGACCGCTTCTGGATTCCTTCGAAGGTGTGGTGGTTTCCAACGGGATTTGTCCTCGCTACAGTGACATCGACACCTACTGGATGATGGCCTGTGCGATCGATGAGGCGTTGCGAAACAATGTAGCCGTGGGCGGAAATCCTAGGAGGGTGGCGGGTCTCGACAATTTTTGCTGGCCCGATCCGGTGCAGTCCGAGAAAACACCAGATGGTGAATATAAACTGGCTCAGCTGGTGAGGGCCAATAAGGCGCTCTATGATTACACCGTTGCATACGGGGTCCCGTGTATCTCGGGCAAGGACAGCATGAAGAACGACTACATGGCTGAAGGTATCAAAATCTCGATTCCGCCCACTGTCCTGTTCTCAGTGCTGGGGAAGATCGAGGACGTTCGCAAGGCGGTGACGATGGACGTCAAGACCCCTGGCGATCTGATCTATGTGCTGGGTATGACGTACGACGAATTGGGTGGATCAGAATATTTTGCGATGCATGGGCACGTGGGTAATCGCGTGCCTCGCGTGAGAGCCGAGGAGGCCAAAGAACTCTATCAAAGAGTCCACGAGGCCATCATGGAAGGGCTGGTTGCCTCCTGCCATGACTGTTCAGATGGCGGATTGGGAGTAGCTCTTGCTGAGAGCGCGTTTGCCGGCGGATGGGGAATGGAAGTGGACTTGAGAGGGGTTCCAGTCACAGCGATCCAACGGGATGATTACCTTCTTTTTTCTGAGTCGCAGAGCAGATTTGTGATTACTGTCGCGCCAGATAAGAGGGATGCCTTCGAGTCTCTCATGAAGGGATGTTGTGTGGCTGAAATGGGCAGAGTAACGACGGAGAGCGAATTCTTGGTGAGAGGGCTATACGGCAAGGACATTGTTCAGGCTGATATCTGCGATCTCAAGGAGGCATGGCAGCAGCCATTGCGGTTTTGACTCCGCTGCCGCGGTGAGATCATTCAGCGACAACGCAAGCGGGAGGCGTTATGCCAAAACGAGATACCCCAGTTGAGAACCCACGAGCCTGGATTGAGGCCACCATAAAAGATTTCATTGCTAGATCGCCGGAGAACTCTCTGAGCAACGAAGCAAACGACAGGGCGTGGGCGGAGCCACTCGTGGGATATTCACAGGGTGATGATCCTCTCTATCAAGAATTCAAGGAACATATTGATTCCTTTCACTGGACGCCTGTGGAGATATTCACCGACACATTCCCCTCATCAAAGGCTCGACCAGAGGAGTTAACGGTCATAAGCTGGGTCTTGCCCCATACCGACACAATAAAGGCTGACAACAGAAGGCAGAAGGATTACCCCGCGGAGAGATGGGCCAGAGCGCGCATCTACGGTGAGTCCGCTAATGAGAAGCTTCGTGCGCATGTGGTCAGAGTCCTCCAGGACGCGGGATATGAGGCTGTTGCCCCCGTCCTGTGTCCTCGCTTTGAAAGGAAAATGTCTGAGCGTTACGGGGCTGCCTCCACGTGGTCTGAACGCCATGCAGCGTACGCATCAGGCCTGGGAACATTTGGCCTGTGTGACGGTCTCATTACCCCGAAAGGCAAGGCTGTCCGTTTAGGGTCAGTGGTTGCTCGCATCAAAATTCCTTCCACGCTCAGGCGGTACAATGACCACCATGCCTACTGCCTCTTCTTCGCCGAAGGCACCTGTGGGAAGTGCATTGAACGCTGCCCTGCGGGGGCTATCACCGAGGCTGGCCATGACAAGGTGAAATGCATCCACTACCGGAAGACGGCGGTATTCACACGCTATGTGGAAACCCATTTCGGTTCAGATATTCTTGGTTCTCCCAGGTACGGCTGTGGACTCTGTCAAACAAAGATTCCGTGTGAGTCCAAGATTCCCTCCCGGCCAGATGATGCGCAGTAGGAATGGAAAATCCCGCCTGCGTGTCCAGTGATTTTGTTGCCCTCGTAGCTGAAATCGATCGAGTGACACATGGAATCTCCAGATGTCTGTTGAGAAACCCCAGGGTGTCCTATGAGTGGACTGCTGCCAGCTAACGTCGTGGATCGACCTACATTTCGTGACCGTATCGAGGTTTTCCGGGACCGCGCCCACGCTGGTGAGGTTCTGTCCAGCATGCTGGGCTCATACATCAATCGAGATACCGTTGTGCTAGCCATTCCCGCGGGTGGGGTGCCGGTGGGCGCGATAGTCGCGGAGCAACTTGATCTTCTCCTGGATGTGGCAGTAGTGAGTAAAGTAACGCTGCCATGGAACACAGAGGCTGGTTATGGCGCGGTCGCCTTCGACGGGACGGTGCGTTTGAACGAATCGCTTCTGCCGCACCTCGGGCTCACCGAGCGCGAAATGCAAAAGGGCATCGATCAGACATATCAAAAGGTTATCCGGCGGCAAAAACTGTTTCGGGGGGATCGGCCGTTTCCGGACCTCTCGGAGCTCACATCGATTCTCATTGACGATGGACTCGCTTCCGGGTTCACGATGCTCGTAGGGGTTGAGGCCCTTCGTAAGGTCGGGGCGAATGAGATCACTGTAGCAGTGCCTACCGGTCACTTACAGGCTGTGCAGCGGATGGCTGGGCAGGTAGAGACTGTCTACTGTGCTAACATACGAGGTGGGCTTACCTTTGCCGTTGCTGATGCGTATCAACGGTGGTCCGACATCCGCGAGGACGAGGCTGTCAGCATTTACAAGCGGTCAATCGCGAGACGTTCGTAAAGGGATATCACAAAATCAACACATGCGTGGTGTGCATCAGTTCGATTGCAGGGTTCCGTGGTAGACAACGTATTGCCTATACCGCATGCTCGGCTGCTTGATATGATGGTCACGGAGGCCAGACAGAGGGAGGCCCCGGTGTTCACACTCAAGGGCTCTTCGCGGGACCCATATCTCCATTTGGTATCCGCAGTCCTCAGTTCAAGGACACGGGATGAGGTGACCGCTGACGCGGGAAGACAGTTGTTTGCGAGAGCGGACAGACCTGAAAAGCTGGCACACATGAGGGTCGAAGACGTAGAAGTACTCATACGGTCGGTGGGTTTCTATCGAGTCAAGGCAAGAACCCTCAAGAAGCTGGCAGCTATGTTGGTGAATGAGTACCATTCGAAGGTTCCCCTGTCCATGGAGGAACTGTTGAAGCTTCCTGGAGTGGGAAGGAAAACGGCCAGCATCGTCCTGTCAGCCTCAGATATTCCAGCCATCGCTGTTGACACACACGTGCACAGAATATCCAATAGACTCGGAATCGTGGAAACCTGGAAACCGGAAGAGACTGAGATTGAGTTGAAAAGGGTTTTCGCGCAAAGGTTGTGGAACAGACTCAACAAGGCCTTCGTGGGCTTCGGCCAAACGGTGTGCAAGCCTGTGGGACCTTTGTGCCAGGAGTGCCCCTTCACCACGTGGTGCCCCAAGATTGGCGTCAGCAAGTACGGGGAGACGGCTGGAAGCCGTTGAAAGCGAGCGTGCGCTGTCACGCAACCCGAGCTGATTCAAGCAGGTGTTATAGGTGTCTACGAGTTTTCGCCGTAGATCAGATCCTTTCTCCTTCCATGTGCGTGCACAGATCCGGCTTCTTCTCGAAAAAACAGTGTCGAGAGGAACATGACGAGACTGGCAAAAAGGAGCACGAGAAATGTGAGCCTATACCCACTCGGAAGGTATAAGTCCGGAAACTCCAGTTGTGGCCATTAAGGCAACAAACCACCAGTGAGGAAGTCCCTGCATCGCGCGTTCATCCCCTTTGTAGCATTCGTTTGTACCAGACGAACCATGGGGTGTCCAAAAAGCCAATAACATTCTTGCTGACAATCTGTCCGATAATGAGGGGGAAAATAGGCATGACCCCGTAAAAGGCCAGAGTCACAAAAATGACGCTGTCCAGGGTAAGATCTAGTACGTCACTGGTGATGCTTCTTAGCCATATCCGGCCCTCGTAGCGCTGTTTCAGCCAGGCGAATACGTACGCATCCAGGTTCTGACACACGAGAAAGGCGATCCATGAAGCCGCCGTAATGCGCACACCCCGTTTAAATATTTCTTTCCAGGCTTCCTCGTATGGAAAGGAGGAGGCAGGGGTGAGGCTGTTTACCATGATGATGAAGGTTACCAACAGTACCTGGGTAATAAAAGCAATAGTGATGGCTGCGTGCGCTTTGCGCCTCCCGTAGACTTCGTTGACCATGTCAATTGCCTGAGCGACAAAAGGATAGAGAAAAACCGCAGCAGGAGCGATAAAAGTGTACAGCCCCGCATCGAACTGGACGATTCGCACCGCCATGATCTGGGAGGCTCCCAGGTAGATGGTGTAGAACGCGGTGAGAGCGGCAAATCCATAGTCGTGAAATTTCCTCACAATATACGCACTGGCATAGGTAACGATAGTTAGGCCGACCACCCAGTAGATCCAAACGGTTAGCGCGGGCATATCTTCTTCCTCGTCTGAGAGCGTGTGCAGCGACAGGCCCTTGAGTCCACAGCCAAGATATCGCCCTGTCTCCCCATGTGTCAACCTAAATTGGCGGAGAGTCTCCTGATTTTTCAAAGAACACTTTTTGCACTCCCTTGTTTTTCTACCTATCTCGGACCCTGAAAGTGCACCTTCTTGTTCCTTCGCTTCCCTCGATAGGTACCCAACCGCTCTGGGAAATTCCGCTCAGGAAACTCCTGAAATTCGCGAGAAGCGCAAGATTGACAGCCTGTAAAAGGCGTCCCATAATGGTATTACTCTCTTATTGGAGACGGGAGCAGCTACTCTCGCTCATAGCTGTGGGACGGAAGCTAGGGACCTTTTGGCGGTTTAGGAGGCGAATATATGCCGAGGATATACATACCTGCTGACAGGATCACGGGTGACGAGGTTTTCCTGGAAGCTAGGGAGACGAGACACATCGTGAAGGCTCTGCGACTCGGCCCGGGTGATGAGGTGACGGTGTTCAATGGAGAGGGTGACGAATATGTTGCCCAGCTTTCAGAGGATGAACAGAAAGGGGTCACCCTACTGATTAAGGAGGCGTTCAGGCCAGAACGTGAAGCCCCCTTCGAAATAACCCTTGGTCAGGGTTTGCTGAAGGGGGAGAAGATGAAATTTGTGATTCAGAAGGCGACGGAGTTGGGCACTGCCACGATTGTGCCGCTCGTCAGCGCCCGCTCCATTCCGACGGTGGAAGAGGAGCGAGAATCTCTCAGACTGCAGCGGTGGCAGCGAATTGCCCAAGAGGCAGCGAGACAGTGCGGTCGGGCTGTTGTACCCCAGGTCGAGCGATTCATGACTCTAGAAGAAGTGCTCTCAGAAAGTGTAGGGGCAGGCTTGGTCTTGTGGGAGGCAGAACCGACTCCGTTGCGAGAGGTCTTACCTCAGATTGATGCATCGTTAGGCCTCACCATCCTCATTGGACCTGAGGGGGGTTTTTCCGAAGACGAAGTCTCCGTTGCCCAAAGCCGCGGATACCTCGTTGCCGGACTGGGAAGACGGATCCTGCGGGCAGAGACAGCGGCCCTGAGCGTCTTGAGCATCATTCAGCATCGCTTTGGCGATTTGGGATGACGATGAAAAGGCTTTTCCTGCGAGAATTGATGGGTAGTTTCCTGCTTTGAAGGAGTGCATATCGAGTGGCGGCGACGCGCCCGGTTGACACGTGCCCTGGCCGCATGAATCTGGTCTTGCCATTGCGTGTTTTCGAGATCACATACCAATCGTATCTGAATCGAATGATGACAGGCAAACTCCTGAAGTTTCCTCAGTTTTTAGGACCTTTTTGTTTCCTGAACGTAATTTGCGGAAGCGGTGGGGCACCCATCAGGAGGGAACAGGTGGGCAAAGCTCCGTCTTGAGCGGGGAAGGGGAAGGTATTCCCCACCTGTGACCGCCGAAAGGGTCACCGCGAAGCAGGGGGAGTGAAGGAACAAGAAG
>SMTZ1_10028912_pt1 | contig 10698 bp, 10 predicted proteins | sample DeeMarSWOR136_30_FD_25667 | JGI IMG/M metagenome (IMG submission 25667) | reverse complement strand
AATTGGCACCGGACTATTGACGGATTTGAAAATTTTAGTTACCGTATAGAGCAGACATAGATGAAATCAAAACTGGGCTTACTTTAATAAGGAGAATTTTGAAATGAAAAGACGAGAGTTTCTAACGGCGGCAAGCCTTGCCGGGATAGCGAGTATGAGTTCTTTGGCGGCGGCTGCAGAGGGCGATGACGGCAAACGGGAATTTTTTGAACTGAGGCGATACTATCTGCATGTTGGGTCGAAGAAGAACCTGGTCGGCAATTTTCTACGTAAAGTGGGAATACCCGCGATGAAACGCATAGGGATTGGGCCGGTCGGTGTCTTCAATGCGATGTATGGGCCCAACAGTCCGACGCTTTATGTTCTGCTTGTACACAAATCTTTGGACTCGGTAGTTAACTCGGCTTCGCTTTTGATGGCGGATAAAGAGTATCGAAAGGCGGGGGCTGATTTTATCAATGCGTCCTTGTCTGAGCCGGCATACGTGCGAATGGAAAGTTCACTGATGGTGGCTTTTAAGAATATGCCGAAACTGGAAGTGCCGGAAAAGGGAAGGGGGATTTTCGAGCTTCGGACCTACGAAAGTCACAGCATCAAGGCGGCCAAGAAGAAGATTGAGATGTTTAATGAAGGCGGGGAGATAGCGATTTTCAAAAAAACAGGCTTGCAGCCGGTGTTCTTTGGCGAGACGTTAATTGGCCCGCAAATGCCGAACCTTACGTATATGCTGGCCTTTGAGAATATAGCTGACCGCGACGAGAAATGGGGCATTTTCGGCGGCGACCCGGCCTGGAAGAAACTCAGGGCCGATACCGCTTATAAGGACACTGTTTCCAATATTACCGACATAATCCTGCGGCCGGCACCGTATTCGCAGATATAATTGCCAGTAGCAAGTAGAAAGTGGCAAGCAGAATAACTGGACTAAAGTTTGGAATGCCTAAAGTCCGATTTTCGTTTAACGTTGTCGATGCTCGTATGGATGCTCGCCCTGGAAACTCGAAGATCGTATTTGCCGAGTTTCCAGCTTCGAGCTTACAGTTTCGATACTAAGCTACTATTATAAAGTTTTTAGACAATCGTTTCCCTGTCATTCCCGCGGAGGCGGGAATCCAATAATGAAACGGTCTGAAGCGAAGCCTCAATCAAAGTTGTTGTCGAAAAACTTATTCAAGGTACTTTCGTTTCGACAACGACAAACAAGTGCGTCATCCGGCGCCGCATCGACGGACTTCTACAACTGAGTAACTTTAGCTCACTTTAGGCACTTTCCTGATAATCAATTAACGCGTGGCTGGTTTTGTTCCGAGGATTTGGAGGGTTTCTTCAATAACCGGTAAGGTTTTGGTTGTCACCTTCGGGTCGTAAAAATCGCCGGTTACATCCATTCGCACAACAGCCCGCCCAAGACCTTCGGTAAGAGATTGCCAAATGGAAGGGTCTGCGGTGGCCAGACGCCGACCTCGGGCGATAAGAAGCAAATCGACATTTCGTGTTTTCAGGTCCATTCGCCCTGAGCCGTAAAAGGCAACAGTCCGGCCGGACAGGTCGAGCTTCTTAACAAGCAGGTCATCGCGCCTGATATATGAATCAAGGAACATCTGGTCAAAAGCGAAGTCTTTTGACTCGGTCCGTTTCAATACCTGCAAGAGTTTAGCCAGGGGCGAAAGTCGTCCGACCTGCATATCGCTGATTGCGAGCCTGCATGTGCCGATACGTGAGGATCTGTCGCCAAGGCGGGCATTGACGCTCAAGGAGCCACTCATTGTTCCGCTCGTATAGCCGTTATTAGGAGTCTCTCTGACTTTCGTGTCCGACAGAAATTGTTTTAAGTCGATATTGTTAAAACCTATCCGCAGCAGATACTCTGAAGCTCCCGCGGCTCCACCTATGGCGGATTTGAACTCGAATTTCCCCGTCGATTTTCCGCCGTAACAATCGGCGATTAAATCCTCAGTTGACCAACGACACAGATCAGGGTCATAAAAGATATCAGCTCTTAGATTAGTGAAAGATTTGCCCTGAATCCTGAGCGTACCACCATCAAAAGCAGCCTGGCAATTACTAAGACCGTCGCCGGTTTTATACAAACCTTTTGTTCTCAGTATCGCATCCAATTCAGTTTCGGCATCGGATAATTTGAAACTACAGTTTTTGAATCTGATATCGCCGGTGAAATCAACGGACTTTTGCCCATCATCTGTGAGGAATACCCGGATATCCTCAAAATCCAGATCAAACCGGCCGGTAGGCGAGAGACTGCTGTATAAGGGCTGAATATGTTTTGGCAGGGCCGTACCGAGACACTCATCGAAGTAAATGTCGTTCGCCGAGAGCTGCAAAATAGCGTTACTGAAAACATTGTCAGCCAAAGCTATTTGGCCGTTCAGTTTTATGGTCGAGGCCTCTCCGAAAGGAGTCCCTGAGACTGTTGTTAGCGGAACACAATCATCTAAAGTTGCAGTAATATCCTTAAGCATGACACTGTCTTTTGTTATCAACAAGGTACCGGTGATGTCTCTGAAGGGACAGGGAAACTGCAGGAAATTAGCGCTGTCACCCAGACAATCCACAGTTATCCTGTAATCAAGTGGGTCTGTTATGCTCTCTTTGTTCAAATCGGCGATGAGATTAAGTTTGCCCTGCGGTTTCCATTCGGTGACGATTTCTTTCATTGACTCAGGCAACAGAACAAATAAATCATTGTTCAACCACACCTTTTCAAAATCCAGCGACAGGCGATAGCGGAACTCCTGGATTTTTGGGCCCGGCCAAATTCGGCCGGTCAACAAAACCAAACCATCGCCGTAACGACCGGAGAAGTTTTTGACAGTTATCAAATCAGGTGTAAAAACAGCATTCGCCGATATATCAGATACAGGCGACGAAAATTGTTCGGACTTCAAAGAAGCTTTTTTGAAAGACAAATCGGCTGTAAAATTCGCGGGTTCCGAGCCCTGTGAGGAAACCTTTATCCAGCCATCGGCCAGACCGTTGGGATGGATTCGCTTATATAAATTCCTTTGCTTCTCCGGCAGTGCCGCCTCCAGTGTCGAATCGAGGGGAGCATTGTTTACCTTGATCGACATATCATATATCGAGCCATTAGCACTGCGAGTAGCCACTTCTCCGTTCAAGGTGATTGTACATTCGTTCACCTTTGAAACCACATCCGAAAAGATTACATTACCGCGGTCGAAAAAGAGCCGGCCTGTAAGATTTTTTAATGGATAAGGAAAATGCCGATATATAGCTTCTGCCCCGCGCAGTTCGACGGTTAATTTTTTTTCCTTGTCCGTTTGTGAGCGTCGGCTGAGCCGGTAATCTATCGCTGCAAACCCAGTCGGTGAAAAAGCGGACCAAGATTCTTTCTGCGTTGCGCTTAGTGCATTATAAAGGTCATTATTTAAAGCGAGATTGTCACTCGTAATCCGGATTTGATACTTCCAATTTGGCCCGAAGTCCCGGCTCCAGCCGTTAAAGAAAAGCTCAACATCGGCGTGCTTACCACTTAGGTCGTTAAGTTCGACGCTATTTTTGGTAAAATCTATCCGGCCAACCAGATGCTCTACCGTGTACGGGAACTTGTAGTAACAGAATGCAACGTCCTTACAATAAACTTTTCCAGCTAACGTACTTTCGCTTAGCCGGTTTAAATTGCCTGACGCATCCAGTTCGATATCTATTTGTCCATACGGCTGGTATCGGTTGAAGAATTTCTGCAAAGCAGCAAATGGAGTGGACCTTTCTAAAAAGGCCGGGCCCACTAATGCAAATTTATCGAGAGACGGACTACGCATAGATTGCAAATTCTTTATCCTAAGCTTCAGCGAAAAGGCTTTGTCCCGGTCATACTTCAGCTCAGCAGCCAGGGTATCTATTATCCATGCCATCTCAAGCTCAGGGATATCTACGGATGAAATTCCGCCTGCAATCGAAACAATTCCCGGCTTCCAAAATCCTTTCAAGCGGCTTTTGCCATAACCGGAAGCCAGTGTGGCTGTCGTTATATCAAAGCTGTAGCCATCTTGCGTTTGGTCATCGAATCCAAATCTCGCACTGAGAGGAACTGATACGGCTACCTTAACCTGCCCGTTTGAAATCTTGCTATATTGCAGTGTCCCGGCTTTGAGATGAACACGCGGCATTTTGCCGGAGGCTCCTGTAGGGGGCTTGATTTTAAGTTCCGATAAATTCCACCTGCCGGTGTCCAAATCGTATTGGGCATCGAAGGTAAAATCATTAATATCTATAACTTTTAATCTTGGCCGAAGTAAAAACAAACTACTTAGACTGAATCGCGCAAATACCGTTTCGGCTTCGAGTATAGTATCATCTTTACTTTGCTTTTCAGAAGGACCTACAACAAGCTTTTTGATTACAACCGAGCCATCGGTGTTGAAATCGACCGATTCTTTTCTTATCTTTGTGTTGGTCAGCTCAGCAATCTGTCCCAAGGCGATGTGGCATAAAGCCCGGCCTGCCAGGATAAAAAAAAGCCATAGAAGAGCGGCCAGAATCAACACTTCCACAAGCCAGCGAGTTACACTTTTGACTTTCAAGTTTTGAATTTTGAATCGGGCCATAGAGGACACAAATAATTTTGGGTTCGTAGTTTTTGGCTCGTTGTTCGTAATCTATAAACTTCCAACTACCAACTCTATTCGGCAATCAATCATCACTTCATTTAATCGCCTTATCCGCAATATCCCGACGGCAATAAGCACCGTCGAATTTGATTTTATCTACCGCTCTATATGCCTTTTCCTTCGCATCTCGGATTGTCTGTCCCAGGGCGGTTACGCCTAAGACTCTTCCGCCGTTGGTAACAATATCCCCGTCCATATCTTTTGTGCCTGCGTGAAATACAATAACATCTTCGAGCTGTTGTGCTTCTTTAAGTCCGACTATTTTTTTGCCTTTTTCATAATCGCCCGGATAGCCACCCGAAGCCATAACCACACAAACCGCGGGCCTGCGGTCCCATTCGAGGGTAATCTGGTCTAATGTGCCGTTGCAGACAGCCAGAAGAACTTCCAACAAATCGCTTTTCAGCCGTGCAAGAATCGGCTGGGTTTCGGGGTCGCCAAAGCGCACGTTAAATTCCAGCACTCTCGGTCCACCGCCTGTAATCATAAGCCCTGCGTTCGACCACCGGCACAAGAATTTCACGCGTAATCTGATTCATCAAATCCTCAGTAACCACAGGTGCGGGACTGTAAGCGCCCATTCCACCGGTGTTGGGCCCGGTGTCACCATCGCCGATGGGCTTGTGGTCCTGCGACGATTCCATAAGATAGATATTGCGCCCGTCCACAAAGGCAAGAATCGAGGCCTCTTCGCCGAGCAGTTTATCTTCGACGATGATTCTGTCACCCGCCGGGCCGAATACTTTGTCGCACATTATCTGTTCAGCCGCTAAGATTCCATCCGCAGGGTCATCACAGACAAAAACACCTTTGCCCTTGGCGAGGCCTGCGGCTTTTACGACCACCGGTTCATCCCTGCTTGCGATATATGCTTTGGCATCGCTGAATCTGTCGAAGGTTCTGCCCTCAGCCGTGGAGACGGAACTGGAGCGCATCAGCTGCTTTGCAAATGCTTTATCCGCTTCGAGCTGAGCGGCATCGGCACTTGGGCCGAATGCCTTTATACCGGCAGCTTCAAACGCATCGACCAGACCTGCTGCAAGAGGGTCCTCCGGGCCGACCACTACAAGATCGACATCATTCTGACGCGCAAAGTCCAGAAGCTTGTCAGCATCATCAGCACCGATAGGAATATTCTGTCCGCATTGTGCCGTGCCTGGATTGCCCGGTGCTATGTAAAGTTTAGTTAAATCTTTCGACTGAGCCAGTTTCCAGGCGATAGCATGCTCACGTCCGCCACTACCAATTAAAAGTACGTTCATCTGCCACCCTAAATAAATTGGCTATTGATTATTAAATTTCTGTTTTCCTATCAGGTAACAGTCTAACAGAAACGGGTTCTTACTCAAGCTACTACTTTAACTTTAGATTAAGTGCCTGTAGATTCTTATCTTTCCTCGCCCCAGAGTTTAACGTCGTCGAATTGGCCGGTGTCGTCAAACTCGTCAAAAAAGACCTCAATCGTGCCTTCTTCGGCGTCACGCACTAAGCGCACGGTGTGCCAGTTATCGTCCCACTTTGTCCCCTCGGTTCGTGTTTTTGCAATCGATACTCGCGGTTCTGCATAAACAATAAAGATGGAGTTCGCGTGAGCATCGGATTGGTTGGCAATGTGCACGTAATAGAAATTCGATGGGTCCTGATGTCCAAAAAACAGGCACATATCTCGATGGCCATAGTCCTTCGTCGTAGAGCGCATCTTCACCTCCAGCACAAAGCTGCCGACAACGAAATTGCGAACAAGGTTAATGTTGAAAGGCGAGCGGACTCGTGGCTCATATTCGCTTTGTTTATAGAGTGCCAACACCTTGCCATCGTGTCCTGGTTCGATTCGCCACGCGAATGAGTCGGTTGCCTGCCATTCGCCAAGCCTACCGTCCTCAAAGTCCGCCTCGAACAACAGCGGCATTTTCTCGCCGCCGCCTATAGCAGCCGGTCCGTTACAACCGGCCGCCACAGCCAGCAGCATTAGTAAAACAACAGTTGCTTTCCAAAAAATTACTGTTCTCATCGCTTAGTCTCCTTTTTAATAAATACGATAGAGTTATGCCTAACCTCGATTTTGCAGAAACCTTATTAATATGAGTCTTTTTTCCTTTAGTTACATCCCAACGTTCTGAGATATTACCATTGAGCTTCAACATAAGGCCCTACGGGACCTTTCGGTCTAAGCTTAGGCATAGACTTGAGAATGGCTTCTGCTATTGCAATATCACTTTTCCGGGTAATTTTGATATTCGAAGAATTCGCCTCCACGATCGTTACTTTATGACCCAGCGCTTCGACTAATTGAGAATCATCGCTGATTTTGCTTTGGTCCCGATTTTTGAGATTTTCATAGGCTTTTTTGAGCAGCTCGGCGGCGAAGACCTGTGGGGTTTGGGCCTCGTAGAGACTCGCTCTGTCAACGGTCCTGATTATAGTGTTATCCATGACTTCTTTTATCGTCGCCGCAACCGGGCAGGCCGGTATGGCTGCACCGCTTTTGGCGGCAGCGACAAAACCAGCGCCAATCAATTCCGCAGTTACGCAGCATCGACAGGCATCGTGGACAGCAATAAGGTCGATATCATCTTTGATAAGTTCGAGACCTTTCTTGACGGTATCAAAACGCTCAGAGCCCCCAAAAAAGATTTTTACGTTGAAAAACTTAAGGTTAGGTCCCCATTTGATGCGCACAAGCTCCTCATCCTCGGGGGCGATGCCTAACAAAATCTGTTTTACGTCTTCTCGGTTTGCGAAGAGCTCGACGCTTCGCAGAAAGACCGCCCTGCCGGCCACATCGACGAACGCTTTCTTTCTTTTTCCACCGAACCTGCTGCTGGCCCCGGCAGCACAAATAATTGCGGCAACATTTTGACTCATAGCGAAAGTTCCCTTTTTATGCTCTTGTTTTACTAATCCATATAGCCCGTCCCCGTGTGCAGGTAACAGAGCTTCTAACCGTCATAATACTCGAATAAGCTGCACGATTCAAGCACGTCTTTAGGTAAAAAAGGATGCGTTTATTGGCGAAAAAGTACAGCTTCGCGCTCAAACCACCTGGAGCAGAAGAAAAGGAAAGCACCTGCAATAACGACACTTGAACCGAGAATGGCGGTAAACATCTCGTAGTTCATAGTGCCCTTGATAAGCTCTTTGATCGCAAGCGAGATATTGGTAATCGGCACCATGGCCCAATACCAATCAAGTTTTACTATTGGAAGCATAGCGATAAAAGCCGGCACAATGGCCAAAAAATTGAGCGGGCCGCAGTAGGCACTGGCCTCTTTGAAACTCTTGGCGTAAATGGATACGCTCAACAATACCGCGGCGAACATTGCGGCTGTGGGAATCAACATTGCTGCTATCAACACCAAGTCAACCACACTCACAGAGGCAATGACCTCACCCAATTCCCCGGTAATCTCCTGTCCTTTTGCCGCTAACATAACGCCCAAGCTTGTAAGACAGAGCAAGGCCGCCGTTACACCCGTGGTGAAAATCACAAAGAACTTGCCAAGCACTATCTGATAGCGTGGGATTGGCGCCAGCAGAAGGGTTTCCAGCGTGCCGCGTTCCTTTTCCCCAGCCCCCAGGTCTATGGCCGGATACATGGCCCCCATAAAACAGAATATGATGAACAGGTAGGGAAGCATCCCACCGACGCGTTCACCGAGCACCTCTCGCAAATCGGCTGTGTTGTGCTCCTCGATTGTGACAGGGTTGAGTAAATGTTCCTGCTCCTGCGGCGTATCCAATCCAAGGCCGGCCAGACGTTCCGAGCGGTATCTCTCACTGAATTCACGAATTACTTTACCGGCTCTGTTCTTAACTTTACTGGTAGCCGAGGCATTGTTGTAATAAAACTGGACAGCAACCTGTTCGTCCCTCTCGAGCTGTTCGCGAGTTGTTTGAGGAATAATTAGGCCGAATTTAATCTTGTTTTCTTCAATGGCTGATGCAATCGCTTCCTGTGTGAGGATATTCACCTTCTCGAATCCTTCTCTCAGCCCTGACAAGGAATCCGATCATAACGTTCAACAGTACAGGCACTACGAGGGTGGGTAAAACCACCATAAATATGAGGGTTTTCCTATCACGTAATACTTCCTTCATTTCCTTTAGGTATATTGTGAGAATATTAAGCCGCATGATTCACCTCCACCGAATCAATCAAAGTTAGAAAGGCCTTGTCCAGATGGGTTTGTCCCGTATCGGATCGCATTTGCTCAATGCTTCCCTCGAAACAGAGCCGGCCTTTGTGAAGTACCACAACAAAATCACAGAGCCTGTCTACTTCGTGCATGTGATGTGTGCAAAAGAGGACCGTTTTGCCCCTGGCTTTGCAGGATTCAATGAATTTTAAAATGGCTTCAGCCGCAGCAACGTCGAGCCCGGTGGTTGGTTCATCGAACATTATTACCTCAGGGTCGTGAATAAGTGTACGGGCAATCGAAACTTTCTGCTTCATACCGGATGATAGTGAGTCATTTCGTTTATCGGCAAAAGAGGTCATCTCTAAAAGGCTGAAAAGCTCATCCATACGCTTGTCACTTTTTGCCTGCTCCAGGCCATGCAGTTTTTTTCCGTAATATTCGATCATTTCGCGTACGGTGAGACGACCATAAAGCCCGGTGTTATCGGAAAGAAAACCTATTCTTTTGCGGACCTCAAGAGGTTTTTCAACTACGTCTACGCCATCAAACCTGGCCGTGCCTTCGCTGGGTTTCAATGCGGTCGAGAGTATTCTCAGCAGGGTGGTTTTCCCCGCGCCGTTGGGGCCGAGAAGCCCCAAAATGGCCCCGGTTTCAGCACGAAAACTGACATTCCTCACCGCGTAAAACAATTTCCCGCCTTCGCGTGGGTCTTTTTGCCGGCGACCCTTGCCTTTCCGTCTGGGACGCCGAAAAGATTTGCTTAATCTGTCAACCTCTATCATACCTTAGACCTAATCCAGCATTTCCCGCGCAAACTCAGCCTGCCTATCCAAACAAGCCGGGCGGTTTAAAATTCGATACCACGTCTTGCTTTTATTCCTTTATCAAACGGGTGCTTGATATTTTTCATTTCCGTTACCAAATCCGCTAATTCTATCAATTCCCTGGTTGCACCTCTGCCGGTCATAACAATTTCGACAAGAGGGTCTCTTCTGTCTATTATATTTTTGATATCTTCCAATTTAGCCAGACCTTTTGAAAGGCAAAATACAATCTCGTCAAGTATCAGCACATCGTAAAACTTTTTCTCCGCCGTTTGTGCGATTCTGTCAAGGGCCTCGCTGATTGCAGTCTGCATCCGGGCGACGGTTTGCTCGTCTTTTAGAGATCCGGACATATCCCAAGGCACATCAAGCGTTTCGGTCCTGATTCTGACAGCGCCCAATTGCAGTGCGAACCGCTCACCGATATCAAGAGACGGGGGTTTCAAAAATTGATATATCAGGACCTTGTTTCCCTGGCCGGCTGCACGCAGCGCCAATCCGAACGCAGCGGTGGTTTTGCCCTTGCCATCCCCCGTATAAATCTGAACAAGCCCTTTTGTCAACATAAAGGGTATATTAAAAGAATAAGAGACAAATTAAAATAAAAAAAGGAACTCTGCACAGAGGTATTCCCTCTTAATCCCGAAAAGTGTTTGTTATGTCAAAAGCTTTACCGGCCGTATTTCACTATTTGCCAGGGTTGGAAGCCTGGTCTTTGGAAGTTGCTTCTGGGGGAAGTTCGGCAATGGCTTGTGAAGCGGGCTCATCCATAATAGATATATCTGTGGTGTATTCGGGATAAGAAAGAGAAAAAATCTTCTTGAAAGTAAGTTTGGTTTTGTCCCGAAGCAAGTCCAGGACGTAGAATTCATTCACATTTTTAAGGGCATTATTTCTGGCCTCATTGTCAAGGGCGAGTACTTCATCGGAGCTGAAATTTTCTATAATGTCGTACTTCCAGGGGATACTCTCCGCTTTTTCCAAAGGTAGTCTGTAAAACTTTCTGTTGTAGATTTCACAGCTTAAGACTCTTGGGTTCGGCAGCGCGATTTGAATCACCTTTCGTGAATCGTTGATAGTGTAATC
>SMTZ1_10017263_pt1 | contig 10698 bp, 7 predicted proteins | sample DeeMarSWOR136_30_FD_25667 | JGI IMG/M metagenome (IMG submission 25667) | reverse complement strand
GCATGGTCATGACGATTGAACCGGGAATCTATTTTATACCTTCATTGATCGATATGTGGAAAGCTGAAGAGCGTTTTAGTGAATTTATTAATTATAATAAGCTTGAAACGTACAAAGATTTTGGTGGCATCAGAAACGAAGAAGATTTTGTGATCACAGCAGATGGATACAAACTGATCGGCAAACAAAAGCCCAAGACAATAGAAGATGTTGAGAAACAAAAAAACCTGGGAATCTGAAATGAACGATAAAACAAATAAATTGAGAACGCCTTTATTAACAAAATTTCTTTCCGGATTTTCCGTTTTTATACTGATTGGATTCGTTGTATCGACAATTATTGTCGAAGCACGGGAAAATAATCATAATGTCCTGACTCTTGAGAGGATTTATAAAGACAATGAATTCAGTCTAAAGCGATTTGGGCCGACCCGGTGGCTTGAAGATGGTTCCGGTTACACGACTCTTGAGGAATCGGATCCATTCCCCAAGGCAATGGATATCATAAAATATGACCCTGAATCAGGCATGCGATCGATACTTGTCAGCGCCGGTCAATTAATCCCGAAAGGTAAACAGCATCCCTTGCTGGTTTCAGATTATCGATGGTCAGCAGACGGGAAAAAGCTGTTAATTTTTACCAACTCCGTTCGGGTATGGCGTTATGAAACCAGAGGCGATTACTGGGTGTTGGATCTGGTTTCCGGAGAGTTAACACAACTCGGAAAGGGTTATGTGGTCAAAAACAATATCTATGTGGAAGATCTGAAAACTGCTGGGGTGGTACAGCTTACTCATGACGGTTCATCCAGAATCATCAATGGAACATTTGACTGGGTGTATGAAGAAGAACTTGATTGTCGGGACGGATTTCGCTGGAGTCCGGACGGGAGGCATATCGCCTACTGGCAGACTGATACGGATGGAATCGGAACATTTTATCTGATTAACAACATCGATTCCCTCTACTCTCAGCCGATTCCGCTTCCCTATCCCAAAGCGGGTACAACCAATTCCGCAGTAAAAGTGGGGGTCGTATCTGTGACCGGCGGAACAGGTTGCAGAATCAAAACAGAGTCTTTATTGGACATGTTGAATCCATGCAGTTGAAAAATATTTTCACCGACAGCGATGACGCCTTTCTGGACATACATGATAATATTCAATGGTTAAACAATGAAAAATATTTCACATGGACCAGCGAAAAAGACGGCTGGCGTCATTTGTATAAAGTATCCAGAGACGGAAAAGAGATGGACCTCATTACCCGGGGTGAATTTGATGTGGTGAATATCAACTGTATCGATGAAAAAGGGGGGTATGTCTATTATATTGCATCACCTCATAATTTTACACAGCGTTATCTCTACAGAAGTCCTCTAAATGGAAGCGGCAGATCCGAAAGGATCAGCCCGGCAGATATGGAGGGACAGTTTTCCTATCAGATGTCACCGGATGCAAAATGGGCCATTGCCACATTTCAGAACACGACAACACCGGACAGGATATCGGTCATCAACCTTCCTGAACATCGGGAAATGAAACTTCTTGAGGATAATTCAAGACTAAAAGCAAAATACGACGACCTTGGTCTTTCTCCCAAGGAATTCTTTAAAATTGATATTGGCGATGTTGAGTTGGATGCATGGATGATCAGACCGGTCGGATTCGATCCCCGAAAAAAGTACCCGCTGATTTTTTACATCTATGGCGAGCCCTGGAATTCAACTGTTCAAGACAGATGGGACGGAGGCGACCTGTGGCACCAGTATATGGCCAATCAGGGTTATATCGTAATGAGTGTAGATAATCGCGGAACAGCTGTGCCGAGGGGACGCGATTGGCGGAAATCTATTTACCGGCAGGTGGGCATACTGGCGGCTCATGATCAGGCGAAAGCGGCCAAAGAAATCTTAAAACGTTTCACTTTTATTGATTCTGAAAGAGTCGGCATGTGGGGCTGGAGCGGCGGTGGTCAGATGACCATGAACTGCATGTTCCGATACCCGGAGATTTATAAAACCGGCATCGCCGTCTCTTTTGTCTCAGACCAGCGACTCTATGATACCATTTATCAGGAACGGTATATGGGACTTCCCGATGATAACAAAGAGGGGTATTACAACGGATCACCGATTAATCATGCATTCAAACTGGAAGGCAGTCTCATGATTATTCACGGAACGGCTGATGACAATGTTCATTATCAGAGTTTCGAAATGCTTGTTGATGAGCTGATCAAGCAGAACAAGCTCTTCAGCATGATGTCCTATCCCATGCGTTCCCACAGCTTAAGTGAGAGAGACAATACATCCCTCCATCTCAGGCGGACCATGGAGGTTTTCTGGAAAAAGAATCTGACCCCGGGCGGAATGAAATGAACGGTAATATGCCTAAAAATTAGACAATTTTTGCCCTCTCGATTTACTCCTCCCATGGATTTGCTGGAACGGAAAGGGCGTTTTTACGCCAGATGAATATTTTTATTTATCGGTGATGATCTTATAACAACAGGGATAAGAAGCGTCTTCATTTAGATTTTTTCTTCTGGTGCGGATACCTACAAGACTCGAGTGGCATATTTTTTGCCTATAAAAAAATGAATAAGGTGAGATAGAAGTATAATAGAAAAAAATTTTATAGTAAGAAAAAGAAATTGGTATAATTTTTCTAATCCAAAGAAAGAAGGTGAGAACCAGAAAAGTAAATCAAAATTTTATCTAAAAAGGAGAACTTCTGCAAGGAGGTAATATGAGAAAGAATTTTCTAACAATCATTTCACTACTTATTTTGCTTGTGGCTTTATCCTTCGCGCAGACGGGACAAACAGGAGCAATTAGGGGTACGGTCACAATAGAGGGGGAGGAAACGGTTCTCCCAGGTGTTACGGTTACCCTCCGCTCACCGGCCATGATATTGGAAAGGTTGACCACTGTTACTAATGATAAGGGGCAATACCGCTTCCTGAACCTGGCGCCCGGGAAGTACGAGTTGACTTTCGAGATGTCAGGGTTTGCAACCATGATTCGTAAAGATATAGTGGTGAGTACGAATCTAACGTTTACTGTTGATGTCCAGTTATCGCCCGAGAGTATTGAAGAGGCCGTCACAGTCACGGGTCAAGCTCCTACAATAGACCGCCAGTCTACTGCGAAAACGACCATATTGGATAAGGTATTTTTGGAATCCATCCCAGCACCGCGTTGGGGCCTCGACTATTTCAACATGACTCCCGGGATCACCGGTACTACTGTTCTGGGAGCAAGTGTTAGGGAAAATTCCTATAACGTGGATGGCATTCAAGTTAATGACCCAGATAACGGAACCTACACCGGCATTGGATTTAGCAATATAGATATTGTTGAAGAGTTCTCTGTTCAAGCTGGTGGCCTTGATGCTGAGCATGGATCTGTTAGAGGCGGAGTTCTTAATATAGTTACCAAATCCGGAGGAAACAATTTTAGCGGCACCGTCGGGATGCTCTATGAGAACGAGAATCTAGTGTCCGATAACACAAAGGGAACCCCGTTGGAAGGAGGACTCGTAGGCAACAAATATTGGGTAGAGCCTTCTTTTACTTTGGGCGGCCCAGTGATCAGAGACAAAATGTGGTTCTTCACGAGCTTTACATACCAAACATTGGAGCGCTTTTTTCCTGGATTTCCCTATGACAAGGAGACAGAAGTCCCGATGAAGAATTACACTATCCTTCCGTTTATCAAATTCAGCTACCAGCCAAGTCCGAAAGATAAATTTACTCTGGGATTCCAATATAACTATGAGTTTGCCGATCCCGCATGGCCGGATCAATTTCAAAATGAAGATTCTGCATCGGAATACCTGGGAATTAACGTTATGCCGAATTTCATTTGGACACATACTTTTGGTCCGAACCTGATAACCAACTTTAAATTTGGTGCACTGTTTTTCAATATGCAATGGAATGCCCAAGAGCATGCCAAGAGCGCATATATCAGGGAGGATACCACATATTTACAGACAGGCGGTGTTGGATGGGATGATCAGTATCAGAGAAATCGGTTTCAGTTGCATTATGACGGCACCCTTTTCGTTGATGATTTGGCAGGAAGCCACGAGTTTAAGTTCGGTATTCAATCCAGCCTCGGTCACGCCCGGAGAAAAACGGTTACATATGGGCCAGAAGATAGTCAGGGATTCCGCGCCACTTGGAACTATACTTGGGAGGGAGAGCTTTATTGGTCCGACTGGTACGCAGGATATAATCAAGTGCAGCGGGTCTTCAATTTGGGTGTATTCATCAATGATGCGTGGAATATCACCAAGAATCTGACCATTAACTTTGGCCTGCGCTTCGACTACCAGCGGAATTATTACCCAAAGCAAGATGGCACTGTCGGAGATATCGCACCGGAAGGAAATTTTGCTCACATCGGATGGCCTGAGGAGACATGGGACTTGACGGTAGAAGATTCAGTCACTATGTTCGATTGGAAAAACCTGTCTCCAAGAATTGGAATAATCTATGACCTATTTAGTGATGGAAAAACATTATTGAAAGCCAACTTTTCCCAGTACGCTATGCAGAATAGGACCGACATCACTTGGTATATAAATCCAGTCACCTGGGTAGGTTATGGCGGATATACCGATGCGGAGGGAAATCTTACATGGGTGGAATATATCGATGCACCAGGTGAAGGCAAAGTCACAATCGGTTACCAAGATCAAGGCTTCAAAACCCCCCTTACCTATGAGCTTATCCTAGGTATTGAAAGAGAGCTCTGGGAAGATACTTCCGTGAGTGCACGGTATATCCGGAGATGGGAAAGGAATTTATGGGAAGATGTGAATGCTTCAGTGGTTGATCTCGATCGCTTGATGCAAGATGGAGAAGTGGTATTTACAGACAGATGGGCACCGGTTGAAGCGGTCGATCCCTATGATGGCAGGACCGTAACCTTCTATCAACAGCTTTGGTGGGAACCAGAAGAAATACATATGGTGAATCCTCCTGGGTTAGAAAGAGATTATAGTTCGATCGAATTTTCTTTCAGAAAACGTTTCTCCAAAGGCTGGTCGCTCGATATGTCTTACGTCTATAACAAAGCCGAAGGCTGGGTAGGGACCTCGTACTGGCAAGCCGGAGGATATACAGGCCTCTACGAAAATCCAAATGAACATGTTAATGCCTTTGGTAGTTTAGATATGGAGAGACGACATCAGTTTAAGCTCACCGGGATAGTTAAAGGACCCTTTGGAATCAACATCAGTGGCTATTTTCGGTACCTCTCAGGTAGGCCTCTTGCCCGATGGATAAATTCCGGGCATCTTGGATTGGGATTTTGGGAATGGATCAGAGCAGAACCTGTAGGTGCATATAGAATACCTTCTCTGGTTATTTTAGACTTGAGACTGGAAAAAGAATTCAGATTTGGAGAAAAATATTCAATCAGAGTGTTTGTGGATACATTCAATGCTCTGAACAGAAACAAAGCAACCTGGCTATATGATACCTCCAGTAACCCAGCGCGGGAGTTTCGAGAAATAACGGAAATCCAAGATCCGCGTGTATTCCGCATAGGTGCCAAGTTCGCATTTGGTTCATAGTCCGACTTATTTTGGCAGATAGTAAGAAAAGAGGAGGTGCGGAGAGCACCTCCTCTTTTTTCGCCTGGTTCCTGTCCTACTAAATATTTCTGGACTTTCCCTTTAATCGGATTATCAGTGTTTAAGCGATTGAATTAAATTCCTGATGGATTCAGCCTGAGGATTATCAGGAGCTAATTCTAAAAATTCTTCGAAATGACTTATTGCAGTAGGAATATCACCTTTGTTCAAACAGGCATAGCCTAGTTTGAGATGATAAACTTCATTCTCAGGCTTGAGTTGGGAGGCTAATGCATAGTACCTAATGGCATCATCTATTTTATTAGCACCGAACATTATCTCTGCTACATTGAAAGCAACAGCCGCATCTGTTGGAGGGCTGATTTCCATGGCTTTCTTGTAATGGATTGCCGCTTCTTCATACTTTTGTTGGTCCATATAAGCTTCTGCGATTAAAGTATAGATCTCGGCTGACTTCTTCTTCGCTTCGCGATCTTCTCTCTTTTCTTGCAATGTCTCCAATACCTTTTGAAACTCAGAAATTGCAGCATCATATTGTTTTAGCTTTAAATAGGTGCTGGCAAGATTATAACGGGCCTGATAGTTATTTGGGTAGGCATCAACGATCTCTTTGAAAAGCTCAAGCGCATCAGTGTACTTTTCCTCCTCGTAAAATTGGACAGCTTTCTCTAATTCGATTTTTGCCTCAGGTCGAGCCAAGAGTGATGATTGTTGGGGCGAGATTTTTTTCATAACAATACGCTGTTCTGGGTTACGATTTATTCCTGAAAGCTGTATCTGGGAGTTAACTGTATCATATCCTTGCTTGGAAAAGGTGAATCTGAAGACGTCTTTGCCAAAACCTATTAACGTCCATTTGCCATTCTGATCACTGATCGTTTCAAGCTTGAAATCATAACTTGTGGATTTCATCAGGACCTTTACACCTGAAATGGGTTTGCCTTCTTCGTTTACCACATACCCAAATACTCGCCCATTTCCCCTTCCTTCTTGCCCGTAACAGGGCAAGAGAAAATTCAGGGCAAAGATAAAAATAAAAACATATGAGTTCTTCATGACAGATTTCTTCACGTCTTTTATCATGTTTTTATTTTATCAGAATATATTATTGATAGGAATTTCCTTTTTTGGGTTGCAATAATTTGCTCCATTTTTTGCTACATTGAGCTACCCCCCTCATTATACCTCCCCTATAGTTAGATTCCTAGGTTATTACCCATGTTCCTGTCATCACATATCATCTACTGAAAAGAGGGTATAAAAGAGAAGAAATCAAGAAAATACTTGGGGGAAACCTTTTGCGCATATTTTCTGAGGCACAAAAAATATCTTCTGAACTACAGTAAAGTTGGATTGATTTTAGATTCTCTGGAAGGATATTGACCCTGATATCGCTGAGGTTGTGGATGCCAGGAAGAGGCTGGCTGGCTTGATGGCCAGTAATTTTCAGCATTTTTTGTCACACCTGTGGCACATGGGGAAGAGTTTTTAAGGACACATGACTCTGGATCATGGAATCGGGATTCGAATCCTTGCTTCCCAGCCACTCCTTTACTTGGGATTTTACTGGGGAAAATCAGAAAATTTTCGGGTCTACTGATCTGTTCATCGTTATGCAAATGCAGATGATTTTAAGCGTTTTTCGTCACTTGAACGTCACCTAAAACGTCACACGAGATGTGCGATTTAAAGAACAATATTGCCCGTATGTGGCCCAGATTTTTCCGGGCCGCTGTGATCCTTCATTACAACCTAAGAGATTATAAGGTCAACAAGGGATAGAAAGAGACACCTTAGACTATACACCACTAAAGGCTGGCTCGTTCAGGGGAGCAACCTTAGTACGTGCTATTTGTTCGCGAATGGATCAGCTCTGATACCATGCTTGTGAAGAGCCGCTATTCATAGCGTAGAGCGTTAACGGGATCTTGGAGGCAGGTCCGCATGGCCTGGGAGCAAACTGTTATCAATCCAAAGCATAGGACAATCGCGCCTGCCAGCGGAAATATCCACAGGGCGATCGTGGTCCGATAGGCAAAGCTCTGCAGCCACTTGGAAGCGGCCCAATAGGCCAAGGGCCAGGCCGCCGCATTAGCGCATAATATCAAGACAACAAATTCCCGGGAGATGATCGCCAGGACGGCAGGGATATTTGCTCCCAGCACCTTCCGGATTCCGATTTCCTTGGTTCTGCGGGATACGTTCAAGGCGGTGAGCCCGAACAATCCCATTCCTGCAATCAACATGGCGAAGGCCGTGGAAAACCGAATAATCCCGCTCCAATTTCGCTCGCGTCCATACTGAGAGCTTAGGGCGTCATCCAAAAAAACCGGACTGAACGGCTTGTCAGGATTTGTCTCCGTCCAGATCTCCTGCATAGCGGCCAGGGCAGGGGCCGGATTTCCTGGACATAGACGAACCAGGATATACATCAAGGGTCCTTCCGCATCAAGGGTCCTTCCGGTCTCATGTTCAACATCATCGGCCCGATCTCCTGATGAAGGGAGGCGAAATGAAAATCCTGAATCACTCCGATAATCGTCGGTGCATATTTATATCCCGCGGGCCGGGTGTCTTTGGCGAACTCTGAAAAATTCTTTCCCACCGGATTTTTTAATCCGAAACGGCGCACCAAGGCTTGATTAACGATCACGGCGTCTTCGATATCGGAGGGAAATTCACGGGAGAAATTTCTCCCTTGAAGAAGCGGGATCTTTAAGGCCTCGAGAAAGCCGTAGTCTACCCGTTTATGAGCCACGGTAACCAGCGAATCCTGAAATTCATAGTCCGTGACGTTGGAATACCCCATGGGAGTGCCATAACCGTTGGTCCCCACCACGGCCGAAATCTCCGGATGCTTTTCCAACTCCCGCTGAAAAGCTTTCAGCGCCCTGTCGCCTGATTCGTCATTGTTCCAAAAAGAATAGGTCGGAACCGCAACCAGATTTTGATAATCGAATCCCATATCCTCCCGGGTTAGGTAATCAATCTGCTTGATCATAACCAGCGAACCGGCAACTAGGAATATGGTGAGCGTGAATTGAAAAATCAGTAGAGCGCGGGTGAGAATATTTTTCCCTCCCATCCGGAGTTTTCCCGAGAATATATCGGTGATTTTCAGACCTGAGAGAATGACGGCGGGATAGCCTCCGGAGATCAGTCCGGTCAGAAGCAGCAGGCCCAAAAGCATAGCAATGGAAGGAAAATTCAAGAGAAAATCGAGCGACAAGATTTTCCCGGTGTAGTGATTGAACCGTGGGAATGCCAATATCGCCAGGACGGCCCCCAAAGCGACTGCTATGAAACTCAAGAGCAGAGATTCATTGATAAACTGCCTGATCAGATGGACTTTTCCCCCACCGACCACTTTCCGGGCGCCGATTTCCTTAAGCCGCAGGGAAGAAAGTCCTAAGGATAAATTCATATAATTGGAGCAGGCCAACAGTAGTACAACCAGGGCGATCCCGAATAAGATCCAGGAATAAAGCGGGCGGCTGTGTCCCTCCAGTGAGGCGGCCCCAATGGCACCGAGATGAAAGTCCTGGAATCGATAGAGGCCCAGGCTTAAGCTCGCGGCATCCATTTCGAACTTCCGGAAATTTTCACCGTAATATTTTTCAACGAAGCCCGGAAGCTTGGCTTCAAGATCATGCGGACTGCTTTCCGGGTGGAGTTCAAGGAACGTGGTGTGAAAAAAAGGAGTATCGATCAATCCCCCAGTGAATTCCTCTCCAAATATGTCGGAGAGGTGTTCGAATGAGACCAGAAGATCGAACTGTATGGATGAGTTGCCTGGAATCCTTTTCAAAACTCCCGTCACCATAAAATCATAAGGCTGGTTACCCATGCTGATGGAGAGCACCTTGCCGATCGGATCGACGGGGCCAAAGAAGCGGGAAGCGGATTCCTCGGTCAGGACGACCTGATTGGGTGCATCTATAGCCCTGTCGGGCCGGCCTGAGAGGAAGAGAAAATCGAAAAGCGAGAAGAAATCCGGATCCGCCAGAGCCAGATCTTGATTTTGGATGATTCCGCCGGACTTGACGGCTTGGCTGGTGCACCAATAGCGCGCAACTCTCACAATTTCGGGGAATTCAGCCTGAAGGGGCTTGGCCAGGATAGGGGCGGAGACGGCCGCCGGGGGATTATTCAGCATCTCGACGGTGGTCATGTAGATTCGGGGTGCCTTGGCATGGAACCGGTCGTAGCTCCACTCGTCCCGGACATAAGAGATCAGCAGGATAAAGAAAGCCAGGCTGACGGCAAGTCCGATGATGTTGATAAGGCTGAAAATCCTGTGTTTTTTTATATTTCTCACGGTGATTTTTATATCATTGGCGACCAGAACCGCGGTCCAGCGGACCTTAGACATCAAGATCGGAATGATGATGGCCGACAGCCGGATATGCTGCCTCAACCGTGCTCTCAAGCTCTCCTTGCGTTCTAAATCTTCATGCAGGCCTTCCTCTAAATCTCCTGAGAAAAATTCGTAATCCTCTTCCGACAGCAGGCGTTTTAAAAACCACCGGCCCCATTGAGGTAGATTCGACCGGTTATGACTCATGGGCCCTTCCCGCTTTGATGGCCAGACGCGAGAATCCATTCCACATGGATACCTGGACTTCTCTAGTTTTTTCCAGTGCCCGTACGCCTGCTTTTGTGACGGAATAATACTTTATAGCTTTACCGCCCCGCTTTGATGTCGCTTCTCCCACCTGGTGCCGGACGTATCCCATTTTTCCCAGCCGCTTCAACGAAAGCCGCTTCAACGAAACATAAAGTGTGCCGAAAGAGAGTTCCTTGGAAGTCTGATCTTCCAGGTATTCCTTGATCGTGACCAGGTATGCGTTGTTCTCCAAATGAAGGATGGTTAAAAGAACATGTTCTTCATGCCGGGTTAATAGTTTCATCCCGTTCTTCTCCAAGTTTCTTTCGAATTTGAAAAGTTATCATGAGTCTAGTATAGCCGAGTTTCTTTCGAATGTCAAAAGAAATGTATTTGTGGATTTCCATGGAAGTATTTAAGACAGGATTGTTTCCATTTTGTGGCCATCAAAAGTCAGAAAATACGAAAAAATATTAAAACAT
>SMTZ1_10007808_pt1 | contig 10699 bp, 10 predicted proteins | sample DeeMarSWOR136_30_FD_25667 | JGI IMG/M metagenome (IMG submission 25667) | reverse complement strand
GCTCAGGCGAGGCGGGCGGGCTTGTGCGGCTCCCGCCAAAAACCAGCGGGATTTCGCATAGCTCATTTGAGAATTATGGTGCTCAACTAGCTCACCGAAAAAATTTCGCATTTCTGAATTGGAAACTTGATCTAATGCCCATCATTAAAGATTTTCATTTCTGCATGCCCACTAGATAGTGGTATAAACCGTTTCAGCCTCTTGAGGGGGAGGGTAGAGCCTGCCCCTCACTTCATGCGGGGGTGGGGGTGACGGGCTACTTCATGACTCCTCTACGATGATCGCGCCTGGGGCGCATTCCTCCGCCGCTTTCCTTACGAGGTCTTCAAGGTCTTTGGGGACTTCATCCACCAGCACCCGAGAGAGCAGCTGGTCTTCATCGTACTGAAATACCTCGGGGCACACCTTGTTGCAATTTTTGTCCCCCATACACAAGTCATAGTCTATTCTCACCTTCATGTTCTCCTCCGTTGTTTTTTTCCATTTGGGGATCAGAGGGTAAAGCGCTCTCCAATCTGCCACCACCCGATGACCGAAACCTCTCTTTTGAACTGGATATGCTCCCTTGTTTCGATCTCCCTGATCCAGTCTCCAAGGGCAGAGGCATGGTGAATAATCAGGGGAACACTGTGGGAAGGGAGGATATCTTTTTGAAGGCCGTAGAGATGAATGTTCTTCTGGGTGTTTGCGGTCGTCATGGGGGTATCCCAGGGAGTGGGGTGGATGAACCCATGGACAGCGCCTTCCTCTCTGGCGTAGCCCCATGCATCAGGGAATTCGTCCTTAAGCCGCCGTATCAATCGGATGGCCTCCAAGTTGGTCTCCACGGTCACCCCTTTGTTGAGGTTGGCCAGGATCCGATCATCAAAGGACTCAAAACCCACGGCGGCTAAGAGAAGTTTGATCCCCATATCCCCGGCCGAACGGAGGGCTGACCTCAAGTGTCGCTCTCCTTTCACAAGCCAGTCTGCCCGCAAGGTCAGGTTGATTTGGGAGAGTCGGAAACCCTCCGCCCGAACCATGTCCAGAAGATGGGGTAGTGCGGGCGGGGCATTTTCATTGATCAACTCAAAGGCGATTTTTCTCCCTTCCCGAGTCTCGGGCAGGCCGCGGATTTGGTCTAAAACCGTTTTGGCTGGCAGGGTGCCATAGAAGCCCTTGTCGATGGCCACGTCACAGAAGCTGCACCCTTTGGTAAGGAGCCTGACTTTTCTCTTTCCAGGAAGAGAGACCGGATAGTCGATTTCCGCCCATCGAGAGCGAGAGGCATAGGGGCAGCCGATGTGCTGTAGCACCTGGCCTGTGTCGATCTTATGTGGCGTGAGCCCTCCATGATCGATGCGGTGGAGGTTGCCCCAGTTGACCTTTTTGAGGTAGTTTCCATCCCACGCCTTGCTGGGAATGTGGACGATGTCACCGCCATTTCGGGTTGAAAGAATTCCTGGGCTGTCGCGCCAGCCCTCCTCGTTCCGTTTCAACAAGAAAGGGACGATCTGCTCCGCAGGACCGTGAAGGGAAAAGGTGAAGTGGTCTGAAAGCCCGCGAAAGCGATGGGGATATTTGGCCCAGTCCTTTTCCCCCACATAATCCACATTAGCCTGAGGGCCTGCCAGAATGGTGATGGCGCCCTCATTCCTGAGTTCATTGGCCAAGGCGAAAAGGTCAGGCCGGCCGCTGAGGGTGGAAAATCCAAGAATGGGTCTCTCCGCGCCGAAATATTCCGCCAGAGCATTTTTCAGAAGGGCTCTATCATCATCCCGGGCCACGGCAATGACAATACATTCATAGCCGGTATGGTCCTCGATAATGGTCGCTGCCATTTGTGGACCCAGGAGGCCGTAATGCTCACCGGAAAAATAGCTCGCAATGATGGCCATTTTCTTTCTGGCCGTATTCATTCCCCTAAAGGCGGTCATTTTTTCCTGCCTTTCCCTTAAGGCTTCATCCTGTCTTTTTTTGGCAAATAAGGCCAGGGATTCTTGAAAACCGCGCCCAATTGATTTAATCTCCCTCCGTTATTGCCCTTTCTAGCGAAGCTTCGCCTCCCCGGCCCGTACCGGTCCGGGACGGAGGAGGCTTTAGCCAGGGATGGCCATTCCCCTCCCTCTCTCCGAGCTGTAGGCTCTACGAGCCGGAAGCCGGGGCGTAGGCCCTATGGGCCGGAGGCAAGGCGATATCTATAGGGTTCTTGGGAGGCGGACTGATCTTTGAGGGTTTGAGAGCGCTTTGACTTCGTCGGAACGAAAAATTCTGCTAGGGCTTTTGTGGCGCACCCGCCTGCCATGCGAGTCGCTCCTTTGCTGCGGTGGCAACTGATAGCGTATGGAATAACCTTCATGGTTTTCAGCCTAAAGCAGCTCAGGCACGAGCGGGCAGGACCCTCAAAGATCAGCCCGCTGGAATGTCCGGTGAAATTCTTTTGAGATATCGCTTTTCGGGGAACAGCCATCCCAGCTCCGCCAAAAACTTGACATTAACCCGCCTTAGACCGGGCGAATCCGCCCTAGGCGCATAAATGTTAAGATCTTGAGCTATGAAGACAGCTAGTAGCGCGTTTCTTATGTACTGTGGCAGTACTGTCATTTCGACCCCCGCGAAAGCGGGGGGAGAAATCTTACAATGCGTTGACTGCTGCTCCCAGCCCCCAAAGGGAACGGGTTCTATGGTTGTCTTGAAAATAATCAAGATTATATTGTTTACAAGGCAAAGATCCGTGATCTTAATCGTTTGTGGACGGGTCATTCATGATGGCTTGAATGAGGGTGTTGCAGAGCTCGAAGCAAGCTTCATCTTGTTGTGTGAGCGGCGGGCGAAAGAGAGGAGCAGAACATGAATGCCAAAATCCATATCCATCTAACCCTCAGGCGCTTCACCAACGGCGAGCAGGCTGTGGAGGTTGAGGGAAAAACCGTTGGAGAATGCGTCGGAAACCTGATCAGAAAGCACCCCGATATCGAGTCCTCCCTTCTCGACAAAAGGGGGCATCTACTGAATATTATTGAAGTCTATGTGAATGGGGAAAGTGCATACCCGGATGAACTTGCCAAACCCATCAAGGACGGTGATAACATCCATCTCACACTCATGCTCGCCGGAGGATAGGGAAAATGAAAGCGATCGGCATCATCGGTTATCACAAGAGCGGCAAAACCACCCTTGGTGTCAACCTGTGCAGGGAACTGTCCAGCCAAGGACTGCGTGTGGGTGTGATCAAACACGTTTCCTGTGACCTCAAGCTAGCCGATGCCGACTCCTCCAGGTACCGGCCCTTCGCCTCTGTGGTGGCAGCCGCTTCTCCCGCGGAGGCGGAAATCATTGTCAAGGGAGAGATGGGTCTTGATGACATGCTTCGGTATTGTGCCGATTGTGATTTGGTCCTTGTGGAAGGATTCAAGAAGGAGAGGAAATTTCCCAAGATCGTGTGCCTTCGAGCCAAGGAGGAAAAGGAAGAGCTCTTCGACGGGCTGGAGCTTTTCACCGCCTCCCTCAAAGAAGGAATCGCCGATTACCTCATTTCGAGCGACGCGCATGTTCGGGAGATGGCAGCCGTTGTCATGGAAAGAGCTTGAGGTCTCCCCTAGAATCTCGACCTCCAAGCTCTTTGCAGGCTGTAGAGAAGTTATCAAGATCGGCCGGGGAGCGACCACCACCCCCCGACAGCCTCCTAGCTTACAGGAAAGACGAGCGACTTAACCGTGACAGGAAAGACTTGTCGGCCGACCAAGGGCTCACTGATATCGATCCAGTCCCCGTCGTTCAGGGATAACTCATCGAGGGAGAGCAGATTGGTTTTCAAGCCCGTTTCCCTTCGAATGACGTTCCCCACACTACAAGCGATATCCTTTTCAAAAATGAGGACGATGGGCAGCCCTTTGGCGATGGAGTTGGGGAGGGCGGTTTCCATGGACTTTGCGAAGAGCTCCAGCTCCGGATAGTTGACTCGAACAGGGTCCCTGAAGTATAAAGCGACGATCTCCTGCCCTTCCAGCAAATCATGCCTCTGAAAAGACATGTTCACCCTTGAAACGACATGCTCCACACTCAGTTTTGTCTGCTCCACGTCTACCCTGAGGACAGGGATGTTTCTGATCGGAAGGGTGAGCCGGTCATCCATAAAACCTGATGAACCGGAAACGGACAGTGAATAAGCCCCGGCGCCGATGACTGTGGCCCTGATCTTGTTCACAGGCTCAACAACCGGCGACTTGAGTTTGGGAACCAAAGAACGGATCTTGGTTGCAAGAATTTCTCCCATGTCATGGTAATAACCATTGCCCCCATAGATGAACTCCGACACTCCCCCTGAAAAAAGATATTCATCGATGGCACTCGAAAACTCCAGAGAGCCGGTCATCATCAGTCGCTTGGCCAAAGAGGACTTTGCAGGACCCGTCATCACCTCAATGAGCAATTCGCCCATGATTGATGCGATCTTTTCGAGATCCTCTTTGGGGATTTGGTCACCCACGTGGTAATTCAGGCCCAGATGTTGCATAACGATGGCCGCAGGATCGGCAAGCCGGGATATTCTTTGCTGAGCATCCATAGCAAGCAGTGTGCCGCCGACAGCGATGCAGCTTGTGGAAAGAACTTCACCGTCTTTTGAAATAGCCAGATTGGATGTGCCGCCGCCAATGTCGCAGGACAGGATGGTTTTGCTCTGATCTCTGGATCTGGCGGTCGCCCCTGAACCCATGGCAGCGAGAAGGCTCTCGAAATTGGGGCCCGCAGTGGCCGCCACGAGCTTTCCCGCGTCCTTGGACAGGGCTTCCGCGATCTGGGGCGCATTTTGTTTCTTCGCCGACTCTCCCGTAATGATCACCGCACCCGTTTGAATGTGGGCGGGGTCGATTCCTGCGTGCTCATACTCCTTCTTGAAAAAGTCGGTCAATCCTTTGATGTCAAGCGTCTTGTCTTCCAGAAAAGGGGTCTGTATGATCTTTCCCTCATAGAGGATTTTTCTTTCCTCTATATTGAACCGTTGTGTGGGGCACATCTCGTCCTTCACCAGGACCAGGTTTGAAAAGACCAAATGACTGGTTGCGGTGCCGACGTCAATACCAACAGACAGGAGTTCGATTCGCTTGATTTCCATTTCCGTCTCTCAAGAACCCATGCAGCCCTGTGAGGTTCGATGGTCGAAAAAAGAGGTCTCCGGCCGTGACCGGAAACCTCTCTGAATGCGTGATGGGTCTCTAAAGTTGTGCGGTCAGCGCCGCCGCCTCTTTGCCCGCCAGGGAAATTCGCTTTGCGGCATCCCGCTTCTTCAAGATAGCCACCTCGCTTGCATCCACATAGTCCACTGCCTTTTCCTCACAGAATCGCACGCACTGAGGATCCCCATCGCACACATCGCATTTGAAGACCCTTCCGTCGATGGCATTAAAGGACATGGCACCAAAGGGGCAGACGGTTACACAAGATCGGCAGCCGATACATTTGTCATAATCCACCATGACCCGGTTGATGTCGTGGTCACGGTAGATGGCCTTGACCGGGCAGACGTTCATGCAAGGGGCATCCTCACACTGCTGACAGGACATGGGGATGTAGAGACCTTCCGCCTCCCATTTCATCACCTTGATCCGGCTTCGGTCAGGATTGGACATGCCGTCATGCAAGACTGCGCAAACCAGCTCGCAAAGTCGGCACCCGGTGCACTTCTCATAGTTGATATAGAGGACTTTTCCATTACCATTCGGTCCCATGGGTATACTCCTTTCAATAGACTCACAGCAGGTGGGATGGTTCTTTGTCCAGGCCCAGTGCTTTCAGGGTTTCCGGTTTGGGCACGCCGTTTTCGTCCAGGCCCTTGTGCTCATAAAATTCATCGATCATTTTTCGGAACTTTTCCCGATCGATCACTCTGCCCACCACATCCGGAGCCCCACGCCTGCACGGTTCATCAAAGTAACGGTGGTTGAGCATGTCGCCTTTTTTGAGATCCTCTCTTGTCAAACCTTCTCTGAGAAGAAAGAGTCTCTCAATCATGTTGCACCTGACCGCTACATCCCAGATCTCTTTGGGCGACATCTCCAGGCCGGTGTTGTAGTAAAGCACCTTGGACCAGTCCTCGAAGTTCGGGAGCGTGGCTCCGAGGAAGGTGGTGTGGTACTTGCAAATTCCGAGACAGTCCACGCCCATAAAACAGTTTTCCTGCCAATACACCTGCCAGGGTTTGCCTTCGTAGGCGGTGTGCTCCGAGCTCAACGGCCCGTCATAGGGAACAGGGCTGCCGTAGATCTTCCTGAGAACCTCCTCCGGCAGATGGTAAAGATCAATGGCCGGACGGCTTCTCAGGTGATCGGACCCTCTCGAAGCGGTTGCGATATTCAGGGCGAGCGCCGGTGTGGCTCTCTCGTCGGAGTGGAGGTTGTTCATGCCCTTGACCTGAATGAGGTAGTCGAAAGAGTTTTTGCCGATTTTCTCAGAGGCGGCAATGCCGCCGTCGGCCAGGGTGTCCGCGAGCCAGCCCTTTCTGTAGCAAATCCGCTCAATCATCTCCAGGAGGGCCTCGTCGTTGCCGAATCTCAAATCCAGGCCGTCCGTCTCTTTCTGGGTCAGGATGCCCAGCTCATAAAGCTCCATGGCCCAGGAAATGATGCTGCCCACCTCCAGGTTATCTATCCCGAACTGATCGACAAGGTAGTTTGCTGTTAGGACGGTGGTCGCCCTGGGTGTGTCCGGCTCCCCGCCAAAGGCGCCCTGGGAGGTATACTCGGGCCCTTCGTCATAACAGCCGGCATAGGGACCGTCAGGGATTTTGAATTGCGCCCGGCAGTGGACCTGGCATCCGAAGCAGCCGGTCATGTGGTAAGGCCCCATGGTCTCCTCAGCGATTTCATCGATTCTTTCCGGTTCGATGTCATCCGCGTACTCGCACTGGTTGTACTGGAAGTTCCTGCACCGGATGCCGCCCCAGGAATTGGTGGCCCCCCAGATGAAGGGCGTTCCAAGGGTTCCCTGAGTCTGGTTCACTTTTGCGCTGACGATCTGATCAATGAAACGCTTGTTGAATTCCAGTGCTTCTCTAGGATGGGCTATTTTGATATCCATGGTTCCTCGGGCGGCGATCGCCTTCAGGTTTTTGGAACCCATGACGCAGCCCATGCCCGTCCTTCCGCCCGAATTCTTGATTCCTGTCATCACGTTGGCGAATCGCACCAGGTTCTCGCCCGCCGGTCCGCAGACCATGCTCTTGACTTCCTGGTCTCCGAGGTCGTCCCGGATGGCCCACTGGGTTTCTGTGACGGTCAGACCCCATAAGGGTCGCGCATCGCGGATCTCAATTTTCCCGTTGTGGATATAGAGGTAGACGGGGTGTTTGGCCTTGCCCTTGATTACAAGATGATGGAAGCCGGCCCACGCGAGCTCTGGCGCAAAGAATCCACCCATGTTGGCGCTTCCGAGCAGTCCGGTGAGGGGGGATTTGGCCATGACGTGCGTTCGCGCTGTAGCCGATGCACAGGTGGCGGTCAGGATCCCGCCGCTCACCATGAGGGCATTATCCGGACCGATCGGGTCGACCCCCTTCTTTGTGTGGTTGTAAAGTAAATAGGCATCCAGCCCTCTGCCTCCAAGGAACTTCTTTCGAACTTCAAGAGGAATGACTTTCGTCTGGATGTCTCCTGTGGTGAGATCAATGTAAGCGATCTTTCTATCTAAAGGCATATTACTTCCCCTCCTTCTCCTTGAGCTTCTTTGACAGTTCCTCTTCAGCGATCTCTCGGTTCACGTCCCAGACAGGACCGCGGATCCTGGGGAATCCATCCTTGACCCATGCCACGCGGAACTCCATTCCGCACCTCGGGCACTTGATGGTTTTATCACCTTTTTTGGGTTCGAGCCTTTCCATGCACGTGGGATTGTGGCACCTGAACTTTCCGTAGGTCCTTGTTTTTCGAAGCGATTCAGCTGTTGAAAGCCCATCTTTTTTTTGTTCGACCATAACCTTCTCCTTTCTCTTCCCTGCCGGGAATCTTGTTGAATCCAGGTTCCAGGAAGGCCTATGGACTGCAATTTAGCACATGACCAGTGAAAAGGGTGTTCACATTCGCGAAACCACAACCAACTTCGCCTGGTATTCCCCTGGCTGAATTCGGTAGTTCATTACAATGAACACACAGACCGCATAATAGCACAGCTTTTTCCGGTGTCAAGGGAAAATTCAGGGCCCTCGAAAAAAACCAGAATAGGCGGAATCGTGGATCAATGGTGCAAGATGGGTCCCTGAAAGATAAAAGCAAACGTCGTTCACTATAATGAACAGTCTCAGGAAGTACACCATGCCGTCGCCTCGGGATTGGAGAAATGCCGCGGCCGGAGCAGAGGAAAGAAAGGGGAACCATCCCGTCCTTTGCGGGAAATGGGGAGATGTCTGCACTGTGTCCGAGTGTTATCTGGGTCCCCCTGACCCTGTTTCCCCTTCCGATGATTTGTGCCAGGGCGACAGTCTCCGGTAGATCTCACCGATATTGACCTTTCTGCATTTGGGGCAGTATTGGAGGTAATCGTCCGTAAAGGTCCTGCCGATCTTATGAAACAAGGGTTCAGGTACGAAGAGGGCACCACATTTTTCACAGGCCTTCAGTTCGACGCTGCGGATTTCTTCCTTGGGTTGAATCCGGAAAAGCGCCTTCAAGCTGATCTCGTGCCGCAATTCCGCGGCATCTTCAGGGCATGTATTGACGCAGGCGCCGCAGCAAATGCACTGATAATGGGCGTATTTGAAAATCCGCACTTGCCCCTGATCCACGGATTCGAGCGTCCCTGTGGGGCAACTCAGTTCGCAGGAAGCGCAGCCCGTGCATCTTTTTGCGTTCAGTCGGGTTCTGCAAAAGAGAAAAGCGGCCATCACAATCATGGCCTGGCCGCTCAGCACATGGATGGTCTGAATATGCGCATCGAAGAAAGCGATCTCATCCAGCGTTCCGTGGGTCAGGAAATACCCGGTCAAAAAGGGCAGGGCGACGATGACAATGAGGACGACGTCTGAAACGCCCGAGTCCGGGCGGACCTTTGGGAACAGGATCCGCCGAATCAGAAAGTACGCGGCAAAGGCCAGCAAAAGGAGCGTCATCCAATCCGCCCAAGCTTCCGGAAGGGGAGTCCAATCCCACTCGAATCTGGATTCGGACCACAGAACAATATGGCCGCTCAACCAAATGGGGACCACAAAGAGGCAGATGTGGAAAACATACCGGAGCAGAGCGTAAAGCGGTTTCTTGGTGATGCCTTTGTGGAAAGGAAGGAGAAAACGGCCGAATATGGACAGGTTGTATGTGAGTTGGGGATTCTTGCCGCTGCTGGTGGTCACGATCCTGTAAGCAAAGAAGCTGAGCCTGGCAACAACCGCAACTAGAAGGAGGATGAAAACGATCCACAAAAGAGGACCTTCCAAGAAACTCTCAAAGTCCATTGTTCCATTTTCCCGTTTTCGTCAATGCAAAGACTGGTCGCTGTGCAATTCAAGAATCCCATCGGAAGTTCATTATAATGAACCGTGGGTAGCGGTATCATACGCCCTCTGCCGCTTTTGTCAAGGAGAAAATAGGAGAATCGGGGGTGGTCATGTCTCCTATGAGAACAAAAAATCTAAGCTTTCCAGGAAGGGTATTGACAAGAGCGCAAAGAACTCTGTAGACTCTAGAAAAAGTTCAATATGGTGAACAATGGCTAAGAGATATTTTGCCCCATCCGTGAGAAAGGCTTTTGAAATCCTCAAAGTCGTCTCTTCCTCCAGGGAGGGGATGGGGATTAGCGAAATCGCCAGGGGTCTCAAGATGGCCAAGAGCACGGTCCATGGAATGACCTCCGCCCTGGAGGAACTGGGCGCGGTCATGCGGGATCCCTTCACCAAGCGCTACACGCTGGGCTTCACCCTCTTTGAACTCGGGAAAAGGGCTTACTCCCAAATCGACCTCAAGGACTTTGCCAGACCTGTCATGGAGGATTTGATGGAGAAGACCCAAGCATCCGTATTTCTCGGGGTACTCAACTGGGACCATGTCACCATTTTGGATGTTGTCGAGTCCAGAGACGATATTAAGATTACCTCTCCTATTGGAACCACCATTTCCCTTTTAGCAGGAGCCGTTGGAAAGCTCTTCTTGGCCCAGATGGAGGAAGAGCAAGCCATAAAACTCATCAGGTCCAGGGGGCTTACCCGCTACACAGAGAAAACGATTACGGACCCGGAGCGGTACCTGGAAGAAATCCGGGCTGTGCGGCAGCAGGGATACGCCCTGGATGACGAGGAGTATCTCATGGGCGTCAGAGCTGTAGCTGCACCGATCAAAGGCGCAGGGCACCTCATGTCGGCCATTTGGGTGGTGGGGTTCAAAGCGAGCCTGGATGAGGACAAGATGGAGGCTCTGACCGCCCATACGAAAGAGGCGGCGGAGAGGATTAACCAGGGGATCGAAGGGCAAATCCTTCAACCCCTGCACACGAAGGCCTAAGGCGACTTTAATTGGTTACAGAAAACTCCAGCGATGCGGACTTCAAATTTGGATGGGTTGGAATGTGCTGGAGTGAGCTGTTTTGGAGTACTGGAGTATGGGAGTATTGGAGTACTGGGGCAGAGAAAAAAACAACGGCTGACGTAGATTGAAAATGTCAAATGTCAAGGGGCTGTTGCTCAAATCAGCGGCTCCATCTCTGAGCAGAATGGAACCCATCCGTTTTGAGATGGCCGTGG
>SMTZ1_10007807_pt1 | contig 10700 bp, 7 predicted proteins | sample DeeMarSWOR136_30_FD_25667 | JGI IMG/M metagenome (IMG submission 25667) | reverse complement strand
ATATTGGCGGTGAAGTAAAAATCAGGGACTTAAAGAAAGCACAGAAATTATACGAAAGAGGCTATATTGTGCTACCCAATCCCATGGATCCCACGGTTATCGAGGCCTTTAGCAAAGGGGCGTTTAAAGAATTTGAGAGACACTCACGTATTGGTATGGTTAACGAAGAAGCTTTTGCTAAAAGAGTCGAGGAATTACGAAAAGCAGGTGCTAAGTATGTCTTTCTAAAAACAGGTGCTTACCGTCCGGCTGATTTGGCCCGGGCTCTGAAATATTCCTCAAAATACAAAATCGATTTATTAACAGTAGATGCTGCCGGAGGTGGAACGGGTATGAGTCCCTGGAGAATGATGAACGAATGGGGAATACCGCCAGTTGAATTACATTCCCTGCTATATCAGGACGCGGAAATACTTAATAAAAAGGGTGAATATGTACCGGCGATTGCCTTTGCCGGTGGATTTACCTTTGAGGATCAAATTTTTAAAGGCTTAGCACTCGGTGCACCTTATGTGAAATTAATCGGTATGGCCCGCAGCCCAATCGCCGCCGCAATGGTGGGAAAGACAATCGGAAATGCCATCAAAAATAATATGCTACCGGTGTATGTGGAACGCTTTGGTACTACAGTTGATGAAATTTTTGTAACCGCTACCGAGCTGAAACACAAATTGGGTAGTGAAGCCTTTGAAAGTCTGCCCACAGGTGCCATAGGATTGTATACATATTATGAACGATTGGCCCAGGGTCTGCGCCAGCTGATGTGTGGCAGCCGTAAGTTTTCCCTGCAATACATCTCTCGCGATGATATCGTTAGCTTGACCAGAGAAGCTTCTGAGATAAGCGGGATACCATATATTATGGACTACGATAAAGAAGAAGCGCACCAGATTCTGAATGGCTCAAAGAATTAATTCACTTGCTAATCTTATTACGTGTGGTTATTTTGTCTGTAGGTAACTACATTCCGTGAGGGCCGAGTTTTTTATGCATATAAAATCATACCAGAATTATATCTCTATAATCTTACGCTTGTTAATTAATGCTGTGATTATTCTCCTTTCCTCTCGAATATATGCTCAAACTGTACCAAATATTAAAACAGTTGCTCGCGATATAATATTTGAACAGCTGTTTCTGGAAGAAGGTCTCTCGCAGAGTATCGTCCAATGTATTGTGCAAGATAAACAGGGATTTATGTGGTTTGGTACCGAAGATGGTTTAAATCGGTATGATGGATATCATTTTACTGTAATCAAACACGATCCTGAAAATCCAAAAAGTCTAAGTTATAACAACATCACATCCCTCTGCGAAGACAGTCACGGGAGGATATGGATAGGGACCTTCCATAGTGGCCTGAATAAATATGATCCTTACAAAGGATCATTTACCCGTTATCAGCACGATCCTTATGATAAAACCACCCTTAGCCATAATAATATCAACACAATTTATGAAGATGAAAGCGGCGTACTCTGGATCGGCACAGATGATGGTTTAAACAGATTTGTACTTACAGAAGATGACAGTTTACCGTCTCAGTTTATACATATTAAACACGATCCAAATAATCCGAATAGTCTCAGTAATAATACGGTTCGCTCTATCTATCAGGATCGAAAAGGTGTGCTCTGGATTGGTACCGACAATGGATTAAATGAATTAAAATCATCCGAAACGGATAGAGCTCAATATGAATTCAAACGATATCAGAAACAATATGGAAATCTTCACAGTTTGGGTAATAATATTGTGAGATCAATTTATGAGGATCGCTCGGGCGTACTTTGGATAGGAACAAACGGTGGACTAAATAAATTAATTCCTGCAAAAGAACCACAATCTGAAGCTCAATTCATTCATTACATACATCAACCAAATAATCCTAATAGCCTCAGTCACAACGAAGTTTATGCTATCCTGGAAGAGAGATCAGGTCTGTTATGGATAGGAACAAATGGGGGTGGACTTAACCTATTTGATCGAACCAGGCAAGAGTTTATAGCCTTGCAACACGATCCCGAAGATCCCAGAACTTTAAGCTATAATGAAGTGAGAGCCATCTATGAAGATCGTTCAGGATTACTATGGATTGGTACCTATGGTGGCGGAATAGATAAGCTCAATCGAAATAAAAAGAAATTTATACATTACAATAGAAATCTTCGCGATATCAACAGCCTTAGCGAGGATATTGTATGGTCTATCTATGAAGACAAATCGGGTATATTGTGGATCGGGACTCATGGAGGCGGCCTGAATAGATTTGATCGAAAAGCAAACCAATGGCAACATTACAGGCATATTCCGGGTGATGCTCACAGTTTAAGTAATGACATAGTACGTATTGTCTATGAAGATCGCTCGGGTAGGTTTTGGATCGGGACACATGGTGGTGGAGTTAATATATTCAATCCGGAGACGGGAAAATTTACAGCATTTCTGCATGATCCCGATAATCCCACCAGTCTGAGCCATAATGAAATCCGAACAATTTATCAGGATCGAGCTGGTGTTATATGGATTGGCACCTATGGCGGGGGATTGAATAAGCTGGTAGGGGAAATTACGGATCGTTCTCCCCCGGCTTTTATACATTATAATCATGATCCTGATGATGCGAATAGTATTAGTCACGATATTGTCAGAGTGATATTTGAAGATAAAAGAGGTGGATTTTGGATTGGAACAGAAGGCGGAGGATTAAATAAACTTGAAAGAGAAACTGGAAAGTTTAAACATTATCGTGCTAATCCTGATGACCCTCAAAGTTTAAGTAACGATCACATTTTTTCTATTCATGAGGATCGCTCCGCTGTGCTCTGGATCAGTACATGGGGGGGCGGCTTAAATAAATTTGATCCAGTCAGTGAAACTTTTAGTTATTATATAGAAGAAGATGGGCTACCGGATGATGCTATTTACGGCATATTAGAGGATGATCAGGGCAATTTATGGCTCAGCACGAATAATGGATTATCCCGATTTAATCCTACACAAGAGACCTTCCGTAACTATGATAGAGAAGATGGTCTTCAGAGCAATGAATTCAATGGTGGTTCTTATTTTAAAAGTGCCAGTGGTGAACTCTTTTTTGGTGGAATTAACGGTTTTAATACATTCTATCCTGCAGAAATTAAAGACAATCAATATGTTGCCCCGATAGTAATCACCTCTTTTAAAAAATTGAATCAGGATGTGAAATTTAACAGACCTATCTCCTCAATAGAGGAAGTTTATCTTTCCCATAAAGATTACTTCTTCTCTATTGAATTCGCGGCACTCGATTATACCATTCCGGCAAAAAATATGTATGCCTACAGAATGGAAGGTTTAGATAGAGATTGGATCATTACCGATGCGCAGAAACGATTTGCCACGTATACCACCCTGGCACCGGGATCTTACCTGTTCAGAGTGAAAGGATCAAATAATGATGGTATTTGGAATGAGGATGGTATTTCATTAAGAATAATTATCACACCTGCATGGTGGCAAACCTGGTGGTTTCGGATGTTATTTATTGTATTTCTGCTTGGATTTGCTGTGATACTCTATAACAGAAGAATGAAAAATATTAAAATGAAAACTGAATTACAAGCAGCCCATGATGCACAGATGTCAATCATGCCCGGCACCAGTCCGAAAATTAAAGGAATGGATATTGCCAGTGTATGTCTTCCGGCAAATGAGGTGGGCGGAGATTTCTTTGACTATTTTTTTAGCGAAGAGGCAAAGACCCGACTCGGAATCGTGATTGGAGATGTATCTGGCAAAGCCATGAAGGCAGCTATGATAGCAGTCTTAACCGATGGTATGCTGTGTTCGATTGTAAGAAATATGGAATCAACCGCGGCAATTATGACCCAGCTCAATCATCCTATATATTCCAAGATAGATAGAAATATGTTTACAGCCCTACTTCTCAGTATTATCGATTTTGAAAAAAAGGAAATAGTATTCACAAACGCAGGTTTGAATGAACCCATATTGAAAAGGGGAGAACAAGTGCTGAACCTGAAAGCAGAGGGCGTTACACATCCTTTGGGTATGATTGAGAATTTGAATTATAGCGAAAGACGGGTGAAAATGCAGGAAGGCGATACCTTGGTCTTTATTACGGATGGAGTCGTTGAGACCTTGAATCCTAAGAAAGAGTGTTATGGAGAGGAACGCCTGTTGCAATTGATTCAAGATATGAATACGTCTGAGTTGACGGCGGAAATGATTAAAGATAAAATTATTGAAGATGTAAAGCGATTTTCAAATAGCGCACAGCAATTTGATGATATCGCGTTGATCGTAGTACGATTTAGAACGAGTATCGAATAATACAAAGGTGATGATTTATGTACGATGTCATTATTGTAGGAGCGGGTCCCATTGGTTTAAGTGTTGTGATTGCTTCCTCAAATCACAGGTTTAATTCAAAGTTTAAGGCATTATTAATTTGATTTTACTTTTCATCTTAACTATATTGAAAGAGTTAAGTGGATTGTTAATTATTTTTTGATATAACGAGGTAAATAATAAATAAATTATCTTGTATCTAAACCCAAAAGATTGGAGAACTTTACAGTAGCGTATTAAAATGATATGAGTAATTTCATGCTTACTTAGATGAAGTTTTAATTAGATAACTATTTATAGGTTAAGTTATTTCTTTCAAACTAAAACCATTTAATCATTTCCCGCTTTCCCTTATTCCTCCGTAAATGGTGTCTGATTAACTCATAAGGATAAAAATATATCTGTATAGATATCAAATATAATTGGATTATTGGATAATTAAGGAGTACTTAAATGAATATTTACGTTGGAAATTTAGCATCTGAAGTAACCGAAGATGATTTGAAAGTGGCGTTTGAAGCTCATGGTGAAGTTATATCAGTTAAGGTAATTAAAGACAAGTTTAGCGGTGAATCGCGGGGTTTTGGATTCATCGAGATGCCAAATAAAGAAGAGGCGCTTGCCGCGATGCAAGCATTAAACAGTACGGAATTAAAAGGGCGTTATCTGATAATCAATGAAGCGCGTCCACGTAAGGACAATCAGAAGAGAAGACGCGGAGGCTTTAACAGAAACAGAGGGCGTGGGGGATATTCTTCCTGGTAATCGTTCAATTTAAAATCCCCTAATTCCATATATTAACAATAATTTGTTATCTTGGATTAGGGGATCAACCTATAGCTGAATAGAAAAAGGGGATAAAGAACTCGCCTTTATACTTACTATTTTACTTCAAAATCAAATTCTAAAACCATAGACATACCAACCTCAGGCTTAATTATTAGATTTTCTACACTCTAGGGTAATTGAATCTTTGTTTTCTGCGATAAGAAAATTTTCGTAATATACTGTCGTGCGTTTATCGATTAAGGCTTCGTTAATTGCTTGCCGTTTGGGAAGGGGAGCATTAGTTTAATAATAAACTATGAAGGAAATATCATGAAAAGAAAAAATAATTTTACAGGTCATGCTGGTAAGATTTTTTTTATCTGTAAAATTATAATTTTGCTGAATATATATACCATATCTCCATATGCTCAAAACATAAAAAGTGAAAAAAACACAATTCAAAAAACGAGCGAAGTTACAAAAGAAGTAGGGATCAGAATAAACGAGTATATTTATCATATCTCAAAAGATAACTGTTCACTTTCATTAACGGTTGAACCTACTGTCTTGAACAAGATCATTCTGACACATCGTGAAAATTGCCCTTTAGATCTTAATGCTCAGGTGCCGCTCTTAGAGAAGCTTTTACATGTAATATTTGATGATTATCAAGATCCTTCGCTGCTCCATAAATTGTATTGGGGTAGACTGACTCCCGATGGTGCTGGTGACATGTTAGAAATGTCAAAAAGGCTTGCCCTTGCAGCGAAAAAATCACCCTATTGGGATTGTCAAAAGGGATTACCCTTGTTGGAAGGACATATCAACGATTTCGTGGCTAAGTTAGCAAACAAAGTAGAGGTTTATAGGGAGCTCAAGGATTTGTTTTATGCGCTGAACCTGACCTTAACCATTGATCATGTGGAGAAGGTATTGGTTGGGAGCGTGCAGGATAAACCATACTATCATGAATTGAAACAAGTAGGTGTGAGTTCATCAGATAAGCTACCCTTTGACTGTATGGTCTGGTTCAGAATTAGCAGTAAGGATTATGTAGATGGAATGCCCATCCGCTTTAATGAAGGAGATTTGTGGGGATATGGTGATAGTAAGGGCAAGGTTATTATCGAACCAGACTATTTCCTCGCTTATGAATTTACGAGAAATGGAATTGCGGCCGTGGCTGATTCAACAGGCTGGGTATATATTGATACGAGCGGTAAAATGCTCATCAGGCCATTTATCTTTGATAACGCACCTGATATGTTTCAAGAAGGATTTGCACGCTTTGTGGAAAACGGTCAATTCGGTTATTTTAATGAATATGGTAAGGTAGTTATTACCGCTCAGTTTGATTTTGCCGCGCCGTTTAATGAAGGTTTAGCTGCTTTTTGTAAGGATTGTAAGCGTGAATATAGCGGTGAGCACTGGTTTATGCAAGGCGGCAAATGGGGTTATATTGATCGTGAGGGTAAAATAGTAATTGCACCTGATTTTGACGCTGCCAGAAATTTTGAAAGTGGTAAGGCACAGGTGAGAATAAATGGTCAGTGGAAATACATTAATAAATCTGGCAAAATTTTAGATTAGGATTTCTATAGTAGCACTTTAGTGTCTGAAAATTGAATTTGTAACAGTCTATTCCCCCTCTTGGGAGGGGTTAGGGGTGGGTTCTAAATATCTCGTCGAGGCAGGCAAAAGGCGCGAAAAAGTGCTTGTGCATGCTTCGGCAAGCTCAGCATAACCTTGTAGTGTCACCCTGAGTCCCGCTTTGCTGGAAAGGGTGCACTGGTTTCACCGAATTTATTAAGGTACTCGTTGCTACAATCCAATCCACAGTAAGATTATAGCATAGATATTTATAATTATGTATTTAGATAAATTCATTAATTTCATATATTATTAGAGATAGCAAAAAATATAGTGAAATAAATGATATGGGAAAAATTAATATAAGTAAAGAAGATATTATTACTATCATTTATGCTAATCGTAAACAAATAATTCGTTTTGGTGTTAAAAGGTTGGGTTTATTTGGATCATTTGTTCGGGGAGAACAAACTGAGACCAGCGACATAGATTTGCTTGTCGAATTTACAGAAGGTAAAAAAAACTATGACAACTTTATCCAATTATCATTCTTCCTGGAAAAAATTTTAGATCACAAAGTTGAGTTAATCACAAGCGAATCAATCAGTCCCTATATTAAACCTTATATCATAAATGAAGTAGAATATGCCACGTTCATATCTTGAGTATTTAAGACATATATCTGATGAAATAAAATTTATCCTAAATATTTCGAAAAATTTGTCCTATGCAGAATTTGAAAATGATGAAATCTTAAAAAGAGCTGCTGTTCGCAGTATTGAAATAATCGGTGAAGCAACAAAAAAGATACCAACAAATTTTAGGGATAAATATTCTCATATAGATTGGAGATCGATATCAGGGATGCGAGATAAATTAATCCATAACTATTTTGGTATTGATTATGAGATTGTGTGGGATGTTATGCTGAATAAAATCCCAGTGCTTAAGAAAGAGATCGATAAAATAATTCAAAACGAAACGACCCCAAAATAACGTGGTTATGCGATATAACCTGCTTCATATCATATCATAAAATATACTATTGCAATAAAAATCGGGATAGATGTTCTTTTTGAAGGGAACCCGAATTACGGGGCAGGCCAAAAAGCATATCCCGACGGATGGAGGGGAGGGGAACTAAAAAATCCTTGTCCACCCTTCGACAGGCTCAGGGTTGCATTTCAATGTCATGCTGAGTCCCGCTTTGCGGGAAAGCATGTACAGGCTCACTATGTTCGCCAGAGGATATTTTTAATCGTTCCCAAATTGTATTTGGGAACGATATGTGACTCAAAAAATGGCGAATTTTATGTTTGAGATCCCGTGAAAGGGGGTTGAGTTTATCCCGAGTAACTCGGGACGCCGCGGTTTTTGCTTCTTTTTGCCAAGACAAAAAGAAGTAACTAATGGATTAAGACCATATTCCTCACAACCCACCTCTCTACGACATAATTCTGATACAGATAAACACCTAAAGTAATAAAAATAGACCAAAATAAACTAAATAATTGGAAAAAAAATGTGAAAAAAATCATTATCACCTCTTGACAATCTATAATAAATATTATATATTATCTATAATGAATATTATTGAAGATGAAAAATGCTCTATGGCGAAATTTAATACTGATGCGGTTTATACAATAGGTATTGCAGCCAAATTGGTGGGTGTGTCGGTACACCTGTTGCGGGTTTATGAGAAGGAAGGTTTGATTCTGTCAGTAAAGACTGAAACAGGGCGAAGACTGTATTCAGACCTTGAGATAGAGAAGATCAGGTGTATCAGACGCATGATAAATGAGAACGGGATGAATTTTGCAGGATTACGTCGTTTGCTGGCTTTAATACCCTGTTGGTTATTACGGAAATGCGATGACTCCGACAGAGTTGCCTGCTCGGCGTCCCGTGCTACGGACCGCCCATGCTGGGCTACGGAGGAAAAATGCGCACATCCGTTGGAATCATGCAGAGATTGTGTGGTCTATCAGTCAATCGTAGACTGTCAGGATGTAAAAAAACTGATTTTTGAAAATAATAATTTTTAACAAAACATAGCATAGAGGATATAGATGAAAAAATTAGTAATCTTAGGAGCCGGGACAGCTGGTACAATTATGGTGAATAAACTGGCGGCTGAACTCGATAACAATGAGTGGCATATTACCATTGTGGATGAGGATGAAACCCACTATTATCAGCCAGGATTTTTATTTATTCCCTTTGGTATTTATACAAAGGAGGATGTTATAAAACCAAAACGCGATTTTTTCCCTTCCGGGGTGGAAGTAATAATGTCAAAAATAGAAGGAATTTTACCTAAAGAGAATAAAGTGGAGCTGGCTAACAAAAAAGTTCTGCCCTATGATTATTTAATTATTGCCACCGGCAGTAGAATTCATCCGGAAGAAACAGAGGGTCTGGTAAATGGCGGCTGGTATCAGAATATTTTTGATTTCTATACCATCGAGGGTGCGCTTGCCCTGACAAATTTTTTAAAATTCTGGGAAGGCGGTAAGATGGTCATTAACATCGTTGAGATGCCCATCAAATGCCCTGTAGCACCTCTGGAATTTGTTTTTCTTGCCGATTGGTGGTTCACGGAACAAGGTATTCGTAATAAGGTAGATATCGAATTCGTTACGCCCCTTCCGGGCGCATTTACCAGGCCTATTGCCTCAAAGTTTTTAGGTCAATTTTTAGACAAAAAGAATATCAAACTCACCTCAGAGTTCAGTACCGGGCGCGCTGACAGTGGTAAAAATAAGATTATATCCTGGGATGACAAGGAAATCGATTACGATCTTTTAGTCACGGTGCCCACCAATATGGGAGCACAGGTGATAGGAGATTCAGGCCTGGGCGATGATTTGAACTTCATTGCAACTCATCCCGCTACCCTGCAATCGAAAGACTTTGAAAATATTTTTGTTCTTGGAGATGCGACAGATTTACCCAGTTCAAAGGCAGGGTCGGTGGCTCATTTTGAGGCAGAGGTATTAACCGAAAATTTTCTGCGTGCCATCGAAGGTCGCCCTTTAAAACCCGAATTTGATGGTCATGCAAATTGCTTTATCGAATCAGGATTCGGCAAGGGAATATTAATCGATTTCAATTACGAGGTGGAACCACTACCGGGCAAATTCCCCCTACCGGGAGTAGGACCATTTTCATTGTTGGAAGAAACCCGTATGAATCACTGGGGAAAAATGATGTTTCGATGGGTATACTGGAATCTCTTATTAAAAGGTGCCGAGTTACCCATTGAAGCGCAAATGAATATGGCAGGAAAGAGGAAATAGTATGAATAATAATTCCATTGAACAGCAGCTAAGTGAAATAAATCAGAAGTTAGATATTCTTGGTGAACAGATGCACCAATATCAGGTGAGGCAGCGCGAAATACAGGAATTGAAAAATGATCTTACTGTAATTGGTAAAGATATATTTAATGCCGCGGTTGAAGAATTGAATGATGTGGCACCTTATTTCGATACCAATGATTTGATATTCCTTTTAAAAAAGTTATTACGAAATATCCGTAATATAAATAAGGTTTTGACGCAACTGGAATCGGCTGAGGATCTGTTCAACGATTTGAAACCCTTGAGTAAGAAAATTTTTAACGATTCATTAGAAACGCTTGACGAATTTGATCGAAAAGGATATTTCGAATTTTTAAAAGAGTTGTTTAAAATCATTGATACCATTATTACTTCATTTACAATTGATGATGTCAGATTATTGCGTGAAAATATTACATCTATTTTATTAACAGTGAAGAGTATGACCCAACCTGAAATGCTCAGTACCATAAATAATGCATTGGGATTTTTCAGAAAGATGGATATTGAAATAGGAAAAGAGGAAATATCTTATTTTGCAATGCTGAAACAACTCAAAGATCCGGAAGTCAAACGGGGTCTCGTATTTATGTTGCAGTTTGTTAAAAGCATGGCCGGACCACGGGAAAGGGCTGCCGTGCAATA
>SMTZ1_10023517_pt1 | contig 10702 bp, 11 predicted proteins | sample DeeMarSWOR136_30_FD_25667 | JGI IMG/M metagenome (IMG submission 25667) | reverse complement strand
CAAACAACTGGGAATGAAATTATTAGAGGGACTAAACTGGCATGGCGTGGCCATGGTTGAGTTCAAGAAAGATAGACGAGATGGAAAATACACACTCATGGAAGTGAACCCCAAATTCTGGGGTTCTCTCGACCTTGCTATCTCCTCAGGAGTTGATTTCCCATATCTTACTGCTAAAATGGCCATGGACGGCGATATTCAACCCGTTTACTCATATCAAGTCGGAAACCGGTTCCAATGGCTTTTCCCAGATGAACTGCTGCACCTCGCAGCACGTCCCCAATCCGTTGGAAGTGTCCTCGCAGACTTTGCCAATTATCACACAAAGAGCAATGTGACTTTGCGAGACATTAAACCTACAATGTTCCAACTTTTCTACACGGCTTGGGAATTCCTCACCCGGATTCGCAAAGGTGAATTACGCTATCCACATGGAATTCCTAGTATAGGACAGAAACGAAAGTGATTGGTTTCATTTCAATGATATCAAACTATGAGGTGAAAAAGCCTGGAATTTGACCTCCACATCCATTCGAAATATTCCTTTGACTCGTTAACAGAGCCCAAGACAATTTTGAAAATGGCTAGGAAACGGAGGCTAGATATCATTGGAGTGACGGACCATGGAACGATCCGAGGAGGGTTAGAAACCCAAAAAATGAGTAGAAAGCTTGCTAGTGATGTTGTTGTGGTAGTGGGAGCTGAAATTCATACGAATGCCGGTGACCTTGTTGGTCTGTTCCTCAATGAAGAAATTCAAGGTCACAACATCGAAGTGGTAATAGATGAAATCCGCACACAAGATGGGCTCGTATTTTTACCGCATCCTTTCAAAGGTCATGATATTGCACAAATACAAAGTGTTCTTGATCGAATTGATTTAGTGGAATTCTTGAACGCTCGTGCACCATTGACTCCAGACGAATCGCAAATTGTTGCTTCTTGGAATATTCCGTTCGTGAGTAGTAGTGATGCCCACTTAGCCCGTGAAATAGGACTTTGTCGGACCGAAATTCAGTCACTCCAAGTAAAAGATGATCTTGAGACAGTTAAGAAATCCCTCACAAATCTAAGTAAACAAATTTTGAAAGGCTCCTTTTCTCCTCCTTACTTTGAAACCATGTCCCAACTCATTAAATCAATTAAAACGAAACGATATCAACGCATACCTCTTTTTGCGTTGATCCACCTCAGAGAAATCCTAAAATCCGTACAGAAGCGTCGTTTCCAGCTCCCAGATTATTCAAATCCCACGTATTATCTCCAGATGAAATGATGTCCTGAAAATACCTTATATTCCCTTAGTTGCACCTTTACAATTGGTGACGGTCTTGACAGCTTCCGACGAAATCATAAGCATCCTCAAAGAGGAAGGAATCAACTTCTTCACAACATATCCCTGTGCAAAATTCCAAAACCTCTACAACTTAGTTCATTCACAATTCATGAGTCTAGGCGTTACAAAAGAGGAAGATGGCGTTGGAATCTGTGCTGGAGCAAGCCTTGCTGGTGCCAAAGCAGCAATGCTGATTCAAAGCACAGGTCTTGGAAATATGATCAATGCCCTTTGCTCACTCACACTTACCTACGAATTACCTCTACTAGTTCTTGCAAGTTGGCGTGGTGTCTATAAAGAAAACATTTCAGCACAAATCAAGTTGGGAAAAAGTCTACCCAAAATCCTCGAAGCGATTGGGGCCCAATATTGCATTGTAACTTCAAACAAAGATTTACCGAAACTAAAACAAGCTGCAAAAGACGCCTATCGCCTCAATTCACTCCAAATAGTTCTACTCAGTCCTGAATTATTTGAAAACGAGCCATTGGCAGAATCTGGACCGAATATCTCCCATATCATGGTGCCGACAGAAGAGAAGGCATTCCCTGGAGCTGAAGCAACACTTACCCGCTACGAAATCCTTCAAGCACTGGAAACATATTTTGAAAACAAACTCGTCATCTCAAATATTGGGTTTCCATCACGAGAATTACATGATATCAAACCTCAACGCACTAATTTCTATATGCTTGGAAGCCTTGGACTCGTCTCATCCGTCGGCCTTGGGATTGCCCTTTTTTCAAAACATGAAGTTGTTGTAATAGATGGAGATGGAAGTCTATTGGCTAATCTTGGGATCCTCGCTTCTATTGCTCAAGCTGAACCACCAAATCTTACAATCCTTGCCATCGACAACGGTGCTCATGGTTCAACTGGAAACCAAGCCACACCAACTGCAACCTGTGTCGATTTAGCTCAAGTTACAAGAGGTCTTGGGTTCACCAATGTTTTCCGAGCCACTAATCCAAAAGAGATCACTGATACATTATCCAAGCTAGAAGAAGGACCTAATTTTGTTCACGTGATTGCAGAAGCCGGTAACGCAGATGTACCCATTATCCCTCTTTCACCAATAGAAATCAAAAAGCAATTCATGCGAGCAATCCAGTAGAGGGTTCTTGTCGTACTTGAGTCCAATCGATTTATAACATCCGAGATGATATGATGCTCCGCGACGAAACTGGACTCTGAATACTTTCAGCTCGAAGGATTGGAGCATTGTTCCATGAAAATACTCCATTTATCAGATGTTGGGCTCCCTGATACACGGGTTGAGCGTGCAGCGCTCCATGCCACTAAAAAAGGCTGGGAAGTGGTGTTTGCCGGTGGAAGACCTGTAGAAGATCAACTTTTCAACGTGTTCCAAAAAATCCATTACCGTCCATGGCGCCCCTCCGAAAAAACAGGATTTCCTACTACTTTGCGGAAACTGAAACAATGGCTAAAACGCCTTGTTAGCGAAGAGGAACCTGATCTAATTCATGCTCATGACCTATTTGCCGGGAAAGTTGCTTACGAGGTTGGTCATCCCTTTGTTTATGATGATCACGAAATCTGGGCATCACGAATTTCCTATCAGGGTTCCCAAGCGCTAAAACAGGATCGCACTTTACCTCGTCGATTAGCAACGTGGTTTGCCTTGAAAACTTGGCGTAAATGGGAACCAAAGATAATTCGAAGTTCTCCGGTTATCACTGTAAGTCAAGAAATTGCTAATCTCTACAGTCGAATCCAACCTCAGAGTTTTGTCGTTCCAAATCTTCCAACCCAGCAGGAAGTAGAGATGATTCCTCCCAATCAAAACAATGATGATGTTTTTCGAATTGCCATGGTTTCCAGAGACGATTGGCCTCTTAGTGAACGTCCTGATCGAGAAGCGCTTCAACTTTGGTTGGATAATCGGTTTGGAGCCTCCTTAGTATTCATTGGTCCAAAAGCAATTGAAACAGATGAGGTTGAAAATCACGGGTTTGTCAGTCATGAAGAAATGCTTCGAATTTTCAGTACGTGCGATGCTGCTTTGCTTGGACAGTGGACAAATCTTCCGGTTTACTCCTTTCAAAACCGGTTTCCACTTTTTCTACACGCGGGTCTCAAAGCTATTGTCCCAATCAAGGATGTCAGTGAAGCGAATTTCTGTCGAGAACACAATGTGGGCTGGTCCTGGAGTTCAGCTGAAGAATTGAAAACAATCATTCAGAGGCTAGTTCGCAACTACTTTGCTGATGTAAATCGTTGGAATTCTGAAAAACCAAAAGTTCGTGAAGTGGCTAAACACTATCTTTTATGGTCACATTATGCCAATCAATTGGAAAAAGCCTATGAAGCGGCTTTATCGAACTAGTAAGCTGAAAAGCTTCCTTATTGTCCTTTTTCAAGAATATCTACTAATATCGGTATTGAAGCTAATCGTGCAATAATCCATAAATTCGAACGTCCACCTAGAGCTCCGCCTCTTCGCCTCAACACTTGTCGAGCAAATTTCGTTAGTTTGGAGGAACGACGAACTAGGGTTTCTAATTGGATTGTTGTTCTGCTTCCCATTTTAATTGGATTATCTGGAAGATTCTCATCCAACAATCGTTGCCCTTCTTTGGCATTGGGGAATGCCCATTTTTTGTATCCCTGATTCCACCAGGTTAGGATATTGGGTAAAAATCCACCTTTCGTTCCTGCCGTTTTTCCTAGTTCAATTGTTGATGCAGGAAGAAGAGTAGTGCTTCTAAGTTCCTTCCGAATCATGACTTTCGTTTCTTCGCCTTTTGTCTTCGATTCCCTGGGAAAAGACCTGAATTTTCCGATTACCTCTGCATCGAGGTAAGGATAATGAAGCCTAAATCGAGCGTGCTTGGTTTCTTCCGCATTAATCCAGACAAAATTGTAATTTGCTTCCTCAAACTTTTGACGTTCAATTTCTGCAAACTCATCATCAGAAGCCCACACATGAGCCGGATACCCTCCACACAGCTCATCAAGCCCCAGAGCAGAAAACACGTGATCCTCGTTATTACTAACCTGTGCAATGCGGAGCTTATGAGTTGTAAAACCAACAGGAGCCATAGCATTATAGATCGTAGTTCTAAGCAGGCTGCAATGATGCTCAAGGGTCATGTCTTCCATAACCCAATTGCATCCTACATGATCAACCACAATTTTCGCATATGACGTTTCGTCACTCCCTTCAAATCGGAGAGTGTATGCAGTGACATTTTCTGGTCCAAGCAACTCAGCGGTTAAAGCTGTGAGAAGACTGCTATCAATACCACCACTAAGCCACACTCCTACCTTCTTGATTTTGTGCTTCGTAATCAGCCGTTTAATAGATTCTCGAATTATGTCAAATGGGTGCTCAGTTGTAGGAACTGGCTCTGGAACCTCATCCCACTCTAAGGTACTTTTCCGAATTTGCCCTTTAACACAAGAGTTAGGAAAGGGTAATTGTCCATCGCGTACGAAAATTGCGATGTTTTCCCAATCAGGCTGCATTGACATAAAAATCGAGCTTAGAGTGACAAGCTACTCTTCTTGAACTTTTCTATATCGTAAACCATCGCGTTCTTCCTTCTGAAAATAACTGATTAGAATTCACTTATTTTTTCCGCGCTCTTTGCAGTGAATTCTGCAGTGTTGCCAAATATATAGGCTACAGGTTCAATGCCGAAATAGCCTTTGTCAATGATGACATCAAACGAGACCTTACTGGCAAGTGCTTCAGTGATTGCTGTCAACAGAGCCTGATCTGAATCCGCTTCGGTTTCCACTCGTTCTCGAACAACTTCGATATGACGAAGCTTCAGTTGGTCGAATTTTGTTTCCATTCCTTTTGTATATTTTATAACGATGGCTACTCGTTTTTCTGGATACTGCTGTTGTACTAGAAGGAGGATTTCTCCTAGGTGCTTCGAGGCTCCAAATTCTGGTCCGGTGAATGTGTGGGCACGGGTTTTATGAACACTAATTCGACTAGGGAAACCTGCGATGTCGTCAACGGTTACTGCATCAGGTAAGCTCATAACAAGTTGGGATTGAACTTGGGGAATTAGGTTTGGAAAGGTTGAAGACGCGCGTAAAATCTCCATACTTTTTAAGAGATTCTCTAATATGTCTGAACGAGGATCTGGGGCGACACCTCTAATGCAGACCTCACAAGTTTCTAATTCCGGGTTTTCGATGCGGTGCAACCGACATAATAGACCTCCAATTTTCTGGCTTTGACAGAAAATACAAAGTTGTTCGATACTTTCGTCTAGTGGTTGCCTTTCCTTTGACATTTTTTCAGCAAAGTCTCTTGCTGCCTTTCTTACATCTGGAGTGTAGTATTGTTCAAATCGATCGATTTGTTTTAGTCCTCTTGACACGCTGGCCTGTGTGACCCCAAGAGCCTTAGCAATTTGATTTTGAGTGAATCCATAATCGGTAGCTAGATGTTGACTAATTAAGGCTCGAAGCGCAGGCAATAATTGATTAGCCATAATTTCGCAGGGTGGACGCACAGACTAGCACCTCCTCCAATTCTGTTTACAAAGAATTGTGGTGAGAAACCATTGCGGTCAGCCGCTGACGGATCGTAATCCCCAGAACACCACGCTCCAAACCGCTCTCGGGGAGACCATCAGCAACATGGCATCCAGAATCAACGGGCACCAGACCCGTTCCCAACCGCATCCAACATCGAACCCCTCATAGGGCTTGCACCAGTGATGACGGCGACCAAAGACGCGGTGACGCGTCTGCGGGCTCAGTTGTGAGGTGGAAGTCGGTAACGGGGTGGTGGCACCCCCCGTGGAGGACCAAAGCCTCCACGAATCTCCCGACATCGGTCGTGGAGAGTGTCAAGTCTTCACCACAATAGGGCTGACTAAAAGAGTTTCCATCTCAAGTAGCTCGGAGATAACGTGTCAGAGCATCAGTAGGTTCGGGGAGGTTTTGTTGAATGGTAGTACATAAAGTTTCAAACACTAAATCGACACGCGTATCCGTTTTGGCTGAACAACTAACAAATCCCGCAATCTCATGTGTTTTACAAAAGCTCTGAATTTCCTGACGTGACACACACGATGAAAGATCCGCTTTGTTTCCGGCTAGAATAATGGCGTGACGATGAGAAGGATGGGCATATCGTTGAAGAAGGTTGAGCCAGGAGGTTCCTTCTGCCAATGAATTAGGTCTTGTTTGATCAAACACTAAAATTACGGCACTTGCGCCAGAACAAAATTGTGGCATGAGAAATCGGAAACGATCTTCACCGCTAAGATCCCAAATGCTCAGATTTAGTGGCCCTTCTTCCCCATATACGATTTTCTGAGCAAAATTAACGCCAATAGTAGGCGAGACATCGATGAAGTCTTTGAAGACATATTTGTGAACCAAACTAGTTTTTCCAACCTGGCTAGCACCTGCAACCAGTATTTTGACTAGCGGTGCGTGGATTCTTGCCACAACACTTTACCTCCTCTTTGTAGTTGCATAAACCCTTATAGCCTCCACATCACTGGTGTGGTACTCGTAATGAAGAAACTATGACACACCTGTCTATTCTTCCGAGATTTGGAAGTTGAAGATTAACAGTAATTTTAATCACGAGGGATGGTTACTATAACGTGAACCAACAACGAAGGGCTAGTTCATATTAATTGGTGGTTGCGTGAAAGCTTACATCGCAGGAAAACCGATTCTAAGCACAACGGATTGGCCATCTTCCGTTTGTTGTGTGGTGTTTTTCACAGGCTGCAACCTGCGGTGTAAATTTTGTTTTAATGGACCACTACTTGAGTTTGATGAACAATACCTAGTTGATTTAGAAAGAGTGTATAAAGAATTAGACGAGCACCGGTATCTCATTGATGGAATATTAGTAACGGGTGGCGAACCAACGTTACAACCTGATGCGCTCCACGCAATTGGCGAATGGACACATCAACATAATCTGAAATTTGGCACTATGACCAATGGGACAAAACCTGCTGTTCTCCTGCAATTGCTTGATGCAAACCTTTTGGATTATGTAGCAGTAGACATCAAAACAATTCCCAATGAAAAGGAATACGCTCACATCACTCAAACCAAACATGAAATTCTTCCAGCAATTAACGAAACAATAGCCCTTCTCAAATCCTCAAAGATTAACTATGAATTCCGAACCACACTCGTTCCTTCGCTCATTGATAAGATCCCACAACTAGAAAAGATTCTGAAATGGATTGGTAAGAAAAACTATGTGCTACAAAATTTCCGGCCAACAGATACAGTCCTTGACCCTAGCTTGAAGACCGCCTTTTCAGTGGAGGAACTTGATCAGTTCCGACAATTCGCGAAAAAGAAGCGCCTCATCACAAGATTCTAACTCTTCTTTTTACTGCTGATGTTGGCTGTTTTTTCACTAAAAGTTAAACGAAGGATCTTTAGATATCCTATTAGGGTGAACTCTTTGGCTTCTTGGAAGGTCTCTCTAATTGAAGGTCCTGAACGAGTACTATATGATATCCAACAGGCTCTTGGGCAATATTATGAACTCCAGTCAGGTTGGATTCAGAAATTACAATCTCAGATTAAGAACCATCAAACCTATCAGGTCCATCTTAACTTGATCAAATCAGTTCAAGGGCCTCAAAATGCAACACTGTTTGCCCCTTTCCTCCTCATGTTAGTCACAAAGACCCAACTTACCGTCACATTCCTTGGTGAATTAACGGAAAACGATACCGGGGTTATTATCGGAATCTGGCCAAAGAAATTCCAAAAAATCCTAGCTGATGACAAACAGGCTATCTTGAATTTACTTTATATCATTGTTGAACAGCCTCATCTGGTTCAGCAGGTTGATCTTTTCTTTTAACAGAATTCAGCGTTTTGCTGAAATCAGACTATAGGACTTACACTTCCGGTTCAATTGAAAATTTGACGGGAAAAGAAACCTATTTATGAGTGGATTCAGGGGTGTTGCGCTGGAGACTTCTTACCCGTGCTTGCAAAGCCGCTTTCTTCAATAGACGATGAGACCTCCTACGGAACGTTCCGCATTATTAGTGTTGAACAACGGCATGAACGCAGTGGTCGTTCCGTGATGTTAGTTGACGGTGAAAGTATGGGTGAAACTCACACCAAACTCCGGAAACGTCAATTTACTTACCTCATCCAAGGATTCACTGAAGAAAAAGTGAAGGTGGGGTCTTGGATTCTGAGTCCCCGAGACGATCTCGGTGTCATATTAGAAATTAATGAACTCAGTAAAAGAACATCGAAGAAAAAAACAATGAATCGTCTCGCACTGCGTGTGCGGTTTGAGGATTCAGGTACCATTCGGTTGAATGAAATCTGGAAATTTTACAAAGAACGACCCCTTACTCGTCCGATGATAGAAGGATGGCAGAAACGCATGAGTGAGAGTGCGACCCAATACTTCCGCCATGTTCTTCCTGGCGTCATCGATTCCTTGTTATTCAAGCCAACAGATTCGATAAATGGAGAACAGGTAAAACAAATTCGTCAAGTTCAAGACCTCATTTTACGTCGTGCAATAAAAATCGCAATTGCTCAAGAGAAGGTGAATTTAACGAGCACTCAGCTTGTGCGGGCAACACAAGAGATTCTCGCGCTTTTTGACGAAGGCTAGAGCACATTACGAAAGGTTTAAGAGTTAAGTACTCACGGCATCCCACGCAATGATACTTTCGGGGGGTAATGAATATACAATTCTGCCCGAAGTGCGGTAGCTTATTGCGTCCCGGGAAAACCAAGGATGGAAAACCTCAACTTAAATGTTCGTGCGGATACAAATCTTCTGCTAAACAAACTGAGGGATACAAAGTCAAGTTCCCGATAAGAAGAAAAAGAAGCGCGAGATCGATGAGGATGAGCGTCAGGAAATGCTCGAACTAATGCTTGACCATTTCCCTGAAGATTAACAATCTGACAGTATTCCCTTACCTTTCTTTATATCCACACTACAATTTCTATTCTGCTAGTGTGTCCGATCTAAGAATATTCAACCAGCCACAATTATACGTAGAATGGAAGGGGACGGTAGCCGTGTTCTTGTGAGGCTTGTTCTTGGGTGCGTGCTTCTTTTGCCAAATCGTTTAGTTGGGCTTGAATTATTGATCGATTATTGATTAATGGTTGGATGCTCACATCCACATCAAGGAACCGATTAACAGTTGAAAGCATGCTAGCTGCGGCTTCTGGGTCAGGATTTTCAGCTGTTGCTGTGACTAGCAAACAATATCCATCTAGATGCCGGATTAGGCATTCATTTAGAATCGCTCCTGCAATGCCTGCAACCAGTCCCTTTTGCAAACGAGGAACAGCATACTTTTCCAACTCAACTAATAGGTGGGGTTCAGCAGCTCCAAAGACTTCAGGAGTCTCTGTCCTCTTTTGGACCGCGACACCCTCCAAGCAGACGACCTTCTTGACTCCCTTCGCGGTTGCCCAATCTAGGACTCGGGTGGCAACAAAGAAAATGGTCTCCATTGGAAGCGGGACTTCAGAAATTACAGCTAGTAATTCCCCCTCCTTGCTAGCGTGGATTCGAATAGGGAGTCGTAATACACCGCCAAAAATTGCCGCAATCAATTTCATATCAAGGCTTTCAATCATGCGCCCAGCAGCAATCATTCCAACGAGACCCGGTCCTGGGAATCCAATTACAAGAGTTGGTTGTTTCGCTAGTTCGACCTTTTCACCAGTTGGAACAATCTGAATAAAGGGCTCATCAGTTGAGGTTTCTTTTTTAGGCTGTGATTTTGTCATATTTTTCTACTCCTTTTTCAGTCTCAAATGAACTTTATTTTTTCTCTCAATTCCGTTTGTTCAGCTTTCACCCTCGTTGTTCTTGGAGCCAAGCTTGAATATTGGGATGTTGATATCCACAATTTGGGCAAGTGCTTTTCATTACTCGAACATTGGTGATATTCACACGGGTCAGCAAATTGAAGCATTTTGGGCAAGTAAAGTGTTTTTCCCCACATTTTTCACATTGGCGCATTGCTCCTTCGGCTGTCCATGGGATGGATCGACGCATCCATTCATCGGTTACTCGACGGAAATTTGTTCCGCCACATTTCTGACATTTCATCTCATCGGTTGCCATCTACACTCCACCACTTGCTCGTTAAATTTTCCTTCTCTGATAGAGAATAAAAGAGTCGCCCTTGTCCTTATATCACTGAAGTGGTGTTGCAGATTACTAAGAAGATTGAACTTCATTTGCTCGGACAGATGGTTGGCGGATACTCGACGGAGCCGTGTAAGAGCCGTTCCAAAGAGATCCTCCAATTTGTCGATGCCGGCGTCGTAACTCCTCTCTTTTGCCCGCATTCCAACCAGATACATTTTGATAGTAACCAGTAATCCGACTAAACC
>SMTZ1_10007803_pt1 | contig 10702 bp, 8 predicted proteins | sample DeeMarSWOR136_30_FD_25667 | JGI IMG/M metagenome (IMG submission 25667) | reverse complement strand
GACGTTCGTTCGCAAACTTCCCGTGTAAACAAGCTCTCCGACCATAAGCTTCTCCAAATCATTTTTGCCAGCCGCTGAAACATGCCCGCCGACCACGGGTATGATGCTGGTGCTTGTGCTTCCAACATCCACTATTACGCAGGTCTTAATCATCTGAGCAACCATCCAGCCTGTTGCCGCCCAATTCGCCGCGGCTACCTTAAGCGGTTCTGATCTGGCAGCGTCAATTGACCTCAGCGTCGCGTCTATGTCTAAAACGAAAACCGGCAAATCAGCGAAAACCTGAGCAGCACACGCTAAAACGTGCGTGACGCCTTCTCGCTTCGTTTGATACGCATCAGACAACTCGGCGGTCATTGTTAAGCCCACGCCGTCAAGCTTTGCGTTGCCGCTTACTTTTTCTTTTAGCGTTGAAAGCACGTTAGCAAGTTTTGCTGGGTCTTTCCAGACAGGAAAATACTCTATTGCAGTCCCAAGCTCTTTGACGTAGCCGTTTCCAGTGCTTAGGAAAACTGCTTTGGTGTTGGCGCCTCCGATGTCCCAGCTGATAACAGTTACCAACGTTACTTGCCTCTGTTTATAATGTCGAAGACGCACTTTTTAGCTTCACGGAATCTCGATGTAGCTTCTTTTAATGTAGCACCGTAAGATGCGATTAACGCCGAGGCAGCGCCGTTCTCGGAAACGGGAAAAGGCGGAGAGACAACATCGTTCATCCTGTAAGTTTTTTGGAGAGCATCAATTGTCGGGTTAGGCGTCTCTACTTTTGAAAAATGAGTATAACCACAATTTTGGATATTCGTTGGAAGTTTGCGTTTTAAAACGGCGTTTACAATGGCTTGGGCAGGGTTGAAGTTGGCAACTCTACTCAACCCTACATAGGATGTGGTTAATCTTGGATTAACCTCTATGGCCACAGCCTCATCTTCGGTCAGAACAAAATCAACGCCAACGTATCCTCTTAAATCTGGGAAAGATTTAACAAGTTTTTCTGCCACTTCAAACGCTTCAGCCTGAAGCGCAACGCTAAAAGGAACCGAGCCACCGCTATAACATGAACAGGCTTCTGGCGTTTCAATCGTAACATCTTGCCGGTTCAAGCTGATGGGCACCACGTTGTTGCCTGTAGAAAGCAAGCTAACACTAGCAGCGGCGCCAATAACCAATTCTTGAACCAAAAAATGCTTGCTTGACGACTCCCACTGTATCTTTTCAACCGCATTAGCCACCTGTTCCTCATTTCTGACAACGCTCAATCCGCAGCAGCTAACACCGTCCGAAGGCTTGAATATCAAGGGAAAACTCAAACTGCCTCGAACAGCGTTCTTGATTTCCTTCAAATCATCAGCTACGCTAAACATTATCGTCTCAGGAAGAGGCAACCCAAGTTTCCTCACAAATTCATAGAAAACCATTTTGTCGGACACTTTTTCTATGGCGCCAGCTGGACAGTTCAAAGAGGCTACACCAGTCTGTTCGAAAACTTCCACAAGCGACCGCAATAAACCATCAGTTTCGGGCGCAATTACGTAAGCAGCATCCGCCTGTTCAGAAAGTTCACGGAGGTTCACCTGAGCCCCTCGTGAAGAAAAAGCAGGCACTACACAATCAGCGTCGATAGGAGGATTCAACCTTGCAATACGTGAATCAAGCAAAGTGCTCACATAGTAACCAGCGGCTTTAAAATCCGAAAGCAGTGTTCTCAGCATGCTGAACCCTTCACTCAAAACGCTGGCTGGGATTGCCTCGTCAGCAAAGCCGCCGCCGGAAACATGCTCGTAAACCAGAAGCTTCAAGCGCTCTTCTCACCAAACTTTGATGAGAAAACCCTTGTCTTAAAGTTTTTCTGTGCGCTTAACGACTTCAACGAGCTCTTGCACTTTTTCTCTGGTGATTTGACCGTTAACTCTGTCGCTTAGGGTGCAAGCGGCGCCTCTTAAGCCCACGACGTCAGCGCCTAAAGCGTAAACCGTAGGCAAATCTTTCTTTTGTAGTGACCCAGCTACCGCTGCCTTTAAACCGTAATTGTGTGTTGCGTCGACGAAGCGCCGAAGCTGAGGCTTTGTGAGAAAGGTGAAGAGGCTTTTTCCGTCTTTAATTGCCGTGTCAAGCATAGCTATGTCCGCTTGGGCTTCATGAGCTATTTCTGGAACCAGCAAGGGATCAACCGTGCTTATTCTGCCTGCGTCAGCGTATCCTGAGGCAACCACTTTGATTGAAGGGTTGTAGTCTTTAGCGGCTTTGGCAACGTTCCGCATCAGGTATACGGCTTCCTCAGGCGTTTTTAATCCATAAAGCCCCGCTTTGACGTAGTTGACGCCGGTTGTTGCCGCGCCCAAAGCAGCCAGCGCCATGGACCCAGGCAGGTTGGGCATGTCGCCTAAGGTGCAGCTTACTTCAGTGCTTTTTGGGGTGATCTGCCTGATTCGCTTTATCACCCATGGGAAATTCGCGCCTAGCGGACCCTCCTTCGGGTTCTTAACATCTATTATGTCTGCGCCTCCAGCGATGGCTTCCACCGCTTCTTTCTCGTTTTTTGGACTAATCAGTAACTTCAATTGTGCTCATATTGATGCGGAATTTCTATACCTTTAAAGTTTTTGTCGCAAGAACCGCTCTGGAAACGTTGCTCTGGATGATGCTACGCTGAAATCATGCAAATGAGTAAGCTTTTCTATTGGTTAATAGTCATTGCAAGGGCAGAGGAGAACAGATTGAAGATAATACCTGTTATCGACGTTCTCGGCGGCATCGTGGTTCATGCTGTAAGAGGCAGAAGAAAAGAATATCGACCGCTTAAGAGTGTTCTATGCGCGTCTACTGACCCCGGGGACGTTGCAGCATCACTTAAGGCACTTGGTTTCAGCGAGCTTTACGTGGCGGATTTAGACGCAATTACTGGAGGGCAACCAAGTTTTTCCTTGTTCAAGAGGATCACAGACAAGACTGGTCTCGAACTGATGATTGACGCGGGCATAACGAATCTCAAAAAAGCAGAAGAACTGCTGAAAAGTCATGTTTCAAAGGTTATTATTGGCACAGAAACCCTGCCGAACATCAGCCTTGTTGCAGAGGCGATTGAACTCTTCGGAAACGAGAAAATTATGGTAAGCCTCGATTTTATGGGTGATCGAGTACTTAGCCGGTTTGAGACAGGAACGCTTAAGACCCCTTTGGCGCTTTTGAGAGAGTTCCAGGCGGTTGGAGTTTCTGAGGTCATTGTTTTAGATTTAGCGAGAGTCGGTAGCGGAGAAGGGGTTAACACGGCTTTCCTCAAAGAAGTGCTGATGAGTATTGAGGCTAATGTGTTGGTCGGTGGGGGTGTACGCAGTATTAATGATTTGGCGGAGTTGAAAGAACTCGGCGTTTTCGGGGTATTGGTGGCTACTGCGTTGCATTCGGGAAAAATCTCGCGGGAAGAACTGAAACAGGCTGGGTTACTTTAGTCAATTCATTATTTGTTCTGTTTTCGTGTTCTTGTATGCAAGAATATTAGTAAGTTTAGGCTTAATGTTGAAATTCATTTTCTCTTGTTCTTTGAGCCAAATGAAACGTGATAATTGTTAGCAGTCCCGTGTTTGAAAAATTATATATATCGTATACCAGAACGGTATAACACCAATTAAAAGGAGAAATAAGAGAGATGGCAATATCGAAAAGCAAAGCTAAGACTATTGCGATTTCTGTGTTTCTTGTGTTAGCTATGGCTGTTTCGCTTGTTGCTTTGCCAGCTGCTAACGCGCAACCGCCGCCACCACCACCAATTGAGGGTACCTCAGAATCATATGCTTTCATTGGTGCTACGCCTAACCCCGTAGGAGTCGGCCAAGAGACGCTGCTCCACCTCGGCATTACCCAGCAACTGCAAATCACAGAGTCTCATTGGAGTGATTTGACAGTCACGGTTACTAGGCCCGACGACACCACTGAAACGCTTGGTCCTTTCAAGACTGATGCAACAGGAGGTACAGGCACCATATACGTGCCTACCATGGAGGGCACCTACAAACTGCAGACACACTTCCCAGCACAATGGAACAACTTCACCGTCTTCGACTTTACCACCTTTACAAGTGTACCGTATAATCTGTACTATGAAGCCGACGACAGCGATGTACTGGAACTCGTGGTAACGGCTGAATCAACACCCATCTATCCGGGCGTGCCGCTTCCAACTGAATACTGGACTCGTCCGATAGATGCGCAAGCTCACGAATGGTCAGTGATTACAGGAAACTGGCTGGGAATAGGCCAATTCGGTGACACCTTAGCGGGGGTGGCTGTTACTGGAAACGAAGACGCGCCAGAGACTGCACACATACTGTGGACACATCCAATGGTGACAGGTGGTCTCGCCGGAGACCCTATGGGCAATCACGCCTACCACATGGGAGATGCGTACGAAGGCTGGTTCTCAGGCTCAATAATCATTGATGGAAAACTCTTCTACAACAGGTTCAATTCAGTTAGCGGCGCGAACGATAAATCCGTTGTTGCTGTTGATCTACATACTGGAGAAATTCTATGGGAAAGACCCCTTACGACACCCGAAGGAGAACAGGTAGATCTAGACTTTGGTTGGGTAATGTACTGGGACTCATTCAACGTTCACGGCGTTTTCCCATACCTGGTAGCACAAACTGGCGGCTTTTCATTTTTTGGACCTGCTGAACCAGAAAAATGGTACGCGTTTGACCCTGTTGATGGACGCTGGCTGTTTACAATGACGGACCTTCCTAGCGGCAGCACCGTAGTCGGTCCAAATGGCGAACTTATACGATACACGCTTAACCAGGCTGGTGGTTACATGACTATGTGGAACTCAACTGCTGTTACAGCTGCCTATTGGGGCGGTGATACCCCCAACAACCCCGCGTGGGGTTCTTGGAGGCCTCAGGGAAAGACTATCAACGCGACAGGACCTTGCGCTGTAACGTATGCTACTCCCTTCGGACTAAACGGATACCAGTGGAACGTGACGGGTTTACCAACGGACTTACCAGGAAGCATAGACTATGTTGTTGCTCTTGATTATGCACTCGGATATTACAGGGACACCTACGGTTTCGGCGGCGAAGCCCTCAACAATCCGCCCTTCACAGTGTGGTCTATAGACTTGAGGCCAGGGTATGAAGGAAACCTGAAGTTCAGGAAAACCTACAATGTACCAGCAGGCAACATATCCGTTGGATATAGACGTTATGGCTATGGCGATAACAGAGCATTCATAGTCCACATAAAAGATACGTACACAAACTACTGCTACGACCTTGATACAGGTGAACTTCTTTGGGGTCCATCTGAAGAGGAGTTCTACTTGAGCTATCTTGAGACGTGGACTATCCTCTATGACGGCAAAGCTTACACGCACGGCACGAAGGGTATAGTGGACTGCTACGATCTGGAAACTGGCGAAAAGCTGTGGAGCTACGCAGCAGACGACCCTGTCAACCAAATCTTATGGAGCAACAACTGGAACATCCGCGTTGACTTCATTGCTGACGGCAAAATCTATCTGCGTCACAGCGAGCACTCTCCAGTTGATCCTATGCCACGTGGTGCACCGTACGTCTGCCTTAACGCGACGACTGGCGAGGTTATTTGGAGAGCGGATGGTTTATTCCGTGGAACCGACTGGGGCGGACATGCAAAGATCGGCGACAGCATAATAGCAACGATGGACACGTATGACATGCGCATATACGGCATAGGCAAAGGTCCAAGCGCTACTACTGTCACAGCGTCACCAAAAGTTTCAGTGCACGGCGACAGCGTTCTGGTAGAAGGCATGGTAACTGATGTGTCTCCTGGCACGAAGGAGTACGCTTTGACCGCTAGGTTCCCGAACGGTGTTCCCGCGGTTTCTGACGCCAACATGAGCGAGTGGATGCTCTACGTCTACAAGCAGTTCCCGCGCCCATCTGATGTTAACGGCGTTGAAGTGGTTGTGGAAGTGCTTGATCCGAACAACAACTTCTACGAGGTTGGCAGAGCTACGAGTGACGACAGCGGCTTCTTCAAGCTGATGTTCACTCCAGAAGTGCCAGGCGAATACACTGTCATCGCATCGTTCGAAGGTTCTGAAGCCTACTATGGATCATTCGCAGAAACTGCCGTTGGCGTACTAGAGGGTACTGCGCCTACTCCACCGCCTCCAGCGACGCCAGCACCAATGACTGACACGTACGTCACAGGGTTCGGAATCGGCATCATAATCGCAATAGTGATAGTCGGGCTACTGCTCTTCCTAATGCTCAGAAAACGGTGAGCACCAAGCAAAAAACGCAACTACCCTCCTTTTTTATTTTTACATATGTTCAGGCGTAAATTAGAGGCTAAGAAGGGTTCTTAAAGAAAGACTTCGCTAACAGCAATAGGCGTTACCCACTAAACTTCATTGTTTTTCTTCATATATTTTGCATGTGTAAAGCCCCCACATGTCGACCTCATTTGCTCCTCATCTCCAACAACCTTGAGCACGCCTTTGGTCTCATCTTCCTGTCCAGAAAACTTTCTTCTTTCTCCAAGCATGTCAGTCTTAAACCCTCAATAAGAACGTCGAAAATAAGCGAATTTTATAAATACGTGGATACAAAGCCCTAAAAAAGGAAAAAAGTTAACGCTGTACATTGTCGATTTATGAAGGCAAAGCTGTAAACTGCAGAAAAACCAGAAGTGTAATGACTTGCAACGAATTGTTAGGCGCAACTTAATCTTTCTTTTATGTTTGCTTATTGATTACGCTTATTTGTACGCTACGAAAATTGTCGAACGGTAAAATTTGCAACTTAAAAGTTAAAAATCAGCCTACATCTGAAAGAAAAAAGTACCATAACTGTTAAAAACCCTGTTGTTTCTTTGTTTCACAGGCGCAAATTTCGAAGCAATGTGGTTATACTCATTTTTCAAAAGTAGAGACGCCTAACCCGACAATTGATGCAACGGCTAGGCACGGATCGGTATCGCATTGAGAAAAAAGTATCTGCCAGCCTTTAAAAGCCAGGAATAACTATTCTGATATCTCTTAGTGGTTGCTTGGCAAGGGATGAGAATGTTTGAGGAGTGTGTCAGAAGTGTGTTTTGGTGATGCTTCCGTATACCGTTTTGCTATAATAAAGCTATTGTGTTTAAACGCTTTTAAACTGCCCTGCAGAATCTTGATTTTTTCGCAGTTTCTTGTATATTCCTGTGAGAGCTAGCAATGGTAATTGAGCGAGATCTGCTAATTTCACTTCTGAAACTAACAAAAGACGGGCCTGTTTTAATTGAATGTGTCAATCAGAATACTAAGATTGCTTCAGATATTGTAAGAAAATTGCTTGAAAAACTTCAAAATGAAGACATGCTTTATGTAAAAGAGGATACTGTCGAAGTAAACAGTAGTAATCGGCTCAGGCTCGCTGTTAAAGCAGCAGCCTTAGGCGCAGATGTTGAACGTATTAGTGCCTTTCTCCGTTGGCAGGAGTTTGAGGAAATTGCCGCCATTGCGTTGGAAAGAAACGGCTACGTTGTCGCCAAGAACGTGCGATTCAAGCATGCTGGCCGCAGATGGGAAATCGACTTAGTTGGCTGCAAAAAACCATTAGTCTTATGCGTGGACTGTAAACATTGGCAACGGGGACTGAAGGCGTCTGCTTTAAGGAAAATTGTTGAGGCGCAAGTGGAAAGAGCATGTGCACTGACCGACGCATTGCCTAGCCCCGCGTTGAAGGTCGAGTGCATTAAATGGAATAAGGCTAAGATTGTCCCTATGATTATGTCGCTTTTCCCAAGCAGCTTCAAATTTTATGACAATGTTCCTGTTGTTCCCGTTTTGCAGTTGCAGGATTTTTTGTTTCAATTGCCCGCATATGTGGAATCGTTGAAGTACTTCGTAAAAGGATTCATTCATTTATGACATGATCTTCAATATTGGCTTCTTAGCAAATCTTATGGCGGGCCAGAGGCTTAAAAGGAACATTCCAAATACGGCAACGAGGAGCCAGGCGGCTATCTCTAAAATTGTGAAGCTCGTCACAACTGGCTGGGGCGTCAGAATCATAAGAGTGCCCATTACTCCGAGAGAAATCCCAACGGCAAAGCTTGAAAATAAAACGATTAAACTTTGCACCGCAAGTATGGCTAAGACGGTTGTAGGCTTTGCGCCCATAGCCCGCAAAACGGCGAATTCTTGACGCTGTTCATTAATAACCAAAACAAGATATCCGATTAAGCACAAGGTCGCGGCTACCAAACTAAAAAGTGGCAGAAACATTATCACCGACCATATGGCTCCTAGAAAACCAACGTTCTTTTTCAGTACTTCGTTGAGTTCAAAGACCGCTAGGTCCATGTTAACATTTGTCAAGCGCTCCTGCATCTGCATTATGATGGTCTCTTTATTAACTGAAGAATCCAGCTGAACAAGCATGATGTTGGGGTTGGAAACGTTATTTAGATTTTTCAGCATTTTAAAAGGAACAAACACGACTACACCATTGTTTATAGGATCCAAGCAGACGCCAACAATGTTTAAAGTGGCATTTTGCATTCGAAAGCTCTGCAATAAAGGCATTTCAAACGTGAGCGCAGCGATCGAATCGCCAACAAGCGCCTCAGAAGAGTTGCTATTTTTCAGGAAGCGCCCCTCAATAAACCATTCGGAGAGAACGTTTTCAGGTTCAATGCCCACAATCAAAGAGTCTGCTTCACGATAGGCACCAATTGGTATGGTCGCAGAGTCGCTGTAAGTGAAGTTCATCACTTCTTGTATTTGTCCTTCGTAAACCAACCTTTTTCCAAAATTTGCGATTCCACTAATACCATTCAACTGTTGAAAAACATCTTCAGTTAACGCAAAGTTTGGATCCAAATAATTGAAATCAGTTTTTTCCGTTGCTCCAGAGAATTTTGCCAGTAACGAAATGTATTGGGTACCCATGTCCTTGTGTGCCACTAAGAGTAAGTCTTTGCCAATGGCCTTTTCAATCCTTGTTGTAGTGGTGCCGGTGGCGATTATGCTCCCTGCGATGGAGACAGTCAGCAACATAAACACTATTGATAGAAACACTACAATTCTGACTGTGGTTGATTGGCGCCTGAACAGGCTTCTTGAGGCTATTTTCAGGGTTAATCTGGATTTTGAGAGCGCTTTAAACCTGTTTCCCTCGCTTAACCCAAAATATTGCATTGGCGACATCGCAGCTGTTGGCGACAATTTTGCGGCGTTAAGAATTGGCTTTAAACCGAATATTAAGCTGAAAACAAAGAATGTGACAAACACTAGCGGTGCAAACCAAAAATTGGGTGCTTTTTGATAAGCCTGAAAGCCGCTCATGTTGATGACAGCATAATCGGTTAAGAATCCAACTGTCACGCCTAAGATGCAGCCTAAGAACGTCACCATTAAGAGTTCAGTAAAAAAGTAGCTGAAGACAAGACTGTTTGGGCATCCAGCCGCTTTAATCAGCCCGAAATCTCTTGTTCGCTGAGCCATCATCAAGAAAGTAATAAACGAAATTATCACCGCACCTACAGCGAAAACCAAGATTCCTACAAAAACCAAGAAATTCGAGAAAATAGCCCAATAACCTATAGTTAGCGTATTCTGGGTTACTGATGTTATCCCGAAACCTATTTGATCGCTAAAAAGCAGTAGAAAAAGCGTGGAAGCAACACAAGTGGTCAGGCTTATGAAAGTTAAGCTTGTTTGTAGTTTTCTGCGCAAAAGATCGTTTACTGGAAAATCGGTTTTACTCATTTTGGCTCGCCAGTCTACCATCCTCTAAACACAATGATCGGTCAGCTAGACACATTATTTCAGGGTCATGAGTTGCAACGATAACGGTTTTTCCATTAGCCTTCAACATCTTCAGCACTTGCGTTATTTTCTGACCGTTTTTCGTATCCAAATTTCCAGTCGGTTCATCAGCTAGAATCAGTTCAGGGTCGTTCGCCAAGGCACGCGCAAACGCTACTCGCTGCTGTTCACCCCCACTCAGTTGAGCTGGAAAATGATTTGCCCTGTGCTGTAACCCCACTGTTTCCAACAATTCTGCGACGCGTGCTTCTATTTCCGCCTCGGGTTTTCTGCTCCACTCCATTGGAAACGCGACGTTTTCCGCTAGCGTTAAAGTTGAAACCAAGTTGTAAGATTGGAAAACAAAGCCAACGTTTCTGCATCGAAATTCCGCTAAAAAATCCTCATCTTGAACAGTTAAGTCTTGACCTAAAACAATCACTTTTCCGCTTGTTGGCCTGTCAATTCCGCTTATGAGGTTAAGCAGTGTAGTTTTTCCAGAACCAGAAGGACCACATATAGCCACAAATTCACCTCTCACGACATTTAGGTTTACGTCTTTTAGAACTTCAACTTCAGCATCAGCCAGCTGATACGCTTTGTATAACGAATTGGTAGAAACTACAGAATCAGTCGTTTTCACGGGCATGACGGAAAATATGTTGCAAGTTGTAATATGCTTTTAGGTACAGTTCCTTACGCGCTACAAGAATGAACCGTGATTTCAATAACTCTTCTCTATTGCAAAGTTCCCTCTGTCACGCTTAATAATTCTGGACTTCTCTGGAAGCTTGTCCTTTTCCCAGTCATCCCAGCTGATTTCTTTGAACAGCCATTTTTTGCCGAGGTGCGCTGCTATTATTGCGTGCTTTTTGGCTTTGTCTCCAGGTATGAGTTCGTTGAGGAACCTGAAGAGTTTGTCGA
>SMTZ1_10007802_pt1 | contig 10705 bp, 10 predicted proteins | sample DeeMarSWOR136_30_FD_25667 | JGI IMG/M metagenome (IMG submission 25667) | reverse complement strand
AAGGAAAGGACAAGATAAAAAAACTCTTAGAAGGTATATTAGAAGAAAAGAGCACACCCAGCAAATTCGAAGTTTTACAAAATTATCCCAACCCGTTCAATCTCACCACCGTGATCAGGTACTCATTACCAGAGGATTGTCAGGTGGAGATAAGTATCTTTAATGTCTTAGGTCAGAAAGTGCGGACTTTAGTAAATGAATATCAGACTTCCGGACACAAGAGTGTTACCTGGGACGGCAGAGATGATAAGGTGAAAGAGGTGGGAAGCGGGATTTACTTCTACAAGCTGAACGCCAAAGATTACTCTTGTACCCGAAAATTGCTTTTTCTGAAGTAGCGTCGAGCCGAGCAATTTCTTACCGTTGTGTTACCGCTGGCTCAGTTGGTTTCTAAGGAACAATGACAGAGGAAGGGAGGCGAATAACATCTATTTTATCGAAATAGCTGGCAATAATTCCTTGACAGTTTCCAAAAGTCAGGATATATTTGCCGAAAAGGAGTTGAATGCAGATTGAATGGCTTCTGCGTTCTCTCAGCCAAAGGTTGGCTGATTAACGCACGAAAGCTCTTTGGCTTTTAGTATCAAAAAAGATTTCGGATATGGCTGTTTCTGCTAAATTAACGATTATCGAAGGCAGTGATCGAGGAAAGGTACTCGCAATCGCTGAGGCTCCCATTACTGTGGGAAGATACCCGAATGGCGATTTGGTCATATCTGATGAAGACCTGGGAGTTTCGGGTAAACACTTTGAGATAAGATACAGAAGAGGAGAATACTGTATTTACAATTACGGAAAGAATGGAACATTTGTAAATGGCAGGGAGATCAGTGAGGGAGTATTGAATGATGGGGACCAGATTCAGATCGGATTTTCTACTGTCTTGCAGTTCAAGTTAGAAGGACTCACAAGAATCGAACCCGGGAGTGCGGGTTAGACATTCTCCGTTCCCCGTGGAGGTTTTTGGTACTGTCGAAAACTAGCAAATAGCAGCGCCAAATTAGATAGATGAGATATAAAAAAACCTCTTCAGGAGAAAAAAAGTGTTGACAGGAGAAGAGGTCAGGTTTATACTATGGGTTGGCATATAGGGTGGGGAGGGCGGAAAGCTGATCCTCCTAGTGAGTTTTTGATTGGGATGGTGATCTATAAGGAGTGCCCAAAAGAAAAGGAGTTGAAGAAAAGAGCAAAGGTCTGTTTTTGGGTGTTGACCTAAATTTTTGTGAACGTTTCACTTTAGAAAGTTTTCGAGTTCTTTGCTATGGATATTTCAAATTACTCTCAGAATACTAAGGCAGCTATAAAAGGGGCCAAGGATCTAGCCTTATCCATGAGGCATCCGGAAATAGCCTGTGAACATCTGCTGCTTTATGTTATCAGACAGGAGACAAACAAGGTAAAAGGGATTTTGAATCATCTGGGCAAAAGCCCCAATTACATTGAGGGGCTAATTGAAGATAAATTGTCTAAGTTCCAGCAAGAGGTGGATGTGCCAAAATCTGCCGCAGCCTCTCCGGGTGTGCAGAGCATTCTCATTTTAGCTGGTGAAGAACAAAACCGTTTAGGGGACACTTTTTTGGAGCCGGAGCACCTCTTTATCTCCCTGCTTGATGAAAACTCAGGTCTGGATTCTGAACTCAAAAGGAAGATTGATGTCAAAAAAGCAGACATTTATCAGGCCATTTCCGAGCTTAGAGTATTGGAAAGTATCGCCACGCCGAGCGAGGCTGCCGAGGCTCCAGCCACTTCCCTGAACTACTGTCTTGATCTGAATCAGCTGGCTTCCTCGGGAGAACTGGATCCCGTGATTGGCAGAGAACAGGAGATTCTCCAGGTGATTCAGGTTCTCTCCCGGAGACGGAAGAATAATCCTGTATTAGTGGGCGGAGCTGGAGTAGGGAAAACAGCCATTGTCGAGGGCCTGGCTCAGGAAATTGTGAAAGGCTCGGTGCCATCCAGCTTGACCGATGTCCGTATATTCAACTTAGATTTAGGACAGTTGATCGCTGGGGCCAAATATAAAGGGGAATTCGAAGAAAGGTTCAAGAATCTTATAGGTGATATCACCAAGTCCGGTGGAAAGATAATACTCTTCATCGACGAGGTGCATACTATAGTGGGAGCGGGTAATCCGGCCGGGGGGCTGGACGCAGCTAATCTGATCAAGCCGGCTTTGGCCCGGGGGCAGATTAAGGTTATTGGAGCCACTACCCAGGAGGAATATACAAAGTTCATTGAAAAGGACAAGGCTTTGGATAGACGTTTTCAGAAGGTGGTGGTAGAGGAGCCAGATATCGATTCGGCTGTGGCAATCCTTGAGGGAGCCAAGGATAATTACGAAAAGTTTCACAAGATTCGTCTTTCTCCTGAAGCTATCACAAGTGCGGTCAGATTTTCCAAACGCTATCTGGGAGATCGGCTCTTGCCGGACAAGGCCATAGACTTACTGGATGAGGCTTCTGCTCAGTTCAGAGTGAATTATGATCTTTTCCAGGAGAGATCCAAAGCTATAGATGATCAGATAAGGGAGATCCAAAAAGAGCTGGAGCTCTTCGAGAAGGAGGGGGCAGATTGGGACAAAGCTCGAATCGAAGAGTTGGATAAGAAAATCAAAACCTTAAGTATGGACAATAATGAGTTAATGGAGCCTTGGCTTCACAGAACTGAGGCTTAGGATAAGGTCAGAGTGCTATGACGGAGACTAAAGCTAAGAAAAAAACAAATAAGGAAAAACTCTCTAAGGAGCTGAAGAAAAGATTCGACAAGGAACTCAAGCGTTTTGAGTCATCGAGAAAGTTCTTTTCGAAACTACCTGAGGAGCTATCAGATGGAGACGTGGCCAAGGTAGTCTCCAGGTGGACCGGAATTCCCATCTCTAAAATGCTGACCCAGGAGAAAGAGAAACTGATAAAAATGGAGGAGATTTTAGAGCAAAGGGTGGTGGGACAAAGGAAGGCCATCGATGCCATCTCTAATGCGGTTAGAAAATCGAGAGCAGGTTTAAAAAGGGCTAACCGTCCCATCGGTTCGTTCTTGTTTTTTGGCCCCACCGGAACCGGAAAAACCGAACTGGCCAAGGCGGTGGCTGAGTTCTTGTTTGATGACGAGAAGAGCATTGTGCGTCTGGACATGAGCGAATATATGGAGAAACATTCGGTGGCCAAAATAATCGGCGCACCTCCGGGTTATGTGGGCTATGAGGAGGGAGGAGCCTTGACCGAGGCAGTCAGACGCAAACCATATTCGGTTTTGCTCTTTGACGAGATCGAAAAAGCCCATCCAGATGTTTTCAATATACTCCTGCAGGTTATGGATGAAGGTCAGTTGACCGACAGCCAGAGCCGAACCGTTGATTTCTCCAGCTGCGTGGTAATTCTCACCTCGAACTACGGCGCGGAGATTATCTTGGAAAAAGACCGTAACGATGAGGAAGTCCAGATGGATGAGATCACCGAATTCCTGCTTCAGAAGTTCAAACCTGAGCTATTGAATCGCTTAACTGAGATCGTGATTTTCCATACTCTGCCCCAGGAACAGATCAAAAAGATTGTAGATTTACAGTTCAAGGAAATCCAAAAGTACCTGGATGAACAGGGAATCAAGGTAATTCTAGACGAAGAGGCCAGAGGCAAGTTAGCCACGGAGGGATACAGTTTTGAGATGGGAGCTCGGCCGGTGCAAAGATTGATAGATAAAGAGATATTGAATCCACTTTCCATCAACCTGATAGGCGGAGACCACCAGGCCGGGGACACTATCAGGATTGCCGTGGAGGAAAACAAGTTTGTTTTCAAAAAGAAATAGCTTTGCCTTTAGACTGAAGGAGGTCAAAAAACCAAGATTTGAAAGGTCAGGTAAAGTCATCTAAATAGGAGGGAACGATGCCACGAGGTAAATTTGTTTTAGGGGCAAGGGAAGTGAAGGAAGAGTCCGAATCGGTGCCGGTGGAGATGCTGCCGTCCAACAAGAGCCTGTATCTGGTGAAACTGAACAATGAGGATAATCCCAGCATAGAGCCAGCCAAGTGTAAGAATATCAAAGAGGTCTTTGAGAAATTCAAGCCCTCTTTTGAAGCGGAGCTGGAGACGACAGAGGGTGAGACAATAACCGCAAACTTCGAAGTTGAAAACATGAAGGACTTCAATTCCAAGGAGCTTACCCAGAAGAACGATTACCTGAAGAAAACCTATTACCAGAAGGAGATCCTGAGGGATCTGAACAAGCAGCTGTCCAAAAACAAGACCCTTTTGAAGTCGCTGAAGGATCCCAAGAAAAAGGAGGGTTTTCTAAAGCTAATCGATTCTTACATAGCTTTATTGAGTCGCTGAAATCAAAAATTTACAAATATGTGAGGGATTAAAATGCCAGAAGAAAAAGATAAACCAGAGCCCAAGCCTAAAGCCAAAGAGGAAGCTCCCAAGGCCAAAGAGGCCGAGGTGATCTCGGATGATGAGGTTATGGGCATCATTGGCACTACCTTCGGTGATTATGCCAAGATAGCTCCGCTTCTTCCTTCTTTTAAGACCCTGGAGGGAGATCTTCTGAGAGGTATCGAGTGGCTGGATCCAAAAAAGACCTTTCAAAGAGAGCAGTTTCTAACCAAACCCGAATTTGAAACCGGGAGAGAACAGCTCCTTTTGAGGCTCCAAGCCTGGAGAGAAACCCTGGGCACGGATAAGGCAATTGATGAGCTAAGAAGGGAACTGGACCAGCAGGTGGAAAAACTCGAAACAAACCTGACGGAGAATCTCAAGAAAGTGCATAAAGAAGCGAGACCTTTTGAGACAACCTATAGAGGAATTGATGCTTTCTTTATGAATGCCAAGCAGGATCCGGACGAAAGCATCAATGTCTATTTCTCAAACATAAGCATAGAGGAGCTTACTGATCCAGACGACCGGGAGAAGTTTGAAGAGTTGGGCAAGTATGTGGGTGATCTCTTCAGGGAGTTCAGCATTAGAGATTGTTATTCGGTTTGTGTTATCCCCGGATTTCTGGGTGATCCGGCAAAAATAGACTTAGTTGCTCGGCAGCTGGGAATGCCCAACAAGCTGCACATAGTAACTGATTTCCCAAATCTGGAGTCCTTTGAGGAGACCATGGATCTTTTGGAGGATCCCACCTACGCCAATTTGGCCGGCACGGCGGACCATAAGCAATACATGTCTGTTTGTTCCAACTACGTCCTGGCCAGGGCACGGAACCAATATGAGGATGACGAGCTGTGGATGCCACCTTCATCCACTGTTGCTGGCTTGATCTATCGCCATGACAGCGAGGTGGGTATCTCTCAACCCTCTGCAGGATACAAATATGGAGAGATTTCCGAGTCTCAGTGGGTCAGGTTCAGGGTAAATCAGCCGGCGGCAAGCAAACTCCTGGAAAAATCTGTAATTCCGGTAACCAACTGGGACGGCAAGGTACGAGCCATGGGGGACTGCACCCTCTTTAGCGGCGAAACCTTCAATATCTATTCCATCAGGAGAACTTACGATTATGTCTATAAGACCCTGAGAAACTATCTGAACAAACAGGTCTTCTTGAAAGTGGATGACAAGTTCCTGGAAACCCTTAGAAAGGACATCACCGAATTCATGGAGCAGATCACCAAAGGAGACGTCCCAATTCTGGAAAAATACCAGCTGAAAGTCTTTGCAGATGAGGAGATGAGAAGGAGGCAGGAGGTAGATGTCTCGGTGATCTTGAATCCTCATTATCCGGTCCGGACCTTCAACATAAAGCTCAGAACCTGGAAGGATGAGAAGAATATGGTCAATGTCAAAGATGTGTAAGGGACGAACTATCTGAGTAAATTATGGAATCAAAAGCAGCGAAGCTGGCTGCAATTCAAAAACTATTGGATCTTTAACTTTCAGAAAGGAGGATCCTGAAATGGCACAGGCTCCACTCTTAGAAATCGATGGGGTTACCTATCCCCGAGTCTATTCGGTGAGCTATGTTCTCTACACGGACAGGGATGAAACCGGCAAGCCCTCTACCAGAGCACGTGGTGGAGTAATCAAGGTTACGCGTGAATCGGATGACAAAACCGAGATCTGCCGCTGGGCTACCGACTCGGCAAAAACCAATTTCAAGCCGGGCAAAGTCACCATTTACGGACCTGAGAAGAACGAATTAAAAACACTGGAGTGGGAGAACGGATTCATCACTCACTATGAGGAACATATTCCGCACACCAAGGACAGACCGGACGATCAGATTTTTGAGTATTTCGAGATATCTGCAGAGAAGGTCAAGGTGAAGGACGCCGAGGTAAACAACGAGTGGGAGTGGTAAAAAGGCGCAGATTGTTGATGTTGGCTTTGAGGATAGCCTCAGTCCACTTGTCAGGCTACCCTCTGATCACTCTAAAAACAAGGGGAATTTGGGAAAAAAGAAGGATTTCTTTTTCCCGGTTGCGATTTTGAAAGCCTAAAAGGTATAGCCAGATGGCAGAGCTTAGAATTCCTGCTGAGTGTTCGATAAAGATCGAAAATAAAGAGCTGAAATACAGCATCTATTCTTTCGAGCTTTCTCAGAATGTTGACACGCATCACGTGTTGAAGGTGGAGTTAAGACCATTGGCGGAGAAACCCTCTTCGGAATCTGAGTTTATTGATTCCGATGAATTCACACCATTTTTGGGCAAGCCTGTATCTGTAGACCTGAAGCCCAAGGGAGGGCTGGTGGACCCGGGACTCAGTTTGAGATTTGTGGGTGTGGTAACCGAGACTCAGACGCAGAACAATCTGGGTGAGTTGAATCAGATTTTTGTGACGGCAAGAAGCCCAAGCTATCTTATGGATACTGCAGCCAAGAACGCCTTCTACTCTGAAAAAGGCTTAAGCGACATAAGCAATACTATTCTGTCCCAGTACCCGATTGACCGGGGAACTATGGACATACCTTCCTCCATAAAATATAGATTCTGCGTGCAGTATAGAGAGACTGATTATCAGTTTCTCAAGCGGCTGAGCGAACAGGAAGGCCTCTGGGCTTATTATGACGGTACAAGATTTTGCGTAGCCTCCCGACCAGGAGGTGATAGTTTAGAGCTGACTTGGCGGGATACCTTGGGATCCTTTGGACTGAACCTGAGCTGCCAGCAGCAGTTTTTCCAACACAAAGTCTATAACTACGAACAGAAGGAAACCTATTCCCAGAAGACCAAATCAGTATCAAGCGATCTGAATCCCTCAGGAATCTTCAAGGTTCCCCTGGATGCTTCAGAGTCGGTCTTAACAGAAAATGGCGTTTTGGATTTCCCTAAGGAAGTCGCCGATGCCAAGCAGCTGCAGGGATACCTTTCTGTCAAGAAATCAGAATCCCGAGGAAAGCTGGTTCTGGGGGTAGGAGAAAGTACTCTTCCGGTATTGTCGGTGGGGAAAAAAGTGATGATCAAAAACCTGAGTGAAGATATAGTGGGGCAGTATTTCATTAAGGAGGTAGTGCATCATTTCGACCACTCAGGCAATTACTATAATACCTTCAAATGTGTTCCCCTGGATCTGGCTTATCCCCAAAAGTTGTCCACCCATCGCCCCATAGAGGGTCTGCACAGTGCGGTAGTAAAAGCCAACGATGATCCTGATCACCTGGGTAGAGTAAAGGTTAAATTTCAGTGGAACAAAGAAGGGGAGGAATCACCCTGGATCAGGGTACTGACTAACCATGCGGGGAAGGATAGAGGGCTTTTCTGCCTTCCAGAAGTAGGAGATGAGGTTTTGGTTAGTTTTGACCAGGATTATCCGGAATCGCCGATTGTCATGGGCAGTCTTTATAACAAAGTTGATGCGCCCGTCGATGAGGCTAAAAGTTCAGAGAATGAAATTAAGTCATTCATAACCAAAGGTGGAAATCGAGTATTCATCAAAGATACTGCGGGAAAAGAGGAAATTCAGATAACAACCAAGGAAGGTAAAAATGAGCTTTCCCTCAAGATGGCCAACCCTCCTCAGGTGAGCATCCATAGCGAAGGGAAAATAGAATTGGATGCCGATGAGATTATCCTCAAAGCCAAAAAGAAGCTCTCTTTCACTTCAAAAGGGCCGGCTGAATTGAATGCCCAAAGCGATGTGAAGATAAAGGGACAAAGTGCTGAATTGGGTGGTCAGACTAGCGTGAAAATACAAGGGCTAACGGCTGAACTGAGCGCTCAAACTAACGTAAAAATAAAAGCATTAAGAATAGATCTTAACTGAGGAGATATGAACCAGGAGTATCTTCGAGTGCCCCTGACCTTAGCCAAGGGGTCACTTTCCAAAATCTCTTTGAGAGAATCGATATACCAGTTCATTGCGCTGATCATAGCCAGCCGCATGGGATCTTTGCCTTTTGACCCGGCCTTCGGATGCCATATCTGGGATGCCGAATACACCTACCTTTCCGCCAAGGACAAAGGCGATATCCGGAGCAACATAAGAGAGGCTATAAATTCGTACGAAGGCAGGCTGAGGAATGTCTCTGTGGACGTAAGGAAGTCTATCGTGGATCGCAGGAAGAATAAGGCCTGCTTGGTCGCCACGGTGAAGGGTGAATTCATCGAGGACGGAGAAAAGAGAAGATTCAGTGAGGATTATTTCCTCTGGCAACCGCGCCGGGAAGGATTAATCTGATGAAATGGTTAGAGCAAAAAACCAAAGAGCAAATCTACAGTGAGCTTCTAAAGGAGATGAAGTACTGGTTTCCTGAGGTGCCGGAATCGAGTGACAGGTTGGACCCTGTTCTTCGGCTTTTTCTAGGTACGTTTGCCCATCAGGTTGAGAAGCTGAACCAAAAGATCAATTCCACCTGGGATCAGACGTTCAGATCTTTGGCCCGGAATATTTTTGCCGAGGGGCTGAGAAGGCCGGTCCCTGCTTGCACGGTGATGAAGGTTGATCCAGCAGACCCCATCCTGGAATTAGATTCCTCTGTTCAATTCTCGTATCAGGACGAAAAGGAGGAAAGAAGCTTAATATTTTCGCCGTTGGGCAAGGCTAAGCTTTTAAAAGCCGAAACGGCGTTGGTCTACTATCATTCAGAGCAAGACCTGTTTCAGCTTGTTCCAAGAGTGGAGAACTTTGGGAAGGGCCTTCTTCCTGGTGGATCCCAGAAGCTTCCTTCTGAATTAGCCGCCGAGCACAGCCTCTATCTGGGTATAAGATATGATGGATCAGTGCAGGATTTTTGTGATGTTCCGATTTTTTTTCATCTGGATGAAAAGGCACTTGCCCAGATCAGATGGAGCAGATGGTTTTTTTGTTCGGAAGATGGGCACTTCTTTGAGGAGAACTCTTTCTGTCCCGGGATAGATGCTCAGCAGAAGCCGGAGTTTTCTGAGAGTCAAGAAGAGGACATTTTTTCTTTTAGCGGCGTTTGCAGAAGCGTAGATTTATTCGGCAGTTTTGGCAATTATTTCTATTATCTGCCCCCTTCCCATCTTACCCGCTGGAAAAAATGTCGGGTGCCGCATGATTTGCAGAAGCTTGGCCCAGCGGATGTTATCGACAGCCAGACCTCCAATTCAGAAGAACTCTTCTGGATCAAAATAAGACTCCCCGAAAAAGCTGACAAAGGTCTTATCGGCACCCTTAAAGGGATATATTTAAACTGCCTTTTGTGCATAAACAAAAAGGATTTGACTTTTTTCAAGCACACGGCGGGGAATGAATTGTTAGAGATAGAGTTGCCCGAAGAATCCACTTCTATCCTGAGTATCAATTCTGTAGTAGATTCCAATAATAAAAAATACCAGAACAGGCTGAATCTCCTCTCTTCAAAAACTTCCTTCAGCTACGTAACCGAGGAGAGAAATGGCCATTTGATCTTATGGTTCGATTTCAGTGATCAGTCCGGTCCCATTCCTAGCTCCATAAGCGTATCCTATTCTACCACGCTGGGATCACTGGGGAATGGGATAGAAGCAGGTAAGATCCAAAGTCTGTGGGAGCGTCACCCCGGGATTCGAACCGTGACCAATATTCTGCCTACCTCTGGAGGGATGCCAGCCAGAACTCAAGAAGAATTACTTTCAGAGATATCCTCGCTTTTGCGCAACAGGGGCAGAGCGGTTTCATTTGAGGAAATCCAGGCCTGGACCACATCCTTCGACCCCCGGATAGGCTCCGCTGAATGCGAAAATGTTGTCAGAAAGAGCTCTGCCGGAGCTTTCAGATCTACCCGGGTCAACGTAAGGGTCAAAGGGGAGGAGTTCTACTCAGACGATGAGCTCAAGCTCCTTAAGAAGCGACTGGAGGATTTCCTTAAAGCTCGGTCTTTGATTAATGTTCCAATAGAGGTAAACATAATATCTGATTAGAGGTCAATGTCTGAAAAAACCAAAATGCCAAATCTGGCTAATCCGGTATCACCCATATCTTTTGCTCACGGGCTCATTTCACTAAAAAGGTGCGGGATTGATCAGGAGAATGTGAGGCTTCTGCTCAAAGGAGTATTTGAAAGCTACAAGGGAGAGATCATCGGTCACTCTCCGTTCCCGAGGGCCGAAATAGACTCCGGCCGGCTGGTAGAATTAGAGTTGGGATTGCCAAGTATAGTCGATCTGCTTCCGCCTTCTCTGTTTTTGGGCCCGACAAAAGAGTACCGAGATTACGAGAAAATGGACCTGAGGTCTCGAAAACTCTTTGCCTGCTTCGATTCGGCGACAGCCAAGATAAGAGCCGCTCTGGAATACATTCTTTTAGTTTACGATTCGGTCTTCCTG
>SMTZ1_10035470_pt1 | contig 10706 bp, 9 predicted proteins | sample DeeMarSWOR136_30_FD_25667 | JGI IMG/M metagenome (IMG submission 25667) | reverse complement strand
TCGACCTGGGGAATCTTGCCATCGCCGCTTTTCTGTGCACACCTCAGGTGTATCAGGCACTTGGGGCAGCTGGTCACGAGTATGTCTGCTCCAGTAGCCTCCGCCTGGGCGAGACGCTGTTCTTGTATCTGCCGATTCACTGCACCGCAGTGCGCCCAGGGGCTTGCCCCACAGCAGAGCGCTTTCTCACGGCTCTGCTCCATCTCCACCATTTCGAGGCCTGCTACTGCAGCCATGATTTGGCGGGGCTCATCGAATATCCTGGAGCATCTGCCCAGGGTGCAGGGGTCGTGATATGTGACCCTTTTCTCAAGCTCGCCTAAATCTAGCTCGCCGCTTTGCACCAGCGGGGCTAGAACCTCTGTCAGATGTACTACCTCAATTCCCGTGCCCCCCGGCATCCGGGGGTAGTGAACCTTCAGCGTATAGTGGCATTCAGGACAGTTTGTGATGATCCTCTTCACGCCGTAGCGAGCAAACTCCTCCATGTTGGCTTTGGCCAGAGCCAAGAAGCCCTCTCTATCCCCCTGGAGGAGCTGGTCTCTACCGCAACAGCGTTCATTGGCAAGGATGTTGAAGGGTACCTGAGCGCGGTTTAGCAGCCTGAGCGCTCCCTTCACTCCTTTCAGGGTGTTCACCTCCAGATCGCTGAACATAATGTCGAAATAGGGGGCACAGCCCACAAAGAATATCGTGCCGCATTGCTCGGATAATTCAATGTCCTGCGGCAGCCAACTCAGCCGGTCCTGCTGCAGGTCTTCACGGGCCATCAGGTGCATCAGCGCCTGGAGCGCTCCACCATGGCTGCACTGCAACTGAGCCCCTTCGGCGAGGGCCTCGGCTCTCAGGCTATGGATGAACTCGGGGAACGCCACGTGGTAGTTGCAGCGCTCTACGCACATGTAGCAACTGAGGCAGGACCAGATCGTATCGTCCTGCGGGCTGCGGCTGTTCTGCGCTAACCCTCTCTGTGCTATTAGACGGGGGTTAAACTCCGGGTCGTGCTGGGCAACCGGACATACCACCGTGCACTTGCCGCAGTCGAGGCAGAGGCGTATCTTGCTATCACTTATCTCTCGTTCCGTATCGAACACCTTCGAGTTGTATCCTCTCCATCAAGAAATATAATTCCAGGTTGTTCATTGGTGGCTTGGCTGAGCCACTCGCTGCTACGCTCCGGCGAGGATGGCGGGCCGCATCTGCTCGATCTCTTTGATAAAGCCTGTCACCTGCCGCACAAAGCCGGAGCCATCACCGCGGGGCATATGGCAGAGAACCAGTCTCTGCTCTCCCAGCCCTAGTAGCCTCAAGACCCTCCGCGCCTTCTCGCACTCCTGCGTCATAAGTCCAGCGTCGATGTCAAACTGGCAGCTGCCTGGTTCACACCCCAGGAGCATCACACCGTCTGCGCCCAGTTCAAAGGCCTTGAGCATCAGGCCCTGGTGCACCCGGGAGAGGCAGCTTACTCTGACCACTCTCACAGAGGCTGGGTAGCTGAATCCTGCCTGGGCTGCTGCTTCGATGCAGCTCAGGCCGTCCCAGTTGCAGGCGAAGACAACTAAATGTACTGCTGATTTATTCATCTCGCTTCAACCGCGCAGGCTCCCTTTCCCAACAGGGCTTCCAGCATGGAGCTTATCTGTTCATCGCTCTGGAGAGGCTGAGTAATGGCACCTGTCGGGCAGTGTGCTATGCATGCCCCACAGCCAAGACATAGTGCCTGGTCAATGTAGGCGCAGGCCACACCACTGCTGCGCTCTCTCATCTCTATGAAAGGGCATATGACGGCGCAATCGCCGCAGCCGCGACACAGTTTGCTATCGATGCTCACCGCAATGGCCCGCGGGATCAGGATACCCTGGTACAGATAGGCCGAGGCCCTGGCGGCGGCCGCTGCTCCCTTGATGAGCTGTTCCTCTGGCGACCCTCCTCCGTCTGGCGATATGATGAATATTCCGTCGGTCTCTTTGATGGCGAACTGCCTGAGGACAGCAGAGTGGGCATCCGCCGCAGCTCCGGAGCCGCTTTTTCGGGCAAGGATGTGACCGAGGCGGCTCTCTCTAGAGAGAGCGCTAACTTCACGAGGGACTTCACCAGCCAGCTCTCCAAGGTCCAGTATCACCGCACCGGCTCCGATCCGGCTGGTCTGCGAGCGGTGCTTCAGCACAGCCTCATAGCTCCCCGGCGAACCGTCCAGCTCCAGTACCTGGGGCCACGGCCTGAGAGTTATACCCTGCTCCTCAAGTTGTTTTAGAAGAACATCCCTTGCTTCCAGATATTCCGGGCTGTGCTGTTCTCCGGCACCATCCAATTCAGGGCCGGAAACGATTGCTACGGAATAGTCCTGAGCCACCAAGTTTCTTGCTGCCGCAAGGCCGCAAATCCCTGCACCCAATACGAGCGCGCTTCCAGTCACAGGGCGCCCCTCGCTGGCTGCTGGTAAAGGTCGCCTGGCCCGGGCGACCCCTGATGAGATTATATCTATTGCCTTGCGTGTGGCACCCGCCGGGTCGTCTCCGTGAACCCAGGCGCATTGCTCGCGGATATTTGCGAACTCCACATTCTTGCCATAGTATGAGGTAAGGCTATTGCTGAGATGGCTCTGGCACATCACCCGCCTGTCGGTGCAGCTAAAGCATATCTGCTCCAGCCCGCAGCATCGGCATGCGGCAAACACCACCCTATCGAGCTTCCATTCTGCGGCCTGGGCTGCAATCCTATTTGCTCCTTCTTCGCTACACGCCTGCGATATCTCCTGAACGTTGCAGACGCCAGGAAGCTGTAGCACTTCATTGGTTACCTGATTGAAATCTATCACGGAGCTAATGCTGCCGCCGCAGCGGCATAGGACCACGCCCACGCGGACTTTCCCTACACTGGCCGGCTCTGCCTCCTCAAGCGTTTGGGCCAGATTTACACTCGAACCGCCTGCGGTATCGGGACCTGCAGGGTGTGCTTCCTCTTTTGGCTTGAGCTCGGCGGCGGCCTCCAGGGCGATGGCCGAGGTGAGAGCAAGCTCTCCTTCCAGGCTGCGATCTTCGTCTACCCCTACCGTGTAGATGCCTGGTCTTGTGATCTGGAGAGGAGTGCTTCGGGCAATGCCGTGCTGGCGCGGATAGTTATCCCTCCCATTATTGGCGGAGGCGAAATCGATTATGAGCTCGGCACCTATGTCAAACTGCTCGGTTTTGTCTGTGAGGAGAACCGCGCCCAGTTCGCATACCTGCTCACATTCCATGCACTCGCTGCACAGGGCGCAGTTGAGGCAGCGCCCCGCCTCGCGCTCCCCGACTTCTATAGGTAGCCCCAGGGCAATCTCCTCTAATCTGCCCATCCTTTTGTAGGGGGGGATAGCAGGCATGCGGGCTCGTTTGTAATAGGAAGCATCCCTTTCGCTGACATCGATCTCAACAGGTTGAGGTTTTTCCAGGCTGCGACCCTTCCTCAAATCACGGCCTCTCAAGTAACGGTCTATCGACTCCGCCGCTTGCAGCCCGGCGGCCACAGCTTCCACGACGTTGTTGGGGCCTGTGATGCAATCGCCGCCGGCAAAGATGCCAGGTATTCTGGTCTCAAGGGTTAGCGGGTCCACCTTTATAGTGGCATCATCGCTATCGACCTCAAGCCATCTTATGTTCAGCAGGGAAGTGTTAGGCCGCTGTCCTATGGCTATCACCACATGGTCAGCATTGCGGCGGCCATCGGCTTCCATTTCGCCCATTTTCATCCGCTGGCAGCGTATTCCGGTAACCTTGGTGCCATCGCCGAGTATCTCCAGCGGCGATGTCAGGTACTCAATAGATATGCCTTCGTTGATGGCTTCCTCTACCTCGTCCCGCACCGCAGTCATCTCCTCTGCTGTGCGGCGATAGAGTATTCGCACCACTCCCTTGCTTCGTCTCTTCGCTGTTCTGGCCGAATCCACGGCGCTATTGCCGCCGCCAATGACTACTACATTGGAGCCCACGGAGGCGCCCACTTTCAGATTCAATGCAAAAAGCAGAGAGATGGCATCTACTACGCCCTCAAGGTCTTCACCGGGGATGTTCAAACTTATGTTTTGGTGAGCACCTATTGCCATGAAAAAGGCTCGATATCCACGCTCTCTCAGATCGGAGATCATCACATCGCGGCCTACCGTCACCCCTGTCTTTATGTCAACACCCAGGGCCTTAATCGCTTCCACTTCTCTCTCTCGCACCTCGTGGGGGAGGCGGAACCTGGGAATACCTGTGGCCACCATGCCACCAACCACTGCGTGGGATTCAAATATGGTGGGGCTATAGCCCCGGCGCGCCAGCTCCCAGGCGGCGGCAAGTCCAGCAGGGCCACTGCCAACGATGGCTATTTTCTCCCTTCTCGACCTGGCGGGGGCCTTGCGTCTGTAGTTGATGCCGCTGGGGGCATTGTCGGCGACATAGCGATGGAGGGCTGGGATGAATACCGGGCTGTCAACCTCACCCCGCTTGCAATTGTCCTCGCAGGGATGTGTGCATACGCGGCCGAGTACTCCAGCCAGAGGTGCTGCCTCGTTTATCAGGTTGAGTGCCTCGTCCACCTTACCCTTGGACAGCAGGGAGATAAACCCCTGGACATTGATGCTGAGTGGGCACGCTGCTCGGCAGGGGGCAATCCCACTCTTCTCTATGCAATACGCCGAAGGTATTGTCTTGGTATCCAGAGCGGGTGCGTGGATGGCACTGTGGGCCGCCCTGCGGCCGTCCAGCAAAAAGGGCACCTGTACTGAGCATGCCTCCTCGCAGCGGCCACAGCCGGCGCACAGATCCTCTCGCACATAGCGAGGGTGTCTGGTTGCCCTTATGGTGAACCTTCCCTGCCTACCAACTATGGTCGCGACCTCGGAGTTGGTGTGAAGGGCAACCAGTGGGTGGCTCACTGCCCGTAGGAGCAGGGGCCAGATGCTGAGCAGCTTCTCAGAGGAAGTGGGTAAGGCGCTGTCAACAGTATTGTTTAAGCCCAATGAAGGAGAGGATGTAATTATGTTGACCTCCACGCCCAGCTCCGCCAGGGTGAGGGCGGCCTGCGCCGTGCCCACGCTGTCACCGATCACAGTAACACCCCTAGCCATTTGTGCCCTCACTTTGCTTGCCGTGCTCCAAACCGTAGTCATATCCCAGCTCGAAGGCCTTGCTATTGAATTCCTCTGTTCCCTTGGGCACAGAGGTCAGGACGGAATTCTTGAGGGCCTCGGGGGAGACCAGGTCGCTCACGGCTGCCAGAAAACCCAGCGTGATGATATTCGCCACCACCGCCCGGCCCATGTCCCGCGCCATGCGGGTAGCTGGTATTGAGAGTGGTGCCGGGTTTTGGGACGGATCGGGTTTTACCAAATCTGGGTCAATAATCATCAGGGTTTCTGGAGGGAGATCGTGCCCGTACTTGGTGTAGGCCTCTTGCGATAGGATGATGAGCACCTCAGGGTTCTGCACGTAGGGGTAGCCTATGGGCTTATCGGAGATCACTACCTCGGCGGTGCAGGAACCACCGCGGGCCTCCGGCCCGTAGCTCTGGGTGAGGGTGGAGAAACCGTTATCATATATGGAAGCAGCCTGACCCACAATCTGCCCTGATAACACAATCCCCTGTCCGCCAAATCCCGCTATTCTTATTTCCCTTCTGCCCAGTTTCTTTTCCTCCAGACTGTTTCTCTCGTAAAGCTACAATACCTTCTGGTTAGCTATGGTTGCTTTCCTTGCGCCCTGTCGAGCATCTGCTGGTGATAGTCCCAGAAAGTGGGACGTTCTATGTCGACAAACTTGCCCACCACAATGTGGCCATTCGAAGTTATGGCTACATCCTTGGGATCGGCTCCATCCTTGACTACGCTTCTCTCCTGGTACGCGTGCATCGTGTCCAGCCCCTTTGACTGCTTGTTCATGCGTCCATACAACTCTGGGCAGGGGCTCAGTACTTCGATGAAGCTGAATCCGGGTTTGGTCAGTGCCTCGGCGATAGATCTCTCCAGTTGACGCACGTGCAGTACCGTCCAGCGGGCGACGTATGTGGCGCCACTGGCAGCCACCAGGTAGGGCACGTTGAAAGGATGTTCGAAGTTGCCGTAGGGGGAGGTAGTGCTACGGGCTTCGAGGGGGGTGGTAGGCCCCATCTGCCCGCCGGTCATGCCATAGTTGAAATTGTTTATGCAGATGATGGTCATATCAACATTGCGACGTGCGGAGTGGATGAGGTGGTTGCCCCCTATAGCTATCAGGTCGCCATCTCCTGAGAAGACCACCAGGTTCAACTCGGGGTTTCCTAGTTTCAAGCCGGTGGCGAAGGGGAGGGCCCGACCGTGTGTGGTGTGAAAGGAGTCCAACCTAACATAACCAGCTACCCTGCCAGCGCAGCCTATTCCCGAAACCAGCGCTATTTTATCCGGGTCCAGGCCAGCGCGCCCGATAGCTCTAATAAAGCACCCCACTGCCGGCCCTATGCCGCACCCGGCACACCAGATGTGCGGCATCCTGTCCAACCTTAGCAAAGAGTCTATGGTGTTTTCCTCTGCTGTTACCGTGCTTGTCATTGCACTGCTTCCTTTATGGCTTTCAGGATGGTCTGGGGAGGGTGCACGCTGCCTCCCATGTGCGACACCAGCAACGTGCTGGCCTTGCCTGCAGCACACCTCTCCACTTCCAGGACAATCTGGCCGTAGTTTATCTCGGGGACTACGAAAGCCCTAACCTGTTGCGCAAGCTCCCTGATGCGGTCCTCAGCAAACGGCCACACTGTTATCAGCCGTAGCAGGCCTGCCCGAATACCCTCATCCCGTGCCCGCTGAACCGCGAGATGGGCAATGCGGGCGGTGATTCCATAGGCGCAGACTATAACCTCTGCATCTTCCACCCCGACCTCTTCATATTTCAGTATTTCATTCCTGTTAAGCCTGATCTTGTCCACCAGCCGGCGCACTAGCTGGTCCTGGGCCTCGGCGGTCATTACCGGGTATCCTCTCTCGTCGTGGGTGAGGCCGGTGACGTGGAAACGGTAGCCCTCGCCGGCTATGGCCATTGGGGGGACCAAATCCCCGTCTGATTTGTAGGGCAGGTATTGCTCCGGCGCGCACAGGAACCCGGTATCTCTCCGACAGGTTAAACGCCGTGATGGTAAGGTCGAATATCTCCTGGGGAGAGCTGGGTACGAGCGCAATGATCTCGTAGCTGCCATGGGAGCCCCACCGTGCCTGCATCATGTCTCCCTGTGCCACCATGGTGGGCAACCCGGTAGATGGGCCGGCACGCTGTATGCTAACCAAAACGCAGGGCGTTTCCAGCATCACTCCCAAGCCCAGGTTCTCCATCATTAGGCTGAACCCCGGGCCAGAGGTGGCTGTCATCGCCTTCATCCCTGCCCAGGATGCGCCCAATACGGCATTCATGGAGGCCATCTCATCCTCCATCTGGATACATACACCTCCCACATGGGGGAGCCTCTCACTCATCCTCTCGGCTACCTCGGTGGCGGGCGTGATGGGATAGCCGGCGAAGAAACGGCAACCTGCACTGATGGCTCCCTCGGCGCAGGCCTCGTCGCCGTTCATGAAAAACGTTCCGCAGAGCACTCTGTCTTCAGACATACAAGAGTCCCGTTAGTTGTCGTTGTCGCTTGATTCCAGGTGGATGGCGAATTCGGGGCAGAGGACATCACACAGGCCGCAGCCCAGGCACTTGCTCTCATCTACTACCACAGCGAGCGTATAGCCTTTGGGGTTCAGCTCCTCGCTCATCTCGAGTACACCCCTCGGGCAGAATTCCACGCAGTATCCGCACCCCTTGCATCTCTCCTTGTCGATCAGCACTTCTGGCGGTTTGGTGGCCTTTTCCGCCTGATCGAAGGGTGTTCTCCACAACTTCATAGCAGCACCTTTTACGCTGACACTCTACGGCAGTTTCCAATTTCCGAGGACTCTCCGCCACGGCACCCCTGGCTTGCTCTTGGTTACAGCTTTGTGCAGTTAGTTTCTGTGCGGTGGACTATTCCCCCGTAGTAATTCAGTATATCAAATTCGAAATTCCTTTACAAATCTCCTCGCGTCTGGGGATGGGATGAATCGCGCATTCATCTGCGATATAATAGATGGTAGGTAGACTTGCCCTTCAGGCATCCTGATCTGAAGGCGGGCAGCTTTGGAGGTGTTTAAAATGAAAGAGGAAGAGACAAGGAAAGTTGTACGCGAGGGCTATGCCAGAATTGCTAAGCAGGGTGCCTCGTGTTGTGCTCCTGCAGGCTCGTGCTGTGGAAGCCTTGATCTGGCGCAGGATATTAGCAGGAACATAGGATATAGCGAGGAGGAGCTTAAAGCGGTTCCCGAAGGGGCAAATTTGGGCCTTGGCTGCGGGAATCCCGTTGCTCTCGCCTCTTTACGGGAAGGCGACACGGTCCTTGACCTCGGCTCAGGTGCGGGGTTCGACTGCTTTCTTGCCGCTAACAAAGTTGGCAAAGATGGAAGGGTTATCGGTGTGGATATGACGCCGGAGATGATTGAAAAGGCACGAGAAAACGCCAGGAGAGGCGACTATGGAAACGTAGAGTGCAGGCTCGGGGAGATTGAGAACCTACCCGTTGCTGATAATTCTGTTGACGTAGTCATCTCAAACTGTGTTATCAATCTCTCACCTGACAAGGGAAGGGTCTTCAGGGAAACGTTCAGGGCGCTGAAACCAGGGGGAAGGCTGATGGTCTCTGATATAGTTCTGTTGAGGGAACTCCCCGATTTCATAAAGAACTCTATCGAGGCATACGTTGGTTGTCTTGCCGGAGCGATGATGAGGGACCAATACCTGGGGGCCATAAAAGCGGCAGGATTTCAAGAGGTCAAGATAGTTGATGAGACGTGTTTCCCTATCGAGTATATGGCCAATGATCCCACCGCAGTAGCGGTAATTGAAAAGCAGGGAATACCGCCTGAAGAACTGGAAGAGGTTGCAGGTTCGGTCCTGAGCATGAAAGTCCACGGGGTCAAGCCAAACGGCATAGCCTAGCGTAATGCAAATACAGCAGCGACCAGGAATCCTGGCCCCCATCATTTGTTTTCTGGTTTTGGTTGCAGTGGTTGCTGGCTGCAAAGGGCCTGCTGACACCCCTGCGCCAACCCCCACGCCCACACTGCCTACATCTACGCCCGGACCAACAGCGCTGATTTCAGGAACAGTCTATAAGGATGAGAATGGCGATGGAATCTATGATGTGGAGGTGGATATTCCCGTACCCGCAGCAATTGTTACTGCGTATCTAGGCGATGGGTTTATAGCAAAAGATGATACCGATGGAAAGGGGGAATATGCCCTATCTGCGCCTGCTGGATCAGGTTACACCATTGAGGTTTCTCTTCCCTCTGAAGAAGAATGCTATGATCCTGAGTCCGGAATGTGGGGCAGTTGGAGCACGATAGAGGGACGGTTGGAGGGGGTTGAGTTTCCCGCTGAAAATGTAGATATCAGCATCAAATATCGTATGCTCAACTACGTACCCACGGATTATTCATGGGAGCTTTGGCATGAAGGGCCGATTTTTGAGCAGAACAATGTAATCCTCGTTCACGGTGGGCAAATATGCCTGGTCCCAAGGATTCTTGAATTTGGCGATGGCAAACAGAGGGGTGTACACGACGATGGATTCAATCAACTTGATCAGCTTCTACAAAGGAGAGAGCATGGGCAATTCAATGTTTGGGAATTTGAGTATGCGGATGCGGAGATTTCTGGGAGGTATTGGACGCACGGCAACATATCGGACTATGGGAACCGTTTAGGAACAGCAATATACCTTGTAAAGGACCTTTCCAATGGAGGTGTAAGTATCGTAGCCCACTCAATGGGCGGCCTGGTAACCAGATATGCTGCTCAGAATCTGGGAGGGGTTGACAAAGTTCTCACCCTGGCAACGGGTCATTTCGGGTTTGAACATACTGGGCTAGGCGCCCTGGTGACTGGTTACACCTGCCTAATTCAGATACAACCCGGTAGCCGATTCCTGTGGGAGCTTAATACGCGCTTCCAGCATGGTGATTTTCAACTGGCGTCGATCGCCGCTTCCAAGGATGAACCTCTTGTCTCGCCTTTGGCAGGCGTTGTGAGATACAGTTCTGCCAGCTTAGTCCAGTGTAATAGTGATGGAAATGTGACGTACGATCCTACTCACACATACTTCACGATAGTTCCGGGGACGCATGAGGGTATTGTGAACATCAACCTCCAGACGGAAGATAGAAACAAGGATGATGATTTTGTCTTCGAGGGGATAAGAATCTTTCTCCAGAGCGGCATTTCCGATAGACTACGTGTGTGGTCAGATCACATGTATCCCGGTGAGTGCACTACCAGCCCTTACTTCACCTTCAGGTTCTCAAAACCTCCACCGCAGGGATATCCGATGGTGTGGGTGGGCGAAAGACGCATCTCTGATCTTGAAATGCTCACAACGGGAGGGGAAATGCTCATATGGACGTTTGGCGCACAATCGGACGAGGAGGGAGTAGTAACAATAGAATATGCTAGCGGCGAATACAAATACGGCTCATTGACCCAGGGGCAGTCTGCCATAATGACAAACACAATCGATAATTAGCTGGCAAAAAAGCTGGCGGATACGGCGCATCAAGGACCGGGGGACTTGATGAAGCCTCGATATTGTTCCTCGAGCTTGGTCTGTCTTAAGCCTTCTAGCCCTGGATTGAGCTGGCTTGCTCA
>SMTZ1_10010541_pt1 | contig 10706 bp, 8 predicted proteins | sample DeeMarSWOR136_30_FD_25667 | JGI IMG/M metagenome (IMG submission 25667) | reverse complement strand
CAGAATGACCTCTCAGGAGCCTGGGCAAGAGATAAGTTCGGTAAGTGGGTGAATGATTGTGTGCCAGGGGGAGAGAGTCAGAGGTTTTCTGCCTTCAAACTGGGAATTAATATCATCATCTATTCCCTTGCCTCTGACTACAAGAAAGATCTGGTTCATCATCCCTTTATTAAGAGGCGACAGAACTTATGACCTTGAATCAAATTGCGATCTCTCCTGTCTTTCCTCTGTGGCTGATCTTTCTCCTTCTGTCCCTTGGATTAGGAGCTGCCATTTTTCAGTACTGGCTCCTTCGGAAAAGACTGGGGAGTCCCCGAGCCGCGGTCCTGTCGCTGCTGCGCCTGGGTGCTCTTTTCCTCATCATCTCTTTTGCCCTGAATTCTTCGCTATGGGTAAGGAACGAGCGGAAAGTCACCCAATCCCTCGCCATCTTCCTGGATACTTCTCAAAGCATGAGTCTTCCCGGAGCAGCAAGAAAGGGGAGCAGGCTGGATGAAGCGAAGGGGGTCCTCCTTGACGGACCGACGCCTTTGTTGGAATCATTGGCAGAAAGATTTAATGTCAAACTCTTTGGTCTGGGTGAATCCTTAAGGTCTTTAGAAACGGAAGATCTGGGCAACCTAAAGGCTGGAGGAAAGGAGGGAGACCTTACAGAGGCGATCGATAAATTGACTGACAAACATTCGATGGTCGTCCTCTTAAGTGATGGCAATCTGAAATGGAAGCGTGACTTCTCACGGCGCCTTCCTGTTGTTGCCGTCCCTATGGGAGATCCTAAGGGGTATCAAGATATCCTGATCAAGGCCATTCAAGCTCCTGCCATGGCATTCAGAGGCAGGGAAGTAGTCATTGATGTCACCGTCAAGGGATACGGCTATAAAGGATTGACCCTCCCGGTGCACCTGAAAGAAGGAAGGAAGCTCATCACCGCTAAAAACATCTCCTTCAAAGAAAATCCCGCAGAAGTAACCATTCCCCTCTCCTTCACACCGGAAGAATTGGGTTCCCATCATCTCTCCATCGGGGTTTCCACTCAGTTTGGTGAGAGTCTTACTTCGAATAATACCGTGAGCTTTTCCCTAAAGGTGATGAAGGATAAGATTCGAATCCTGATGATATCGGGGTGCCCAAGCCTGAGTTACCGTTTTATGCGGATGGTCTTTAAGAATGACCCCTCTATCGATCTTCTTTCTTTCGTCGTCTTGAGGACACCTTCCGATATTATCAATGTCCCGCTCCAGGAACAGAGCCTAATCCCTCTTCCGATAGAAACCCTTTTCACAAAAGAGCTAAAAAATTTCGATCTCCTCATATTCGATAATTTGCCGTCTCACCTTTATCTAAAACCGATTTATTTTGAGAGCGTAAAAGAATTTGTAAGGGGAGGGGGAAGCTTTGCGATGATCGGAGGGCCTTTCTTCTCCGATGAAGGAAGATATACTGGGAGTCCCATCGAGGAGATCCTCCCCGTCAGGTTGATCGAAAAGGAGGATTATCGCCGGGACTCCTCATGGAGAGTAAGGTTGAGCCGAGCCGGGAAAGCTCATCCCGTTACCCGCTTCTCTCAGGATGAGGCGTATAATATCAATCTCTGGAAAGAGATGCCTCCCCTGGATGGGATCAACGTGATGGTGACCAAAAACTCCGGGGAGACCTTACTGGAAAGCGAAGACGGAACTCTCCAACCCATCCTGACGGTAGGTCACTATGGCAGCGGTCGAGTCATGGTCTTAGCCACCGATTACTCATGGAAGTGGTACATGGGGATGGTAGCCAAAGGAAAAGATAACTGGCCCTATCTCAAATTGATAGAGAGGATGGTCCGCTGGCTGACGAAGGATCCGAGCTTGGACTCCATCCAGATCACCCTGCCGGAAAAAGGAAGAAGGGCTGGACAGGAGATGGAGATCCGGTTCAAAGTGAGAGAGGAAGGTTTTCTCTCTGGTCGGAAAGGGGTTGTTTCCTTATCTGTCTTGAACCCCCAAGGGTTCAAGATAAAGTCGCAAGTAAAAACGGCAGGGCAAGGAAATGATTATCTGGGGTCCTTTCTACCTGAAAAAGAAGGAACCTATACATTGAAGATCGAGACCCCAACCAGTCAGCTCGAGGAGCATTTGATCATTGCTGGTCCCTCGGAAGGTCTTGATGCCCGCCCTCATCCCGAGCGACTTAAGATGATTTCAGCAGAGACCGGAGGAAGATTCTTATCGAGTGAGGATGAGCTGTTGAAGGAGATAGAGACCGTCGCTGAAAAAACGGAAAGCCGTTTTGTTGAGCTAAAAAGCTCTCCTCTCTGGGAAAGACCTTACTTCTTCCTCTTCATCCTAGTCCTCCTCACGACAGAATGGTATCTCAGAAGAAGATGGGGTCTGGTATAATTGGAGGTGAAACCAATGAATTTCAAATTTCAAATTTCAAGTTCCAAAACTTTTAGAGCGCTTCTCTCGATCTCGTTGTTTGTCGTTCTGTTCCTTTCATTAGGACAGGAGATTCAGGCTGCCTGCCGCAATCCGAACATTGCTGAAGATGACGAGCCCTTTCTCAAGCCAGCAGCAGCCTCCGGAGTCATAGAGATTAAATGGTTCGGTCACTCCTTCTTCCAGATCACCTCAAGCAGTGGGACGAAGATCATCACCGACCCTTTTGGACCCATGGGATTTCCGATGCCGGAGGTATGGCCAAACATTGTGACCGTAGGAAGGGAACATGGAAACCATAACAATGTAGGGCTTGCCAAGGGGAGTCCTATTATTTTGCGGGGATTGAAGGAAGGGGCTGACGAATGGAATCAGATCAATTTCACATTCCATGATGTCCTGATCTATAACGTGCCAATCCATCAAAGAGGGGTACCAGGATATTATCGAAGCCTCAAGGGATCTGGTTTCGTTTTTGAAATGGACGGTCTCTGCATCTTCCATTCTGGAGATGTGAGCGAGCCCTTCAACGAAGATCAGCTTCAGCTCATCGGACATGTGGATATCCTTCTTCAAGTGATAGGGGGCGTTTACACGATTGGACCGGAAGGGGCCAAGCAGGTGATTGAGCAGTTGAAACCCAAGCTTGTTATCCCCATGCATTACTGGTATCACTATGGCCATCTGGAGAGGTTCATCGATGGACCTTACCAGGTCCATCGCCTCAACACAAGCACCATTACTGTCAGCAAGGATACCCTGCCCCCAGAGACAGAAATCTTTGTCCTGAAAGTGGTGAGGGAAGGTGATCTTTAAGGGATGGCGCGAAGGAGAAGAGGGATGGAGGATTCGCTGTGGTTATTTTGCTTCCTTCGGTGCGGCCGCACCGTTCAGCATCTCTTGAACCATTTGTCGAATCATCAGTCTCCTACGGTCTGGGTTGCCTCCTAAGTTCGCCACTGGATGGGCCTCCTTGAAAGCGGCATCTGAAAGATCCTTCGCAAGGGTAGGCGTCAATTCTCGTCCATGTGCGATCTCAATTGCCTGCTTTATCAATATTGGAGAGGACCCTATCCCGGTAAGGCAGATGCGAAGGTCCATGATCTTTTTGCCGTCCATCTGCAGAGCCAGAGCACAGCCAGCTAAGGGGAAGTCAATCCCATCCCTCAGGCGGTATTTTCTGTATGCTGTGTAGGAAGGATATGGTAGTGCGGGCACGGTGAAGGCGGACACAATTTTTTGGTCCGTTCTTTTGAATGGGTCCTTTCCCTGACCAGTGAAAATATCTTCTACCGGCATTTCTTCCGCTTCCTTATCTGCGTATATGAACACTTTCCCTCTTAAAACAATAAGAACGGGGGCTATGTCTCCCTGGTACACCGCAAAGCACCGCTTGCTTTGAGGCACGCTATGACAGACGGTTCCACCGCGCTTGATGCAAGAAGGGACACCCTTTTTCCAGAGGATGGATCGATTGTAGTAGAGACATCTCGTTTCTTGCAACACATTGCCCCCCAATGTCGCCATGTTCCTGATTTGGCCCGTGGCTACGAGAGAGGCAGCTTCTGCCAAGGCCGGATATTTTTCTTTGACGAGATGAGAACCCGCGAGAACTGATAGATGAACAATCGCTCCCAAAGTAAGACCACGGGCTGGATCGAAGGAGATCTGATGCATTCCAGGAATCCTGCCTAGCGAGACGACGTGCGAGGGTGTTGCCAATCGATGTTTCATTCGCACATAGAGGTCTGTACCACCCGCAACAAGGACGGCCTGTTCTCGAAATGTTTTCATCAATGCTGCACATTCATCTAAGGAGCCAGGGGTATGGTAATTAAAGTGCGGCAGATTCATTAAGATCCTGTGCCTTCGTCTGTTTTATCTAAATCACGCTCGAGGTTCAGGGGAAGTTTGGTAAGGTGTATGCCTGTGGCATTTGCGACCGCGTTGGCTATGGCTGCTAAAACACCGGATACCAAACCTTCTCCGACTTCCTTGGTTACGAATTCCTTATGGGTCTCGTATTCTTCCGTGGTAATGTGAAGGTACTCATTCTCCACCATTTCAGTTGCAATCGGCATTGGGTAATCAAGGAAAGAAGGGTTTAGTGTCATCCCGTTTTTCATGATCACCTCTTCTGATGTTGCGTGACCCTTAGCCATGGAGACCTGGCCGTCTATCTGACCCTCTATCAGAAGTGGATTGATAGGGAATCCGCAGTCGTGAGCGGTAAGGGCTCTTTTGACAGTGATTTTTCCTGTCCTCGTATCCACTTCCACTTCAGCTACCTGGACATCGAAAGCGTAACTGTCGCTCCAGGCGCCCTTCGCATTCTTCAGGCTCGGTCCGATGGCCGCATCTTTCAGCCCCCTAAAACTTCCTCTGCCAATGATGGGATCCCCTTGGTTTTCCCTGATGTGACGTGCTATTGCCTGAGCAGATGAGATTGATTTGTCCGTCCCCTTGACGAAAATTCTTCTGTCCCTGATTTCCAGATCTGCGGGGTTCGCCTCAAGCTCCTTGGCTGCCGAGAGGAGGAGCAATCCTCTTGCCTCTTCTGCCGCTTTCTTCACAGCGTTTCCCGTGACATAGGTGAGGCCACTTATCCAGGAGCCGATGTCAACAGGTGTCGTCTCGGTGTCTGCTGCAACCACTCGTATGTCTTCCACCTTTAAGCCCAGCTCTTGGCCTACGATTTGGGTAAGGATCGTCTCCGCACCCTGCCCTGTATCGAGGGCGCCGGTGAGTAGATGGGCAGTGCCGTCATCGTTCAGTTTCACTATTGCTGCCGAGTTGTTAGGGTAGATGAGGGTACCCGTGAAGTAGGAACTTACCCCCATGCCGATCCCCTGCTTCAAAACCGAGTCATCCGTCTGTCTTGATCGGTTTTTCTCGTACTTTTCACAGAAATCGGTTCTCTCCGCCGCCTTCTGGATGCATTCCATGAGGCCCGCGTTCCCTATGGGATCGCTGTTCGGCAGAATCTCCCCTTTCTGTCGGGCATTTCGAAGCCTGATCTCGACAGGGTCTATTCCGAGTTCTTCAGCCAGCATATCGAGTTGAGATTCGACAGCGTAGCGGATCTGGGGTGCCCCATGTCCCCGCTGAGGGGCACGCACGGGGTTGTTCGTATAGACCGAATAGCCGATGTAGTCTAGGGCAGGGATGCGGTAGGGGAGGACGATAAATCCCCAACACAGGAAGACGCAGACCGCACCGCTTCCCCTGTAGGCGCCGCAGTTGTTGTAGCAGCGGACTTTCTGGCCAAGGAGAGTGCCTTTCTTGTCCATGGCTGTTTCGAGGTCAACCACCATCGGCTGACCGTGCCGGAAATAGGAAAAAATCTCCTCCCGTTCAGCGACGAATCTTACGGGTCGACCCGTCTTCATGGAGAGGAGGGATGTGCAGAATTCGTGAGAGAAGAGATCGATTTTACCACCGAAGGCCCCGCCAACCCAGGCCTTGTGCACATGAACCCGGCTGTCCGGGATGCCGAGAGCCGTGGAAAGGTGCATTCGTTTTCTAAACACACCCATTCCAGAGGTCCACACGTGGAGGGACCCTGTTGTGTCGTAGTGCGCTACTGTTGCCTGCGGTTCAAGGTAGCCGTGGGTACGAAGCTGAGTTTCGAACCGGTCCTTTCGGACCAAATGCGCATGTTTGAAAGCACTCTCAACATCACCGAAGGAATTGGCGCATCTGCCCGCGATGTTTTTGTAGGGTTCAGCCAGGTCTGGAAGCTGGACGGGATGGATTTCAGGGCCTTCGCTCATGGCTTCAAAAAGATCGAATACAGCAGGAAGCTCTTCGTACTCGACGTCAATGCGGTCCAAAGCTTCTAAGGCGGTATCATCATCGACAGCTGCGACTGCGGCTACTTCTTCACCCACGTATCGGACACGATCATTTGCAAGGACGTACTGGTCAGCTGGGTATCGAGGCGTTTCGACAAATCCGTGGCGGACTCCCCAGGCATCCTTTCCAGTAATGATTGCCTTCACCCCTGGAATTTTCGCTGCCCTCGCCACATCAACACGGATGATTTTCGCATGGGGGTGCGGACTTCTCAGGATCCTTGCGAAAAGCATCCCCGGAAGGGATATATCCGTCGTGTACGTTGCCTCCCCGGTTACCTTGAGAGGTCCGTCTATCCTTGGAATCCTCTCTCCAATCACCCTATCCATTTCGCTTGTCCCTCACACTCTCGATGGCCTCGATGATCTTATTGTAGCCTGTACATCTGCAGAGATTGCCTTCCAGGGCCTTTTGAATTTCTTTTCTTGAAGGTGAAGGATTTTCCATGAGAAGAGCAGTGGCAGTCAGGATCATACCCGGTGAACAGAAGCCACACTGAACGGCACCATATTCAACGAAGGCTTTCTGGAGTGGCGTCAACCTTCCTCCCGCAGCTAATCCCTCGATGGTCGTAATCTTCTTGTCCTGAACCTCCACAGCCAAGATCAGGCAGGAAAGCAAGGCTTTGCCATCAATCAAAACCGTACAGGCCCCACATTCTCCTGTTCCACACGCCTCTTTTGCTCCCGTCAGATGTAATTTGTCTCTCAATACATGGAGCAGGGTATCCCTGTGGTCAACCATGAGCGTATGCTCTTCCCCATTGACGTTGAGGGTAATAGGTTTGTTTCTCATTTTGTTATCCGCCTCGATAAAAATATGCCAAAAAGCAATATTTTTCAATAAGGAATAATAAATATACGTGTAAGAAAAACAGGAAATTTAAAGATTGACAAAAAATCCGATTTTTGAAATATCAAAACGCTTATTCAATCATTTGTGGTGGGCGTCCCCGATGAGAAGGTGGGTGAAAGGATCAAGGCCTTTGCCGTTCTCAAAGAGGATGTGAAGGGTGTAAGTGCATACGACCTTCTCAAATGGTGCCGCGAGAGGTTGGCCCCTTACAAGGTTCCCCAATATATCGAATTCAGAGATATGCTTCCCAAATCGAAGGTGGGTAAGCTCCTAAGGCGCGAATTGCGGGCCGAAGAACGAAAGCGATTTGAAAAAACCGAATAATCTCTGCTTACCCCAGACAGGCATGGCGCTGAATGTCTTTTTTCTCAATATCTAAAATCGACATTTCCCGCTTGGGACAAGTGGGCGCATCAGGAATTATAAGCGTTCTTTTCTCTGATAGCCTTCCACAATCGGCTGTGGGCCATGATTGGCTGACAGCTTATCGCTTATTTCTTCTTTAGTTCTTTTCTCAGTATCTTTCCCTGGGGAGATTTGGGCAATTCTTTTACGAAATAAACCTTCTTAGGCACTTTGTAACGGGCCAACCGTTCTTTGCAGAAACGGATCATTTCCTCCTCGTCGGTGATTTTGCCTTCTTTCAAAGTGACAAACGCCGTGACGGCCTCGCCAAATTCTGGATGAGGCCAACCGACGACCGCGCATTCATTAACGACGTCATGAGAATACAACACCTCTTCCACTTCTCTCGGAAAGACATTTTCGCCACCTGAGATGATGATATCTTTGATTCTGTCAACGATGTAAAGGTATCCTTCCTTATCAAAGCGGCCGACATCACCAGAGTGAAACCAGCCATTGCGGAGGGCGTGGGCAGTTTCCTCGGGTTGATTGAAATAACCTTTCATGATGTTGGGTGAGCGAATGACAATTTCACCGGTTTCTCCTGGCCCAACCTCCTTATCCTGGCCATCGAAGAGCCTTATTTCCGATACCCCGGCTGGAACACCCACTGCTCCGACCTTGTGGCGATAGCGATGGTTAAAGGTAGTAATGGAAGCAGATTCTGTCATCCCATAGGACTCGTGGATTGGAAGACGGTATTCCTGATGCCATTGCCGCACAGTTTCCTCAGGCATGCTTGTTGCCGCCGAAAACACGTAGCTAAGGGTCTTCAAATATTTCTTGCTCTCAGGGTTGTTAAGGAATCGTATGTAAATGGTCGGAACGGCATAGAAACGGGTAATCTTGTTGTCTAAGACTGACGCCAGGATTGCATCCATATCGAAGCCTTTGAGAAGAACGAGCGTGCCACAACCATAAAAGATCGAGTTCATGATGTGGCATTGACCAAAAACGTGGGTCAGAGGCATGAAACATAGACCTACATCCTCAGGAACCGTCCTTTCGTAATAACAAACCGTTTGAGCACTATACAGAAGGTTTTTGTGGGTAATCATGGCTCCCTTCGGCACTCCTGTGGTACCTCCAGTGTAAATAAGCGTGGTTACGTCATCCCCTTCGCACTCAACACGGTTCGGCGTCATCGGCTTTTGCTGTTTGCCTTGGAGAATCAACCTCAGCGTTTGATCACTCTCAATAACGATAATATCCTTAACGTGGGGTATCTCCTTCTGTTCAGGGAGCTGGGAACGTAGTTCTTCACAGGTGACGACCACAGAAGAAAGGGAATCATTGACCAGTCGGGTCATTTCTTGTCTCTTAAAAGCAGAGGCAATACACACAGACGTTGCTCCTAGCCTGGCCGTCCCGTAATAGAACATCGGCCACTCGGGGATGTTGGGAAGATACAGACTTACCCTGTGCTCCCGGGTAACCCCAAGATCCCTTAAATAAAGGGTGATATGGTCAACGATGGTGTTAAATTCTTCGTAAGTATAACTCTGTTTCCCACAGATCAATGCCTTCTTCTCGGGAAAACACATTGCGCCCTGAACCAAAAAATATTAGATATATTCATCCCCCTCTCCTTTCTTGAGAGACTAACGTGGTGTTTTTCATTAGGTTCGCCCAAGCGATCTCAATATTTCAAGCTGGCCCAGTATTTGTCATGGTTCTTTTGTACGATTTTGTACCTATATTGTGTAAAAAAGGGGCCATGAAGTCAATCCTTAAGGAGAATGTCACCTATTGTAGAGATAGAGACGGTTGAATTTCCGTTTTCTCTAGAATGCAGGTTCTGGCGTACTACCCCGTATTGAGAAGGTCTCACCGATCTCACCTTACAACATGTAAATGAGGAAAAACAGGCCTTGACTAAATAAGTCCTTCGGTATAAATATTTATCCATCTACAAGAAATTCCTAAATTTCTTCTGTGTTACGTTCTAGCTGATTGGCCAGGCTTGAGCGTCGAAGGGCGTTTACGGCACCAACGGCGATACAAAGCCACCGCCAGTCGTCAGTACCTGGAGAGCCTCAGGCCTCTGTTGGAAGGTGACCATGACACCGAGCGGGAGGCTACGATCGTTGAAAACGGATAGCCAAGTTGAAATACAGATTGACAACCTCTCACTTAGCTTTGGCGGTGTCAGTGCCCTTGTCGACGTAAGCATGGAGATTAGGGATAAGGAGATACTGGCTATTATCGGACCCAATGGGGCTGGCAAGACTGCGCTCCTCAACTGTATCAACGGTTTCTACAAGCCTCAGAAAGGTGAGATCTATTACGATGGGAAAAGAATTACCCGAATGCGGCCGGACAAGCTGGCCAAACTCGGCATTGCGAGAACCTTCCAGAATATCGAATTGTATACTGGACTAAGTACTCAAGATAACCTCATGGCTGCACGGCACGTGCTCATGAAGCAAAATTTTATCACCGGTGCCCTCTACTTGGGTGGAGCAATGAAGGAGGAAATTGAGCACCGCAAGACGGTAGAGGAGATCATCGACTTCCTGGAAATAGCTCCGATCAGAAAGAAAGTGGTTGGCCTTCTGCCTTACGGAATGAGAAAAAGGGTTGAGCTTGCAAGAGCATTAGCTCTGGAGCCGAAAGTCCTTCTTCTTGACGAGCCCATGGCAGGAATGAACGCGGAGGAAAAGGAGGATATTGCCCGATTCGTCATCGATGTTTTCGAAGGTCAGGGAGCCACCTACCCAGATACGGCCGTACTCAGGGACGGCATTGGTTGTATCGTCCTTGTCGAACATGATATGGGAGTGGTCATGGACATCGCAGATAGGATTATCGTCCTCGATTTTGGACGCAAGATTGCCGAGGGCACTCCAGCAGAGATTAGCAGCAATCCCGAGGTGATAAGAGCCTACCTGGGGAAAGAAAAGTGAGGCTGGAATGATGGAACAATGGGAAATTAAAAGATTAAGGCTGAGAAATTTTCAACCTAACCCTCAACCTCATGAGTTTCATCCAGCGTTCAAATATTCCTTAATTAAGGTTCTTATATGTTGCAGGTGAATAATATTGAAGTTGTTTATATGAACGTGATTCAGGTACTCCGGGGTGTGTCACTTGCTGTTGGTGACGGCAAGATCGTTGCCCTGCTTGGGGCGAACGGCGCAGGCAAGACGACCACATTAAAAGCTGTGTCAGGAA